>Ga0214919_10001783_pt1 | contig 34685 bp, 33 predicted proteins | sample LL1503_MetaG_FD_177994 | JGI IMG/M metagenome (GOLD analysis project Ga0214919, IMG submission 177994) | Freshwater microbial communities from Lake Lanier, Atlanta, Georgia, United States - LL-1503 | ecosystem: Environmental > Aquatic > Freshwater > Lake | place: USA: Georgia | collected...
ACATGCAAAAAAATAATCGTGGACGTATTGTCAATTTGGCGTCTATCGCTGGTAAGGAAGGTAATCCCGCCCAGTCGGCATATTCAGCTTCTAAAGCTGGTGTGATTGCATTGACCAAATCGTTAGGTAAAGAGTTGGCGAAATCCGAAATTCGGGTCAATTGCATTGCACCTGCAATGGTTGCCACCGAACTGCTTGACCAAATGACTGCAGAAAAAAGACAAGAAAACTTTTCCAAAATTCCCATGGGGCGTGCAGGATTACCAGAGGAAATTGCCTCCATAGTTGCGTGGCTTTCCAGTGATGATTGCTCTTTTTGCACCAGTACGGTTTTTGACGCCTCTGGAGGCCGTGCAACATACTGATGCTCAGATCTGTAAATGGATACACCGCACGACTCCCCCAATAAGCTTCGGCAACGTTACTCTTTGGCGCATTTAACAGCATTGCCACTGCCGCCACATGCACTCATTGATTTGGCAATTGCAACAGGCTATGACCATGTAGGCGTAAGACTGCTAGCACCCGCACCGGGCATTGCCGCTTACCCATTAATGGATTCCCCCTTGATGCTTAAAGAGGTATTGGCACGTATTGCTGATCATCCTCAAGTGGTATGGGACGTGGAGGTGGTCCGACTCACGCCTGACTTCCAAGTGAATGCATTCGAATCTGCCATGGCGTGTGGCCAGGCGTTAGGTGCGCGCGCTGTCTTGGTTGCCGCCGGCCCCGTAGAAAATCCCTTGGAACTTGCGCAGTATTTTTCGGAGTTTTGTGAATTGGCTGAAAAGTGGGGCTTGACTGCTAATTTGGAGTTCATGCCTTGGACGCCTGTTCCCGATCTACTAACAGCGCATGCACTTATTAAAAACGCAGGCTATCCCGCCAATGCAAGAATTTTGGCGGACCCTATACACGTTGAACGCTCTCAAACAGCGTTAAAGGATTGGGCGAACCTGCCTGCATCATTGATTGACTATGTTCAATTTTGTGATGCGCCTGCAAGTGTGCCTGACACCTTAGAGGAAATTTTGCGGCAAGCCCGATATGAAAGACTATTACCAGGAGAGGGAGGTATCGACCTCTTAGGCTTTTTGCGCCACTTGCCTGCAGGTCGACCAATTGCTGTGGAATGTTGGCACCATCTGCGAACACCTGCGATGGGTTTTGATGCTTGGGCACGCCAAGCTTTGCAAGCAACGCAGAATATGGTTCAAGCTTTGTCTCACTGAAGGTTTTTATGACAAAAAAAATATTTATTCTCAACGGTCCCAATCTCAACCGACTAGGAAAACGCGAGCCCCATATTTACGGCACGGAGTCTTTGGCTGACGTTAAAAAACGATGCACTACGCATGCTAAATCGTTAGGTCTCAAATTGGAATTTCGGCAAACCAATTTCGAGGGTGTCTTAGTTGAGAGCGTGCATGATGCGATTGATGCAGCCGACGGCATTATCATTAATCCTGCAGGTTTGACCTTTACCTCCGTTCCTTTAATGGATTCACTGAAAATGTTTAACGGACCTAAGGTTGAGCTGCACATTAGTAATGTGCATGCCCGAGAAGCGGTCTATCACACTTCTCTTATTTCACCAGTTGCCACTGCGGTTATGGCTGGCTTTGGTACAGAAGGATATCTGATGGCGTTGACTTGGATATCTATGAAACTAGCAAAGGCTTGAAATCACTTATGCATAAATATCGTATTGCCATCATTGGCGCTGGAACCATAGGGCGAACTCATATCGAAGCCGCATTGAGGAACCCTGCGGTTGAGCTTATTGGTGTGGCAGAGCCATTTGAAGCAGCAAAAGCATGGGTGCAAGCGCATCAAATTCCTTGGTTTGCAAGCCATTCTGATTTGCTGGATAAAACTAAACCTGATGGGGTGATCATTGCTACGCCTAATGATGCGCATGCCAATGTCGCGCTCGATTCTCTTACTAGCGGCGCGGCAGTACTCGTCGAAAAACCTATTGCTGATACGCTTGCGAATGCCCGCAGTATTTGTGATGCAGCGCAAGCCAAAGGTTTACCAGCATTGGTAGGGCATCAGCGGCGCCATAACCCCATCATGCAACAAGCTAAATCCATTGTGGAATCAGGCGTGCTAGGCAAACCCGTCAGTATGACCGCCATGTGCACTTGGTACAAGGATGATGACTATTTCAAAGCGGCGTGGCGCCGTCAATCGGGTGGTGGCCCTGTTCTCATCAATCTGATCCACGATATCGATTTGATACGTTTTTTGTATGGAGACATAGCTAGCTTGCAAGCGATGACGTCCAATGCAATTCGCGGTCACGAAGTCGAAGATACCGCGGTTGTGATTATGCGTTTTGTGAGCGGTGCCCTTGGAACTGTTACCGTTTCAGATGCGGCGGTATCTCCCTGGAATTACGATTTGGCGGCAAGGGAGACAGATAGATTTCCGCAGCAAGATATCAATTCGCATTTCTTTTCCGGAACCCACGGTTCTTTGACCTTGCCGAAATTAGAAGTCTGGAGTTACAAAGACCAACGCCATTGGGAAAAGCCCATCAGCGTGATGCGATCTGAACCTATGCGTGCTTCGCCCTATCAAGCACAATTGAATAATTTCTTGGCTGTTATTGCAGGAAAAGAAAAACCTGTTTGCTCAGCCTTAGATGGGTTACGCGCATTGGAGGCGGCGCTGGCTGTTCGAGAATCGGCCGTGGGTGGAAAAGAAATACTATTGACTAATTCATAATTCACTATTTTTTCTGTAAGCGGTTTCGACTGTGTTCGAAATTGCAGTTATCTTTAGCGATTAAAAAAAGTAGTGCACATCAATACTATATCTTTTGATAGCTGTGGTTTAAATCCCATTTGGTCCAAAATATCTCTTTGTAAATCAATCCCAGGCGCGATTTCAAAAAGTTCAATGCCTTTGTTTGAAAGTCTGAAACTTGCTCGCTCAGTTAGATACAAAACTTCTTGATTTCTAACTAGCGCCTGCGGACCGCTAAAGGTGATTTGATCTACTTTTGAAATAAGTTTCTGTACTTTTCCTTGTTCTAGAACCTGCATCTTCCCATTACCAGTTTCTAATTTGACCCCCTTCGCAGCAAATGTTCCGCAAAACACTACTTTACGGGCGTTTTGGGCTATATCAATGAAGCCCCCTGGTCCAACGGTTAAACCACCTAATTTGCTGACATTGACATTTCCGTCTTGGTCAAATTCACCGAAGCCAAGAAATGCAATGTCAAGTCCACCACCTGAATAAAAATCAAATTGCGTAGGTGCGTCCAGCATGGCCGTCGCATTGCGCGCATAACCAAATAAAACACCATCCATAAGTGTTCCGCCATAAGTACCATGCTCAATGGTTTGGTAGATGCGATGCTGTTCGTTACGGGCAGCAATTATTTTTGCGACTGCATCAGGTACCCCAACTCCGTAGTTAATAACGGGCCGCAATTTTTTAGTATTGAAGAGCTCCGTATAAGCCCTACGGGCAATGGCTTGGCGTTCGCTGAATTCTTCACGGGATGCAGAGACTTCGTTTGCATGGTCTAAGACTTCACTATTTGCACGGACGTCGTCAACAAGTTCGCCGCTGAATGCGGGGTCAAAGGGAATGTCGTAGCTCGTTTTTTGGTTTGCATCGACGACGATGGCATCTACCCATGCAGCAGGAATCCTAACTTCACGCGCTTTCAAAGACCCATTGGGCAGCCGCTCTTTGACCTGAACAATCACCTTGCCATCGCTGTTTCGCGCAGCTAATGCAAGTGACTGTGCATCTAAGTTAGCAGCTTCGTGTTCAAAGCTGATGTTGCCGTCTTCGTCGGCAGCACTGGCGCGTACTATGGCGACATGAATAGGGAAGGGTTTATATCTTAAATATTCGCGCCCATCCATCACTACCACTTCTGACAAATCGTCTTTGGCAGATGCATTCATCTTGCCACCACCTAAACGGGGATCACATACGGTGCCGATTCCCACGTGAGTGAATAGGCCTGGTCGACCAGCACCAATCTCGCGCATGAGTTGACTGGAGACTCCTCCCGGCAATATATACGCTTCTATTTTTTCATTGAGCGCCAGTTGTTGCATAGCCGGTGACCAAACCCAATGGCCGCCTATTACGCGTTTAACCAACCCTTCATGCGCAAAGCAATTCATGCCTGTTGTCTTTTTATCGCCTATACCTAATGCGTGTATTACGGTAAGGTTACGTGGCCATTGTGTAGACAAAAATCGGCGTTGTATAGCTTCGAAAATGTGGGAGGCTTCCATCAAGCCACCTCCTCCACCCATCAAGCCTACTGTGTCGCCGTCTTGAATTAAATCGGCAGCTTGTGCTGCACTCATGAATTTGCTATTCATAATTTTCATCGGTGAATATCAAATAGTGAGGCGCCTTTTTTGAGCGCACTCTTTGCAATGACGCCTCTGTGTATTTCACTAGTGCCATCGTAAATGCGGTAGATACGGGCATCTCGGTAGTAGCGCTCAATGGAAAGTTCTTTGCAAAACCCCATCCCACCAAACACTTGGACGGCCCTATCAGCTACGCGTCCAAGTGTTTCTGCGGCATGTACTTTGACCATGGCGATTTGTTCTCGTGCATCTAAGCCTTGGTCAAGCATCCATGCAGCTTGATAGACCATCCAACGGGCCGCATTAATCTCGATGACGCTATCTGCCAACATCTTTTGCACCATCTGGAAGTCTCCAATACGCGTATTGAATTGTTGGCGATCATTTGCATGCGATAACATGATTTCGCATATGTGCGAGGCTTTGCCAACGGAGCGCGCTCCAACTTGCGCCAGTCGAACAACATTCAATGCACCCATAGCCAACTTAAATCCCTGTCCGACTTCACCCAGAAGCGCTGGTTCTTCCAATTGGACATTATCAAAAAAGAGTTCTAGATGTGGTGTTCCGCGTAAACCCATCATTTTTTGGTTTTTTCCTACCGTAAATCCAGCAAGTCCTTTATCGACCATGAACATGCTGATTTCTTTTTCACTTGTCTTGGCCGACACTAAAAAAAAGTCACTCCATTCACCATCGCTGATGAAGTGTTTAGAACCATTTAGCACCCATCCCTTGTCATTTTTTTTCGCATTAGTTTTGATACCTGCTGCATCTGAGCCGGCCCCTGGCTCAGTGATGCAAATTGCGCATGTTCGCTTACCCTCAACGCTAGGCTTTAGCCACCTTTCAACTTGATCGTTCTTGCAGTGCAATAGGGGTTCATAGACATTACCAAAAGCGCGCCGAACCAATATGTCTGTAGTGTGCCCAAACTGTTCTTCACACAAAATTCTGTCTAGATTTGTGAGGCCGCCACCGCCAAGTTCAATCGGCATATTCATTCCGTACAGGCCAAGTTCTTTACTTTTTTTATAAACAGCATTTGCATGGGAGTTGTCTAAATAGCCTTTTTCTTCGACTTCATCTTCTAGTGGTTTAAGTTCTTCTGAAATGAAGCGTCGAACCGTTTCAATCATCATCTTTTGCTCATCGTTTAGTGAGAAGTCCATTTTTCTCTTTCGAATTGGTTATGTTTTACTGAAAATACGGCTTGCTTTTTTGAAGGCATTTTTGAGCCCATTCGAGATTCGAATATCTTGATTCTTGTTCAAGATTAACAACCTCAACACTGATAGGTAAGTCGTTTGGCAAGGCGTTAAATAAGCCTTTGAGATCAATATTTCCATCACCGGGTAATTCACGTGCACATCGTGCGGTATGAATCATTTCTTCAGTAGTGAAGTTTGTGCCTGATTGTGCATCGCAGATTTGACCGTAATGGAGGAGCGATGGAGGGATTGCACGAATATCTTCGATTGTGGTGAGCGAGCGTCCGACGTGTAAGGCATCTACCAGGATGCCAGCATTCTTGGGGGTACCGGCGTTTTTGACGATCCTTAATGCCGACTGCGCATTGGGGATTGCTGTCCATGGCATGAATTCAAGATCCGCTGTCATGCCAAAGGTTTGAATTACTTCACATAGCTTCGCGAAATTGTCTGTTAGCCTAGATTCGTTAGGATCATCACCGGCGACCAAGATGGCTTTTGCGTTGAGTGTTGCTCCGATTTCATACAGGGCATCCCATGTGTGTATATTGAATGAGTCGGTGATCCGAATTAACTCTAAATCAAAAACACCTATGCCCGTGTCATGAAGCGCTGCTAAGGTCTCCTTCAATTCCTTTGGCCGATCGATTAGAAATTGCTGCGGCGCTTGAGGTGCATTGGGCCACAGCCTTAGTCCAACAAAGTCGTATCCGCTTTGTGAGGCTACCAATACAGCTTCATGTGATGAGCAACGATGGGAGCTAAGGTAGGCGAGAGAAAAAGTGCGTTTTGTCATTGTTATTCCGCGTAAATAAGTTTGCGATTTATGCCTTGTATGGGGCTGGCAGATCTCTGCATTGGATTGAAATAGGGTGAACTTCCGCTAGTAGTGGCTAATTGCGATGCGTAGGACACTAATTCGGGTCCCAATGCTTTCATGCGTTTAGGCGTTAAGCGAAAATTCGGTCCAGCAATCGTCAGAACGCCCAAGGATGGTTGGCTTACCAGTCGAACAGGGGCTGAGATCGCATTAAGTCCGTGCGCATAAGTCTCTTCCGTCATACTAAAACCAAGTTTGCGTGTGGTTTGGATAAAGGATAAAAGTTTTTTTATGCCTTGAGGTGCATTGGGACCATAGTCACGAACTTTACCAAGACCTTGTTTTCTAACTCTAGCAATTGCTTCTTCGTCTGCAAAAGTGCTAAGCCATGCCCAGCCGGTAGAAGAGCATGATAGACGTGCATCAGCTCCCATGTCGGGGTCGTAGCGCAAGCCTTGACGGGCTCCTTGAGCTCTTGCAACCCAAGTAAGTCGATCTCCGTCTACTACCGATAAACGGACGAGCTCACCTGAAATCTCTGCCAAGCGGTTGAGTAAAGGCTGTGCAATGTCAACGATTCCGCTATTACTCAAAAATGACAAACCAATCGAAACCAGCTTAGTTGTCAGTAAATAATCTCCATGCTCTCGTGCTTGTCGGACATAGCCAGATATTGCTAAATCTGTAAGTAATCGATGGACAGCACTGCGTGGAATGTCGAGTCTGTCTGCAATGGCCGCGAGTTCCATTCCCTCAGCATGCTTTGCCAATAACTCCAAAATGGCTAGTGTTCGTTCTTGTACGCCCTTCATGCGGCGCTCCTTTGCTTCATTTCTTGTATTCTATTGAATATTTTAAAAAGTGGAATACTATTCCACTTTAAAGTGCCGCTTTGGTATTGTCTACAAAATTAAGGAGACCTAAGTGATTGAAAATTATTTGAACAGTACTTTTGGATTAACGGGACGTACCGCCCTGGTGACTGGCGCAGCTCGTGGAATAGGTTTAGCCATTGCCACTGCACTTGGGAGGGCGGGTGCCAGCGTGGTTATTAACGATTTGAGTGAAAAATCATGCGCTCAATCAGTGGATTTTCTCAAGAGTGAGGGCATTTCAGCCTCTTCGATTTGCTTTGATGTTTCTGATCCCGTAGCAGTGAAAAACGCCAAAACGCAATTAGAACTTCAGGGTGTAGGGATAGATATCTTGGTTAACAACGCTGGGAATCAAAATCGCAAAGCCTTAGTTGATATGACGCATGCAGAATGGCAAAAGATTATGAATGTTCACGTGAATGGTGCTTTCAACTGCACGCATACCTTCTTGCCTGATATGGTGGCTCAGGGATTTGGTCGTATTGTCATGATGTCATCAGTGTCTGGTCAGGCAACTATGCCTTTGATTGCCGCATACTCCACGGCGAAAGCTGCAACTGCATCGATGGCGCGATCCATCGCCGTCGAATATGCATCCCATGGAATTACCGCGAATGCTATTGCCCCGGGTTTTGTGAAAACGGAGTTCACAGTAGGTCTGCAGCAACGTGAGGGGTTTGATACATATTTGCAGAATAACGTGCCCTCTGGTCGTTGGGCACTTCCAGAGGATATTGCGCCTGTTGTGCTCTTTTTAGTGTCCTCTGGAGGCAGTTTTGTGAATGGCCAAGTATTAGCTATTGATGGTGGTTTATTAGCTCGGATGGGATAGTGCCTAAGCCTAATCACTAGTTTCTAGGGCCACAGTGTTACGGTCGACCTCTTTCATGTTGTCTAGCAACTTGAGCAAGTAATGCAGAGTATGAGACAAATCACTGACGGAAAATCCTTTGAGTGCGCTTTCATAGTAAGACAAGATTTTTGGTTGCGCATCTTTTTTCCATACCTTGCGCCCAAACGCGGTCATGCTTACTAACTTTGATCTTCTGTCCACCGTATCTGCCAGCAGTTTGATATGTCCATCGCGTTCCATTCGGCTTAGCAAGCCCGATAAATTTTGTCTACTCACCATCAAATAGCGTGCAAGTTCTCCTACGCTGATACCCAATTCTGTTTCTGGACGCGAAAGTGCGCCTAATACGGCCCATTGTTGCGTGGTGAGGCCTTCATCTTCTACGGCTCGAGTCCCGGTTTTATGCAACATATTGGTACATTGATAAAGACGAAAAAAAAGCCTATTTGCTAATTCCATTCTCGCAATCGTATTTTTATCAGGGTTTTCCATAGCCGATTTTTTGATAACCAACTTGCATTTAAAGGAGAGATTCTCGTAATATACGTCAATACATTTACATATGCAAGGGCCTAAAGAATTTCTTTTTTAGTGATCTTTTGTAAACCTTGGCAAAACTTGGAGAAGTAATGGAACGCTTTAAAAATAGAACAGTCATCATCACAGGAGGAGCTGGTGGTATCGGCGGCGCGACGTGTCGCCGTTTTGCTGCAGAGGGGGCAAAAGTCGCTGTGTTTGATATGAATTTGGAGGCTGCACAAAAAGTTGCTGATGAAATTAATGGGTCAGGTGGATCCGCTGCTGCGTTCAAATGTGACATCACAGACCGAGTAGCTGTCGACGTTGCAGTAGCAGAAACTATCGATCAATTCGGCTCTATTGATGTTTTGGTAAACAACGCAGGATGGGACATATTCAAACCTTTTGTTAAAACTGCGCCAGAAGAGTGGACGAAACTTATCGCTATTAATCTCACTGGTGCATTACATATGCACCACGCGGTATTGCCCGGCATGGTGGAGCGCAAAAATGGACGTATTGTCAATATAGCATCCGATGCGGCGCGAGTGGGTTCTTCTGGAGAGGCGGTTTATGCCGCCTGTAAGGGTGGATTGGTCGCATTCTCTAAAACTATTGCACGAGAACATGCTCGCCACAACGTGAACGTGAATGTGGTGTGCCCTGGACCGACAGATACAGCCTTGTTTGCCGACTATAAAGCAGGTGCAGGAAATCCTGAAAAGTTGATGGAAGCGTTTACCCGTTCAATTCCATTAGGACGAATTGGTCAGCCAGACGATTTACCTGGTGCCATTTTATTTTTTGCAAGCGACGATGCTCGATACGTTACTGGACAGGTGTTGAGTGTGTCTGGTGGCTTGACGATGAACGGTTAACCAATTTTAGAAAGTAACAGTATGACATTCGAAGATATCCTTTACGAAAACCGCAACGGTGTGGCATGGATCACTATCAATCGTCCAGACAAGATGAACGCTTTTCGTGGCACGACATGCGATGAACTTATCAAAGCCTTAAACAAAGCTGGTTACGACCGTGATGTGGGTGCTATTGTTTTAGCTGGAGCAGGCGATCGCGCGTTTTGCACAGGTGGCGACCAATCTGCCCACGATGGAAATTACGATGGTCGCGGCACTATTGGTTTGCCAATGGAAGAGTTGCACACCGCCATCCGTGATGTACCCAAGCCCGTGATTGCACGTGTACAAGGCTTTGCGATTGGTGGTGGCAACGTGTTGTGTACGATTTGCGATCTCACGATTTGTTCTGAGAAAGCCATTTTTGGCCAGGTTGGACCAAAAATGGGCTCGGTTGATCCAGGTTATGGCACCGCATTTTTAGCGCGTGTAGTTGGTGAAAAGAAAGCCCGTGAAATTTGGTACTTGAATAAACGTTACTCAGGTCAAGAAGCCGTAGACATGGGCTTGGCAAATATATGTGTTCCTCATGATCAGCTTGATGCCACAGTGCAAGATTGGGGTGAGACTATTTGTGAGCGCAGTCCAACTGCCATTGCTATCGCAAAACGTAGTTTCAATATGGATACCGCGCACCAAGCAGGTATTGCTGGAATGGGCATGTATGCGCTGAAGTTGTATTACGACACAGAAGAGTCGCGTGAAGGTGTAAATGCACTTAAGGAAAAACGAAAGCCTGACTTCCGTAAGTACGCAAAATAATTTACCAGGGAATTTTTATGCAACCTAACCCATATATAGATAAAGATCTTCAAGTACTAGCTGAAGCCGTTGGTCGATTCGCCAACGAGCGTGTCAAACCTGGTTTTCTAGTGCGCGACATCACTCGCGATTTAGATCGCAACTTGTTGAAAGAAATGGGTGATCTTGGTTTCATTTGTCCAGAGCTGCCGGAGGAATTTGGGGGACTTGGAATGAGTTGCGTAGCTGCCGGTGTAGTGCATGAAGAAATTGCTCGGGTCGATTTGAGTTTTTCTTATTTGAATTTATTGGCATCGCTCAATAGTCAAATTCTCTCAAAATACGGAAAACCTGAAGTAGTGGGCGCATGGTTAAAAAAAATAACGCAAGGAGAAGCAATTTGTGCCATTGCCCTCACAGAACCGCGTGGTGGCTCTGATGCCGCAAATCTCAGGTTGAAAATAGAGCGCGATGGTGATTTGTACATCATCAACGGAGAGAAAACTTCCATCTCTGCCGCAGACCAAGCGGATATCACGGTTGTATTTGGACGAACAGGTGCGCCTGAATCAGGTGCACATGGGGTTACAGCTCTTTTGGTGCCTATGAATACTCCAGGACTCACCACCAATCGATTCGATTGCCATGGGCAACGCGCTATTGGTCGCGGTTCTATCTTTTTTGAGAATGTTCGCATCCCTGTTAACCATCGCTTAGGTGATGAAAATAAAGGGTTTGTCCAAGTGATGCACGGATTCGATTACTCTCGATCGTTAATAGGCCTGCAGTGTTTAGCAGTTGCACGGGTTGCCCTTGAAGAAACGTGGGAATACATCACGCAACGACAAGCATTTGGACAACCGCTTTCAGCATTTCAAGGTGTCACGCATCCGCTTGCGCAATTTGATACAGAAGTAGAGGGCGCGCGTCTATTGTGCTTACAGGGATTGTGGTTGAAGGACAAAGGTTTACCCCATTCCGCTGAGGCTGGAATGGCGAAATGGTGGGGGCCGAAGTTAGCTTATGACGTGATTCACCAGTGCTTGCTTTGTTTTGGACATGGTGGCTATGACCGCGGACTAATGGAGCAACGACTTAGAGATGTTTTGGGATTCCAAATTGGTGATGGGACCGCGCAGATCATGAAAACGATCATAGCCAGAACCCGTACAGGACGTCAGTTTGTTCCAGCTTAATTTCTACAAGATACCCATAACAGGAGACAAAAATGGAATTTGATGCAATTTTATTGCCCACCCGACGTGCAGAGATGATTTCAAAAGGTTACTGGCATGATCGAACAATTAACCAAGATCTAGATTCCTGCGTGTCAGTTTGCCCTGACCAATTAGCTTTGACGGCATATAGATTAGAAGCTGGGGACGTGAAGAGATTTACCTACCGTGAATTAGCACAAATGGCTGATCGGGTTGCAGTAGGTCTGTCACGTTTAGGTGTCGAACGCAATGACGTAGTTTCTTGTCAATTACCAAACTGGTGGCAATTCACTGTCATTTATTTGGCATGTTCGCGGATTGGTGCCGTTATGAATCCGCTCATGCATATTTTTCGAGAAAGAGAATTGAGCTTTATGCTCAAACACGGTAAATCTAAGGTGATGATTGCTCCTAAAACTTTCCGTTCTTTTGATTATGAAAAGATGGTTATGGACTTAAAACCCACTTTGCCAGATCTAGATCATGTGGTAATCGTGGGTGGTCAAGAAGCCAATAGCTTTGAAGCATTATTGAGTGGGCCTGCTTGGGAAAAAGAAACAGACGCGCAAGAGATTCTTATGCGAAGCAGTCCTGGGCCAGATGATGTTACGCAGTTGATTTACACATCTGGTACTACCGGAGAACCTAAGGGGGTGATGCATTCCGCCAACACGGTGATGGCAAATATCATTCCATATGCGCAGCGTCTAAAGCTTGATAAAAATGACGTGGTTTTAATGGCTTCACCTATGGCGCATCAAACAGGATTTATGTACGGATTAATGATGCCGATCATGCTACGGGCGCGAGCAGTCTTACAAGACATTTGGGAACCGACGAAAGCTGTTGAAGTGATACGTGATGAAAAAGTGTCATTCACAATGGCTTCAACCCCATTTTTGACAGATCTAACAAAGAACGTCACTGATTCTGGTAATTCTGTTCCAACTTTAAAAACATTTTTATGTGCAGGCGCTCCTATTCCAGGACCATTAGTTGAGCAAGCAAGGAAAGCTTTAGGTACCAAAATTGTGTCTGCATGGGGCATGACTGAAAACGGAGCAGTTACGTTGATTGAACTAGATGACGACGATGAGCGTGCCTTTACAACCGATGGGTTACCTTTGCCAGGAGTAGATTTAAAAGTAGTTGATATCGACGATAAAGTGGCTTTGCCGGGTGAGTCTGGTAAGTTGTATGTTCGTTCTTGTTCGAATTTTGGAGGGTATTTGCAAAGACCTAACTGGAACAACACAGATTCAGAAGGTTGGTTCGATACCGGTGATTTAGCAAAAATGGATTCGCAAGGATATATTCGAATTACTGGACGCAGTAAGGACGTCATTATTCGAGGCGGTGAAAATATTCCCGTTGTCGAAATTGAATCGCTACTTTATCGCCACCCCTCAATTGCTATGGTTGCAATCGTTGCATATCCAGATGAACGTTTAGGCGAAAGAGCTTGTGCAGTCGTTGTACCAAAACCAGAGCATAGTATTGATTTAGAGACGATATCTAATTACTTAAAGGCTCAAAAAATTGCGATCCAATACATTCCAGAAAGATTAGAAGTGTTGCCAGCTATGCCAACTACGCCTTCTGGAAAAATTCAGAAATTCAAATTGCGTGAAGAATTAGCTAAACGCTAAAAACTAGCAAACAAATATTTTGAGTCTTTAATTAACTAGGTAACTCTATTTCTTGGATTAGCTTATTATTTTGAAGCTCTATCACTGTTGATTTTCTTGAGATAGTTGGCGCGATAAGCTTTTGGGCTTACACCCGTGTGTTTTTTAAAAAAACGTGCAAAGTAAGCGTCGTCATCGAAGCCAAGTTCATGGGCAAGTTGTTGAATCGAAACGCTTGTATATACCAATTCCCGTTCAGCTTCTTGCAGAATTCGGGCATTAATGACCTCTAGGCTTGATCTTCCTAGTACTTCACGGCATAAGCGAGAAAGATGCCCCACTGTGACGCCAATTTCATTTGCATATATCTGCAGCGAATGTTGCTTTCTAAAGTCACGATCAATCAAGCTTCGAAATTTTTCAAGCTGACGTGTTTTTCTTGAGATGGTGTGATGGGTTTGAGATTCTGCAAGTCCAGATAGCTTAGTGATACGGTTAACTTGAACAAGTAAAGCCAGCAATAAAGACATGCCTGCGGCCATTTGGCCAACAGCATGCGTTTGCGATTCTTGCTCTATAGACAAGAATAAAGGCATTAATTGGCCGATGTATCGCATTTCGGATTGCAATGACAAAATGCGAGGAGTACGAATAGTTTCTAGTAATTCAGGCATTACGGATGCAGCTACTGATTCCAGTGCCTTTTGCGTCACAGTAACTACAGGCCCATCGATGGTTTTTGAAAAATTAAATCCATGAACATGCCCAGAGGGGATAACCAATAGGCACGGTGCATCAGCACGTGTTTTAACTTCATCGATTTGGACTTCTACATAACCACTTTTCAAATATAAGATTTGAAGAAAAGAATCGTGTCGATGCGGTTGAATCGTCCAGTTATATATCTTTGAGCGTTGTGGAATCCACTCAAAATTGAACGAGCTACTCCACCCTGGAGTTGCTTGTTCACCGTATAAATCGTAGTTAGGGATAACCCGTGAATAGGCCATGTGGCAATGTAGATTTGCACGAATTGTCCTGTATTTGGCTTGATTAGTCAAACTTATTTCGTTTCTATTTTTGAATAATCTCTCTCATAAGAAACAGGAGACAAGTTCAATGGATTTCAAGCACAGCTGGCTAGCTCTGGCTGATCAAGTCTGCGTAGTTACCGGTGCTGCTAGTGGCATAGGCGCCTCAGTAGCGGAGTTGTTATGCGCGCAAGGCGCTCGGGTCGCGATGGTAGATCGTGATGCCAATACTTTGAAAAATACGGCGGAGGCAATAAAGCGCAAAGGGGGCAATGTGTTGCCATTGATTTGCGACATGAGTAATCCCGATGAAATTGAAGAGACTGCACTAAAAGTCCTATCGAATTGGCAACGTTGTGATGTGCTTGTTAACAATGCTGGCTTGTTGCTCGCAGGTGCATTACGAGATGTGAGTTTGCAAGATTGGCAGTATGTTTTGAGCGTTAATTTAACTGGCTATTTGTTATGTTCACGCGCATTTTTTGATTCTATGAACACTACGGGTAGGGGAAGCATTGTCAACATTGCCTCTATTTCTGGCCTATTCCCCCAGTCTGGAAGTGGCGCTTACAGCGCAAGTAAGGCTGGAGTTTTGCAATTGTCTCGCCAAATGGCCGTGGAGTGGGGCCCATTAGGCATTCGAAGTAATGCTATTTGTCCTGGAATGATTCGAACTGCTTTATCCGCTAAGTTTTATGAGGAACCAGGCTTTGAAGAAAAGAGATCTGCTGTTACAGCGAATCGTCGTGTTGGTGAGCCTAGTGACATTGCGAACGTAGCTTTATTTTTAGCTAGTAATCGTTCCAACTATATGAATGGCGCGGAGTTGGTGGTGGATGGCGGTATGCAATGTATGTTGATGGATATGGTTCCTCGTCCCGGATACAACCAATCCTAATAAGGAGTTAGAAGAATGTCTTTACCCGCTCAATGTGATGTGATTGTTATTGGATCAGGTGCCGCAGGCCTTTCTTGTGCTATCACTGCCAGAAAGCGTGGTTTGGATGTGGTGGTTCTTGAAAAGGAGCCTGTCTTTGGCGGGACTACAGCTTTGTCAGGTGGCGTTTTGTGGATTCCTATGAGTCACCATGGACTCAAGCAAAACCCAAAAGATCGTGCAGATTTAGTGCACACCTACATGATCGAGGAAGTGGGAAATTTCTATGATGAAGCTGCTGTCCAATCGTTCATAGAAAACGGTCCAAAGATGGTGGATTTTTTCGAACGGGAAACAGAGATGAAATTTGTTCCCACTCTCTACCCAGACTATCACCCTAATGTGCCTGGTGGCGCAGACATTGGACGCTCGATACTTGCGCAACCTTATGACATCCGAGGATTAGGTAAAGATATGGCACGCTTGAAGCTGCCCTTAAAAACCATTACCTTCATGGGAATGATGTTCAATTCATCTAATGCTGATTTGAAGCATTTCTTTAGAGCTACAAAATCCTTGACATCTTTTTGGTATGTGACAAAACGTTTAGTCAACCACATTAAAGAATTGATCTTGTATCAACGTGCGGTTCAGGTAACAAGTGGAAACGCTTTGGCTGCTCGCTTGGCGAAGTCTGCGCTCGATTTGGATATCCCCATATTCACGTCAACTCCAGCACAAAAAATGCTCATAGAAAATGACCAAGTCATTGGCGTTCAAACCGGTGGAGATGGCGCTGGTCAAAATATCAAAGCGCGTTTGGGCGTGGTATTGGCTTGTGGTGGGTTTCCACATGACGTTAAGCGTATTGCGCATGCTTATTCACATATTAAAAGCGGTGGAGAGCATCTGTCTGCAACTCCGACGTCCAATACCGGAGATGGGGTGCAAATGGCAGAGGCTATTGGAGCGGATGCCGCAGTCCGTTTTAAAGATTCTGCCGCTTGGATGCCTGTCTCCAAAGTTGATTACGGCAAAGGTGAGGTGGGTGCGTTCCCCCATCTGCTTGATCGCTATAAGCCTGGAGTGATTGGTGTGTTACGAAACGGTAAACGATTTACGAACGAATCCAACTCCTACCATGATGTAGGTGTGGCGATGATCCAAGCTTGCAAAGATCAAACAGAAACAGCCATGTGGTTGGTATGCGATAAAGAGGCTTTGGGTAAATACGGATTAGGTTTTGTAAAACCTGCACCGATGCCCATTGGTAAATTCATTCGCAATGGTTATTTGCTAACAGGCAGCTCTTTGGCCGAGTTAGCGCAGGCGGCTGGAATCAGTGCCGTCGGTTTAGAAGACGCTGTGCATGAATACAACTTAGGTGCTGTCGAAGGTAAAGACATGCAATTTGGTCGTGGCACGACTGCCTTTAACCGCTACCTCGCTGACCCAGAGCAACAGCCTAACCCATGCGTTGCTCCCATTCTCAAAGGTCCCTTTTATGCCGTTAAAGTGGTGATGGGGGACTTGGGTACCTTTGATGGCATTCAGACATCCGTAGTTGGTGAAGTGAAGAAACGCGATGGTTCTGTTATCAAGGGTTTGTACGCTGTGGGCAATGACCGCGCAAGCATCATGGGGGGTAAATACCCGGCTGCGGGAATCACACATGGCCCTAATATGACTTTCGGATACGTCACTGGAAACCATATTGCCGATTTGGCTGAGGTCTAACAATGTCAAACATATACAAGCCACTAATCGATCATCGTACTTACACGATTGCCTTGCGCAAGATGCCAGAGTTTTTAGAGGTATTTAATCGGATGGCTATGCCACTGCTGATTGAAACGCTAGGTCATCCAGTGGGGTTTTATACCAGCTTAGTTGGTAAACAAAACCAGTTCATTCACCTTTGGGGGTATGACGACTTGGCAGATTACGAACGTCGCTGCGGTGCGCGTGACCTTCATCCTGACTTTCCTGCATACCTATCTGCTTCAGGTCATTTGATCACTGCGCAAGAGACGCGATTAATCAAATCCTCAAATATGCCTAGCTGGAAATGAAGGAGACTTCAATGGGCAATAAAAACAAAGTAGCTGTAATTACCGGTGCTGCTGATGGAATAGGTTGGGCTACTGCGCAATGTTTAGTGGCAGACGGCTGGAATGTTGCACTTATCGATATGAATAACGAGTTAGTTAAAGAGCGGGCTAACGCATTAGGGGATCAACATTCCGGATGGTCTTGCAACGTTACAGATACCAACTTAGTTAAACAAAGTATTACAGAAATATTCCATTTATATGGGCGTATTGATGCACTGGTGAATAACGCTGGCATTGGTGATCAAACAGGCCCCACGCTAGAGCAAGATATTCAAGTATTTGACCATGTGTTGTCAGTTCATTTACGAGGGGCATTTTTGATGTCGCAAAACACCATCGCCATCATGTTGAAGCAAGGGCGTGACATGACTGGTGTTCGTGGCGCTATTGTCAACATTGGCTCAATTGCTAGTTTTGGTGGAATTCCTGGCCGTAACGCCTATAGCGCTGCTAAAGCTGGTGTTTTAGGCATGACGCGAACTCTGGCAAGTGAATGGGCTAGAAAAGGCATTCGTGTCAATGCCGTAGCCCCAGGCTATGTCAAAACAGCTTTGGTTGCCAAATTATCAGAACAAGGTGCCCTCGATGTTGCAGCTATTGCTAAAAGAACACCTATGGGTCGTATGGCAGAGCCTGCAGAAGTAGGACAAGCAATTACATTTTTATTGTCTTCCCAAGCAAGCTTTATTACAGGGGCCGTGTTACCAGTCGATGGTGGATGGATGGCATTAGGCGCACCTGATTCAGTTCTTGGTTCCATAGAGATTTAGAAATAAGTTCGACACAAGGAGACATAACCATGTTGACAATTAATTTATTCAATGGACTTGTTTACGGAGCACTACTGATCATCATGTGCTCTGGACTTGCCTTGATTTACGGGTTGCGCCGTGTTGTTAATTTTGCCCATGGATCACTTTATATGATGGGAGCATACTTAGGCTACACCATCGCTTTTAATAGTAATTTTTGGGTCGCGTTGGTGGCTGCGCCAGCAATCATGGCTTGCCTAGGAGTTTTATTAGACCGGTATGGTTTTCGTTTATTACAAGACCGTGATCCGTTGACCGTAGTTTTAGTTACCTTCGGTTTGTTACTGGTGATCGAGGATATGGTGCAAACCATTTGGGGCAAAAGTAATTTATCCGTCGCAGCGCCTCAAGCTTTGGCTTTTAGTGTGGATTTAGCTGGTACGCCTGTTCCCGCATACCGAATTGGTGTGATTGTGGTTGGTTTTTGTGTTGCGGTTGGACTAACTTTATGGTTGCGCTACTCAAAAATAGGTTTATTTGTCCGCGCTGCTAGTACCGATCCAGTTACAACATCAATGCAAGGCGTAAATACTGATTTACTTAGCGCCGGAGTGGTTGGTTTAGGGACTGCTTTGGCTGGCTTGGCTGGCGTAGTTGCCGCACCATTTCTGTCGCTTTCGCCTTCCATGAGTGCAGATGTAATCATCGATTCTTTTGTCGTAGTTGTTATTGGGGGCTTAGGTTCATTGGCGGGTGCTTTTATAGCCGCTATGTTGCTTGGAATGGTGCAGGCTATTGGTGCTGTTTATTTGCCAGATACAGCTGTTTTATTGCCGTTCGTATTTATGGTGTTCATTTTGATTTGGAAGCCCTCAGGTTTTGCAGGCAGTCGTACTTAAGGTAGGAGTTCTCATGACTTTTTATCGATCATTACTAGTGTCAATAATTGCCTTGCTATTGGGTTTAGCAGTTTTAAATTTTGTAACTTCAAGCACTCTATTGTCGTTATTTACGCAAGCCATCATTTATGCTGTTTTTGCTTTAGGTATTGGGGTATTACTAAAGCAAAATGGCATGGTCAGTTTTGGGCATGCTTTATATTTTGGTTCGGCTGGCTATTTAATGGGCATCATGTTGCAACTCCAATGGGCGTCTGCAGAGACTCTTATTTTTTACACCCTATTTATTATTACGTTAGTGGGACTTCTCTTTGGATTGATCATCGTAAGGGTGCCTGGAGTAGCGTTTGGCATGCTCACTTTAGCGATAGGTCAAATGTTTTATTTAACTGCTTCACGCGCACGCGGCTTTACGGGCGGAGCAGATGGTATGAATATCGATTGGCCTTCTACATTATTTGGTTTTTCGGTATCGCAAATTTTGAAACCAAGCGTCATATTCATGATTAGTTGGACTACTTTAATCATCGTTATTTTTCTCGTTTCATGTTTGCTCCGAAGTCGTTTTGGGGCAATTACGGAAGCGGTGCGCGACAACGAAGAGCGAGCTCGTTTTATAGGTATTTCAACTCTACTGCCACGTGCAGCGATTTATTCACTCTCGGCTCTGATTTCTGGAATAGCAGGTGTATTGTCTGCCTTAAATACAGGTTTTGTCTCGCCTGAAAATTTGCACTGGAGTTTGTCAGGAATGACACTGATGATGGTTGTAGTGGGTGGATTCAAAGTGCTTTGGGGTCCCGCCTTAGGTGCTGTCGTGTATTTCATGTTCAAAGATATCTTGGGTGATTACGCTACACATTGGATGACTATTTTTGGTGTGGTTTTGATCGCTGTCATTGTGTTTTCTCCAACCGGTATAGCTGGTGCCATTGTGGGTTTGATGTCAGGTAAGCCCTCTGTTGGTAACAAGCCAGCACAAGGGCATTGAAATACCGAAAGGAAACAACCATGACTGAATATGTATTGCAGACTGAAGATGTAGCGATCCATTACGGAGGCGTGAAGGCTGTTGATGGAGTGGATTTAACGCTTTCTAAAGGACAAATTCGTGGCCTCATCGGCCCCAACGGGTCAGGCAAATCTACGGTTATAGATGCTATTACCGGCAGGCGTATGTTGACCCGAGGTAAGGTAGTTTTACGTGGTGAAGATGTGTCAGAAATGGGCGTTGTTGAGAGACGTAAGCGAGGTTTGTCAAGAAGCTTCCAGAGAACAAGTATTTTTGGACAAATGCTAGTTGGTAAGCAAGTCGAATTGGCTTCACACAAAATGGGTGTGGAGGATTCCTATGCTGATACAAAAGCGGTTCTCGAAGAACTTGATTTATGGAAATTTGCTCAAGTTGAAGCTCAGGATTTAGGCTACGGTGAGCAACGCCGCCTCGATTTAGCGCTGGCGTTAGTAGGGCGTCCTTCTGTGTTGTTATTAGATGAACCTATGGCAGGTTTGTCCGTCAAGGAGTCACTTGATTTAGCCCAACACTTAAAACAATTAACTTCCTCTTGGGACGTTTCAGTTTTATTGGTTGAGCACGACATGGACGTTGTTTTTAGTATTTCCGATGTGGTGACAGTATTTGAGCTTGGTCGTGTAATTTCAACCGGCGAACCAGCGAAGGTTCGATCTGATCCTCGTGTTAGAGAAGCATATTTAGGGAGCACCGCATGAGTGCGTTATTAAATTTAAAAAGTGTCAATGCTTTTTACGGTGCGGCGCATATTCTGCATGATCTCAGTTTGCATGTTAATGATGGTGAACGCGTGGCTTTGATTGGTCGTAATGGAGTCGGTAAAACGACTGTCGTAAATACTATTTTGGGCTTGGCTACTTTGCGAAATGGTGCTGTTGAACTGGAAGGTAAGTCCTACTCAAAACTACGAACTTACATGGCTGCTCAACATGGAGTCGCAGTAGTTCCCCAAGGAAGATGCATCGTTGCTAATTTGTCAGTTGAGGAAAATTTAATTCTGGGAGCGGCAGTGGGGCGAAAGGGCCACTGGTGTGTTAATGAAGTTTATAAGTTATTCCCTATCTTGGAAGAGCGCGCGCATACACCTGGCACAGCTCTTTCGGGAGGCCAACAACAGATGCTTGCTGTGGGGAGAGCTTTGATGGCTAATCCTTCTTTAATTTTGTTAGATGAGCCTACAGAAGGCCTTGCCCCGGTGATCATTGATCAACTTGCAGTTATCTTTAATCAAGTCGCTGATCAAGGAACAGCGCTCCTGTTAATTGAGCAAAACATGAGCTTGGTGATTCGTGTGGCAGAGCGTTATCTTGCTATGTCTAAAGGCGCTGTTGTTGCAGAGGGATTGGTAGAAAACTCAAAAACAAGTCTTGAAGATCTTGAAAGTCACGTGATGGTTTGAGGTTTAATTTTCAAAACGGTGGTCGGACCGCTTCCGGCAAATTCAATAAGGAGACATTAAATGTTCAAAATGAAAAAATTACAAGCAGTCCTAGTTGGCGTTGCGCTCGCTTCTGCTTTTCCTATTTCAGCCTATGCGCAAGGCAAAGATCCTGTAAGGGTTGGGTTAGTCTCTTCCAAATCAGGTGTTTTTGCTGAGCAAGGTGAGGAAGTGATGCGCGCCATTAAGTTTGCAATTGAAGAGGCGAACGGAAAAGGTGGTGTAGATGGACGTAAAGTTGAGTTCCAAGAGGCGGATGATGAAGGCACTCCTGATGCTGGTCGTCGCGTTGCCGAAAAATTAGCAAGAGATGGATACAACTTATTGATTGGTGCAATTCCATCATCTATTTCATTAGCCATTGCGCAAAACTTGGATCGGTGGGATGCTGCTTATTTTGTAGTTGCAAGTAAGTCTGACAAGATCACAGGTGATACTTGTAAACCGCGTGCGTTTAGAACGAATCATGCTGACAATATGGACATTGCCATGATTAATCAGTGGGCTAAAAACTTACCAGGCAAAACCTACGGCGTGATGGCTGCCGACTATGTTTGGGGTCGTGATTCTGGTGAGTCCTTCAAAAGAGCTTCCGAATCTCTTGGTAAGACGGTTCCCTTGGCACTGTATGCCCCTTTAGGCACGAAAGATTTCTCGCCCTACATTGCACAACTCAAAGCTGCAAATGTTGATGCTATTTGGGTTGCGGAAACAGGGCGTGATGCAATTGCATTTGTTAAGCAAGCTGAGGAATTTGGCTTGATTCCTAAAACCAAATTGGTGGGTCATTCATTAATTTTGAACTTTATGATAAATGCTACTGGCAAGGCTCTAGAGGGAACGCCCGGCACTACTGGCTATACGCCCGATATCGATAATCCGAGAAACAAAGCTTTTGTTTCAGGGTGGAAAGCTAAGTTCAACCGTTTGCCAACGGACAACGAGGGGCAGGCTTATAACGGTGCACAGGTCATGTTTGAAGGAGTCAAGCTATCGAAGAGCGTTAAGCCAGAAGACGTGAGTAAGTCATTGCGAGGCGCACAAATTGATTCTATTTATGGCAACGTGACAATGCGTGCAGCCGATAACCAATTGCTATTGCCAAACTATGTTGGACGTGCAAAAGTCGTTGATGGGGTTTTGCGTCCTGTCATTGAGCAAAGTTTCCCACCATCTATCATTCCCGCTCCATCACCACTTTGCAAAATGTGATTTGATTGAATTGAAACCACCTGCTTAAACTCAGGTGGTTTTTTTATGGAGATATGACTATGCATGTTTTGATAACGGGCGCTACTGGTGGGATTGGGCAAGGTATTTGCGATGTTCTCTGTAATGAATTTCCCTTGCAGTACGAGAATTTGAAGCTAACCGTCACAAGTTCTAAAAGTGGAGAACGTTTAGACACATTGGTTAATCGGCTAAGCACCATATTGCCTTCGGTACATGGAATCAGCGGAGATGTCACCCAGCCCGACGTATGTGAAAAATTAGTGGTAGATGCGATTCAAAAAAATGGAGAGATTGACGCGCTAGTGTGTGTTGCTGGTGCTTCTGTCCCTGGAAAATTGGAGAGTTTGTCCTTAGATCAATGGGAATTAACTTTTCAACTTAACGTGCGTTCGGTTTGGTTGATGACAAAAGCAGCCTTTGAATCACTAAAGAAAACAAAGGGAAGTATTACTGCCATCGCATCTATGTCGGGCCTTCATCCGCATCCCGGCTATGGAGCTTATTCGCCAGCGAAGGCTGCCTTGATTATGTTGTGCCGTCAATTAGCGCAAGAGTGGGGTGGGTACGGAATACGCACAAATACAGTGTGTCCAGGCATGATTCGTACTCCCTTAACTGAAACCGTCTATCAGAATGCAAGTATCAAAGAACAGCGTGAAGCATTAGTGCCTATTGAGCGCATCGGTAATCCTGTAGACATCGGGGAAGCTGTTAAATATTTGATCAGTGTCAATGCTTCTTATGTGAATGGGATGAACTTAGTGGTTGACGGTGGCGTCTCTGACCATATGCTGTCAATGATTCCAGGTCGTCCAGGCAAAAAACCTATTGACTAATTACCCTTTAGACCAATTCTTCTTACCGCATGCTTGGCTGCTAAATAGCCAAACGTCACACCTGGTCCAATTGTGATCCCAGGAGCAGGATAGACGCCACCCATGATGGAATGCATGTCGTTTCCACATGCGTAGAGTCCATCAATAGCTTGACCACTTGCATTCATGACTCTGGCATCGCAGTCGGTCACCAAGCCTGTAGCGGCGCCAATATCTCCAGGGTAAAGGGCAATCGCGTAGAAGGGTCCTTGACGTAAAGCCCCTAGGCAAGGGTTTAGGCCATTCCAAGTCGCGTCACCGTTAGCGCGTTGGTAGTCGGTGGTACCGCGTTGGAAATCCTCGTCCACGCCTTTATCAGCGAATTGGTTGAATCGCTCTACGGTGGCTTTGAGCTTGCCTTCTGGGACCTTGAGTTGCTGTGCTAATTCGAACAAGGTCACGCCTTGCTTCAAATACCCGTCCGATAGAAAAGAGGCCAAACCTTTTCCACCTGGGCGAATCATTCCAAGTCCATAGCGCTTAAGTGCGTCTGTATCACATATCAGCCATGTAGGAATGCTGGGAATCTTGTGGTTGTGCTCTTGCATAGCAATACCAAACAGATGGTAAGAGGTAGATTCGTTCACATAGCGCTCGCCTTGGCTATCGACAGTGATCATGCCTGGCTTACCTCTGTCCATCACAAAGTGAGGGAAGGCAGCGGTAGTTCCATCTGCGCGCTTACGAATAGATACTGGCGCCCAGAAAGCATGGGTTAATCCACCCGTGCCAAGCTGGCCACCCGCTTGAAGAGCTAAATCTTGCGCGCTACCTGTGTGGCCTGGACCTGCGGGACACCAAGACTCTTTGGTGCCTGGAAGCATGATGGATCGACGTGTGGGGTGGCGGTTGAATCCGCCACTGGCCATCACAACACCGCCTCGACTGCGTACCGAGCGCTGAATTCTTTGTCCGTTATGTAATGTTTGTTCTAGCACCACGCCATCAATGGCGTTGCCGTTTTGTAGTAACTCCGTCACTTCAGTTTGGGTCACAAGCATGCCTTTGCGTTCGATGTAGCTAAACAGCATGCGCGCGATCATGGCGTTGCCCATTACTAAGCGGGTGCTTCGGGGTTGGATCATCTTGTCTAGGAAGTGGCGAGCAATGATTCGCACGCTGTAACTAAACGATTTCCATGTCTCGGTCAAACGCAGTAGATGGAAAATGTCATCGCGGTCCACCATCATTCCACCGAGCACGGTGAATTCAGGGATCGGGTTGCGAACCAATGTCAGATTTGGGCCCAGTAGCTTGCCGTCGAAGGGTTGCGGTTCAATGGCGCGTCCCCTTAGAACGGAACCTTCTATTTCTGAAAGATAGTCTGGATGCAAAGGACGGACTTGGAACTGTAATGCGGTGTGGTCTTCTAATTTGGAAATAGCGTGGGGGCCGTTATCGATAAAAGCCTGTCTTAATTTTGGATCAGATCGCTCACCTACTGCGTTATTTAAAAAAGTAGCGACTCGCTCTGGTGTGTCATCAGGGTTTACTTGCAAGCCGCGTTTTGTGCCAGGCACCCAACTAGTCGATGCAGATAACGCCGTAGTGCCACCTACTTGGTCCATACGCTCTACCAAAAGAACTTTTGCTCCATCTATTGCCGCATTCAGAGCTGCTGAGAAACCCGCACCGCCGGAACCAATAACAACAAGGTCAACAGTCTCTTGGTCTTCGAGTTGCGCGAGATGGGTATCGATACGTTGGGCTAGTGGGTAGAGTTTTTGGTTCATATCAAATTCCGATCATTGGACCTCTAACAAGAACTGCACCATGAGTTCGCGCACTTGCACAAACATATCTGCACCGGTTGTGGTGCTGCACCCTTTGGAACGCGCGGTAGCGATCAAAGGTGTTATTGCGGGGGCTGTGATGACACAGCCAATGAACATGGTTGGAGTGATGGCATGTACGTCAATGGGGCTTGGATCTATTTCGCGCATGCCAACCGGAGTGGCATTGATTGCCACATCAAAACCAGTGGGGTTAGAGCTGCCTCCATAGACGCGGCTTTGTTTTAAGCTATTGAGTCGATGAATCAGGGACTCACGTCGTTCCGAGTTTTCGTCGTGGATGGCGAGCTCGTTGACACCTGCCAAAACCAAACTGTGTGCGATGGCTGATCCTGCACCGCCAGCGCCCACTAGGAGTGCTTTTTTATTTTTGAGATTGAAGCCCTTGGATTCGATGGCCTTGACATAGGCTAGCCCGTCGAACATATCGCCGTGCCAACTGCCGTCTGTATTGCGGCGAATCGTATTGACCGCTCCTAAAAACTCTGCGCGTGGTGAGCTGGTGGCGCACAGGGTTTGGCAATCAAACTTGTGTGGCACCGTGACGATGATGCCATCGACATTGCGCATCAATGAAACGCCTTCAAACCATTGTTTGAGATCTTGGGTAGGTACTTGGGCAGGAATGCAAACTGCATCTTTGCCATGTTGCTCAAAAGCTTGGGTCACGCCAAAAGGAGATTTCACTTGGGCAATGGGGTCGCCGACGATCATATGTACGCGAGTGGCGCCGCTAAAGTTTTCAAGCATGTTTGCAGCTTTGGAGTGATTGAATATTGGTGAGTTTACTAAAAAATAGAATGGTGTTCAACTTTTGAATGAAATTCATTTTTCATGATAAAGTGACGTTTCACATTCATTTTCAAAGCAATATGAGCGGCGTACTCGAAAGAACCTTAGGTATTCTGGAACTTTTGTCCGAGCAGGGTCAAGGCGTTGAGTTAGCTGTTTTAGCTGAACGTCTCAACATGCCCAAAAGTGCTGCGCATCGTTTGCTTGCAGATTTAGTGCGCTATGGCTATGTGCGCCAAAGCCGAGACTTGGGCGAATACGTTTTGACCACCAAGTTAGTTTCATTAGGCTTGAGTTTTTTGAGTAAAACAGGTGTGATTGATATTGCGCAGCCTTTGCTCGACCGAATTGCTGAACAAACCGGTGAATTAGTGCGCTTGTCTGTGGTGGACGGTGATCGCCTCACTTGGGTCGCACGCGCACAAGGTGCCCGACAAGGTTTGCGTTATGACCCAGATATGGGATCTATTGCACGGTTGAGTTGCTCGTCTTCTGGATTGGCGTGGTTGTCAACGATGAAAGACGACGACGCGTTGGCCTTGGTTTCTCAACAAGGATTAGGGCTTCCAAAAGATTTTGGACCCAATGCGCCAAAGAGTTTGACGGCTTTTCTCAAGGCTTTGCAAGAGACGCGCAAAAAAGGATTCAGCCTCACGGAAGAAACATACACGCCAGGCCTGAATGCTATGGCTGCCCCCGTTGGTTTGGTGGGGCAATTGCCGATGGGGACCATCAGTGTGGCTGGTCCGTCAGCGAGATTAACCCGCGAGCGGATGTTGGCAATTGCACCAGACTTGTTGTCTTGCGCTGCGAAGTTGGCAGCTGCCAGTGGTGCTTCACCCATGCTGGCCAGTGGCGCTTCCAAGGTGCGCTTGCAACCAATTTACGCTGCCTAAAAATTTTCTGTCATGGTGGTGCAAGCTATTTCACAAGTAAAGAATGCGTCCTCTACGCAAGATGGTGCAACAACGCAGCAATGGGAATGCGACTTGCTTGTGGTGGGTTCGGGCGCAGGCGCACTTTCAACTGCAGTCACAGCCGCCCATTTGGGTTTGAAGGTAATTGTTGTGGAAAAAGACCCTCACTACGGAGGCACCACTGCATGGTCAGGTGGTTGGATGTGGATTCCACGAAATCCTTTGGCGCTCAAAGGGGGTATTGCCGAACCCATTGAAAAACCACTGTCTTACTTGCGCCATGAATTGGGCGAGCAGTTTGATGAAACACGCGCGCGTGCATTCCTAACGCATGGGCCACGCATGGTGCGATTTTTTCAAGAGCGCACCGCTTTGCAATTTATAGATGGCAATGGCATTCCAGACTTCCATGGGCATACCAAAGATGCCGCCTTGGGTGGTCGATCAGTATGCGCGGCACCTTTTGATGGCAGATTGCTGGGTAAGCAAATTCATCAACTTAAACCCCCCTTGCAGGAAACCACGTTCTTTGGGATGGGTATTGCCTCGGGTGGAGACATACGGCATTTTTTTAACGCTACGCGCGCATGGAGCTCCTTTTTTTATGTGGCTAAGCGTTTAGCGTGCCATCTGCTCGAGTTGTTGTTTTATGGTCGCGGAATGCATTTGGTCAATGGCAATGCATTGGTGGCGGCCTTGGCAAAGTCGGCATTCGATGCGGGTGTAGAGATTCGTGTGAATTGCCCTGCGGTCCGTTTGATCACTGAGACTTGCGCAAATGAGTTACCGAAAGTCAGAGGCGCTGTAGTCTTGCATAAAGGATCAGAAGTCTCCATTCGCGCTAAACGTGGGGTGATGCTGGCCACAGGCGGTTTCCCGCACGACGAAAACCGCAAGCGTCAATTGCTTGCGCACGAACCCACCGGACATCAACACTTCTCAGCTGCGTCAAGTGGCAACACTGGCGATGGATTACGCATGGGTGAATCGGTAGGCGGAGTTGTCGCTAATGATTTGAAACACTCTGCGGCCATGGCCCCCGTTTCTTTGGTGCCAAAGGCTGATGGAAGCATGACGCACTTCCCACATTTGATTGAACGTGGTAAGCCAGGCTTGATTGCAGTAACGCGCTTTGGTCGTCGATTTGTCAATGAAGCTGATTCTTATCACGACTTCATGCAAGGTTTGTTGAAAGCTTTGCCAGAAGGCGAGTTCGTCCAAGCTTGGTTGGTGGTGGATCACCGGTTTATTCGTCGCTGGGGACTCGGTGCTGTCAAACCTGCACCGGTTCCGGTGCTGGCAATGTTGACTAACGGGTATTTGGTTCGAGGTGAAACGTTGTCTGATTTGGCTGAAAAATGCGGCATCGATGTTGGTAATTTGTGTGCAACGGTTGCGCGATACAACACCATGTCCGACATTGGTTACGACGGTGAGTTCGACAAAGGCCAAACCGCTTACAACCGTATGCAAGGTGATGCCAGTTACATAGGTCGCAATCCTTGCATGGCGCCCATACAAGATGGACCGTTTTATGCAGTTCGCGTTGTGGCTGGAAGCTTAGGCACTTTTGCGGGTTTGCGCTGTAACAAACAAGCGCAAGTGCTCGATACTGACGGTCACGCTATTGACGGTTTGTATGCTGGGGGAAACGACCTATCAAGTGTTATGGGTGGCAACTACCCAAGCGGTGGTATCACCCTTGGACCTGCCATGACCTTTGGCTATTTGGCTGCATTCCACGTAGCACGCATGTCTCCTGAATTTACTTCTACTGAACATCCATTTTTTAAAGGGACTTCTTCCATGTATTACGAACTCGCCACTATGACTTTGCCGTTTGGTACGGCTGCGCAAGCTGCTACCAACGTACAAACCTTTGCAGCACAAGGGCAGGGTGATTTGCTGGGGTGCTGGTTTACCGATATCGGTGTGCTCAACCAGATGATTGTCTTGCGTGGCTTTGATGACTTGGCTACTTTGCAAGCGGAGCGTCAACGCACCCAACAAAATGCCAGTCCATTTGGTTGTGGCGAAATTTTTCAAAGTTTGGAACAACACAGCTACCAAGGCTTTCCTTGGATGAGGCCTGTGCGCCCCAGTGCTGAGAGCGGTATTCAAGGACCTGTTTATGAAATCCGTACCTATGGCATCAAACCGGGTGGCGTGCAACCTACGATTGATTTATGGGAGCAGGCCGTTCCCGCACGTGAGAAGTTGTCGCCTTGCGTTATCGCCATGGTGGCTTTAGATGGTCCGTTGCGTTTCACCAATATTTGGGCATATACCTCATTGGACGCACGCTCCAAAGCGCGGGGGGATGCCGTGGCACAAGGCATTTGGCCACCCAAAGGAGGACCTGCGCATTTGACAACTCAGATGATGTCAACCATTGCGATGCCTACAGCGGTTTCGCCATTGAAATAATTTAGCCAAGAAGAAAGCGAGAGTTTTTTAGTCGAAGTGAAAAATGGCCGTCAATTTGTAGTGGCTACTTTGCCAGCTTTGCCTAAGAACTAAACTAATCCTATGACCGACTTTTTACAACTCTTCTTCAGTGGTCTTGCCACTGGCAGTATTTACGCATTGGCCGCTTTGGGCTTCACATTGTTGTGGCAGGCCTCTGGCACGATCAACTTCGCCCAAGGCGAATTTGTCATGTTGCCTGCCTTCATGATGATTGGATGTCTGGCAGCAGGCATGCCTTTGCTGGTCAGCTTTTGCGTAAGTTGTGCTTTGTCGGTCATTGTTTTGGGTTGGTTGTTCAAGCGTGGCTTGGTAGACCCTCTGTTTAAGTACGGGATGATGCCTATCGTCGTCGCGACCATTGGCTTGTCGATCGCCATGCGAAATGGCGTGCGTGCTGGTTTCAGCGCTGAGCCGCAACCTTTCCCGAACTTGTTTCCTGATGCGGTCTACAACGTAGCGGGAGTTGTGGTGTCAGGTACCGATGTTGGTACCTTTATTTTTGCCATGGCGTTGGTCTTGGCAACGCAAGCTTTTTTAGCGAAAACTGTGACTGGTCGCGCCATGCAAGCGGTGGCGCAAAACACAGAAAGTGCCTCGGTTCTGGGCATCAATGTTCCGCGTATGATTTTTTATACCTTTGCTATTAATGCGGTTTTAGCTGCTGCAGCCGCGATCTTGGTAACTCCCACTTATCTTGCTAAGTTCGATATGGGTGGATCCCTAGGTAATAAAGCGTTCTTTGCTGCCATCATCGGTGGCTTTAACAATTCACGCGGCGCCCTGCTAGGTGGCTTGATTGTGGGTGTGTGTGAAAACTTAGCCGCCGCCTATATTTCGCCCGCTTATAAAGATGCTGTTGCTTTGATCATTTTCATGGTCGTGATCTTGTTCAAACCTCAAGGCTTGCTGGGTAAAAAAGTGGAGCGTAAGGTATGAAAAAACTAGCACTTCTCTCCACTTTGTTGGGTTTGCTTGCATTGGTTTTTTTACCCACATTGTTGAAAAACCACGGCATTTATTTATTCACCTATTGGTTGATTTATGTAATTGCAGCCATGGGTCTTAACCTAACGGTTGGCTATGCTGGTCAAAAGTCGCTCGGCCATGCTGCGTTCTTTGGAATTGGAGCCTACACCATCGCCATCATGCTCAAGGCAGGTTTGAGTTTTTGGCTTGGGCTTCCCGTGGCAGCCTTAGGTTGTTTTGTTGTGGGCTTGGCTTTAGGCTTTCCTGCCTTGCGCGTACAAACTATTTATTTGGCATTTGCAACTTTGGGCTTCAATACAGCTATCTGGTTGGTGATGCGCAATGAAGAGTGGTTAACGGGTGGCACGTTCGGTATCAATAACATCGCTCGTCCACAAGCCTTTGGCGTCAGCTTTGATGGCAATTTGGCTTATTACTATTTGGTGTTGGGTATTTCTATTGTGCTTGCGGGCTTGTTGCTGGGGCTTTTACGCTCGCCATGGGGTAAAGCATTCACAGCCCTGCGTGATAATCCGATTCGTGCTGAGAGCCTAGGTGTTGACATTCATAGCTACACCTTGCTTAGCTTTGCTATTGGAGCGTCTTACGCGGGTATTGCTGGAGCTTTGTTTGCTTCGTTGGTGCAATTTATCGACCCCTCTCCATTTAACGTGGAAGCATCCATCATGATGTATCTGATGGTGGTTGTCGGTGGCCCTGGTTACTTCTTTGGACCCATGCTTGGTGCCGCGGTCGGTGTGATCTTGCCTGAATGGTTGCGCTTTGCGCAAGCTTGGTATTTGTTTGTATTTGGAAGTGCCGTTGTCATTTTGATGATCTGGTTGCCGGATGGGTTGTTAAGTATTCCGGACCGAATACGCGCCAAACGCCAGTCACGTGAAGCGTCTGCTGTGCGTGCTGCCGCTGGTGAGCCAAAAGCGGCTCAAGGGGTGAAAGCATGACTTTGACAAATAATCAACCTGTGTTGAAAGTAACTGGTTTGAAAAAAGCCTATGGCGCGATCCAAGCCGTTGGAGGCGTTTCGTTTGAAGTGCGACCTGGTGAAATTTTTGGAGTGATCGGCCCCAATGGGTCTGGCAAAACTACTTTATTCAACAGTATGTTGGGACAGATCACGCCAGACGAAGGCAAGATCGAACTCAATGGCCAAGATGTCACTACTTTGGGGCCCCTAGAGCTCAACCGATTGGGTGTGGGTCGCACTTTTCAAACATTACAAGTGTTTGGCAAGATGACCGTGCGCGACAACTTGATTGTTGCTGCCCAAGAGCACCAAGGCAGTTTGTTGAGTCGCATCTTTGCTCCTGGTGATTCAGGCTTAGATGATAAAGCAGACGTATTGATCGAGCAATTCCATATCAACCATGTCGCCGACAAAAAAGCTGGCGAATTAAGCTATGGGCAACAAAAGTTGGTTGATATTGCGATGGCTTTTATGAGCGACCCTGACTTGGTTTTGTTAGACGAACCCTGCGCTGGTGTAAACCCGGCATTGGTGGGTGGAATTTCTAAATTGCTTAAAGAACTGAATCAATCGCGCAAAGGCAGCTTTGTAGTGATCGAGCACAACATGGACTTTGTGATGGAGTTGTGCCATCGCATCATGGTGATGGTGGAGGGTGAGGTGCTTGCCATTGGCACTCCCGCAGAAATTCGTGCGAATAAAAAAGTCCTCGACGCCTACTTAGGAAATTGACATGACCACTCCATGCATTGAATTCAAAGATGTCGTTGCGGGTTATAAGGATTTCATGATCCTCAACGATTTGTCGTTCAGTGTGCCAACCGGCTCGATCACTTTGTTGATAGGCCCCAATGGGGCGGGTAAATCGACTGTTCTCAAAACATTGTTTGGTTTGCTGACCCCAAAGCAAGGACAGGTTTATTTGAATGGCGAAGAGATTGCGGGCGCAAGTCAAAAATACTTGCTAGCTAAGGGCATTGCTTTTGTGCCACAAGGGCGTAATTTATTTGGCCAGCTATCTGTCTATGAAAACCTTGAACTAGGGGGCATCACCATCGGGATGAAGACTACGCATGAGCGCATTCCTGAAGTGTTAGAGTTTTTTCCACGCGTGAAAGAGCGTATGAACTCTGCTGCGGCTTCTCTGTCAGGCGGTGAGCAAAAGCAGTTGGAGATCGGCCGCGCGCTTTTGTTGCGCCCTAAAGTTTTGCTGATTGATGAACCATCTATCGGCTTATCTCCTATAGTCGTTCAAGACGTATTTAAGCTTTTGAGAAAATTGGCAGATCAAGGTACGACCATATTAATGGTGGAACAAAATGTCAAGAGCGCCCTCAAGTACTCCGATGATGCAATTGCTCTTGAATCTGGTCGCTTGGTGCTACACCAGTCTGCTGCGGAGGTCTTGGCAGACCCAGAAATGGATCGGTTGTTTTTGGGTTCTAGCGTTAAGGTTTAGTGGTGCGCTTAGCTTAGGCTGATCATGCGCCAAAATGGCGCATGACGGGACTGAACGAAGCGATCCCCTTTTTTGTTTTTTTATAGGTTTGTATTTATGAAAATTCTCATGCTCCACGGTATCAACCACGATATGTTCGGCAAGCGTGACCCTGCGCAATACGGCACCATTACTTTGGACGAAATCAATTCAGGCTTACAAAAACTAGGTAAGGAATTGGGCGCAGAGGTGGACTGTTTCCAATCGAATCACGAAGGCGCAATGTGCGAGCGCATCCACAAAGGTTTCTTGGATGGTGTGGATGCAGTGTTAATCAACGCAGGCGCTTGGACACATTACAGCTATGGCATTCGCGATGCACTGGCTATTTTGACGTGTCCCATTGTTGAGTTGCACATGTCCAATATTCATGCGCGCGAAGAGTTTCGTCACAAATCTGTCTTTGCTGAGATTGTCAAAGGCCAAATTTGTGGATTTGGTGCAGACAGCTATTTATTGGCCCTGCGTGCGGCGGTATCGGCGGCGAAGGGTGCTAAGTAAAACATGATGGTCGATGGCAATACTGAGCTGATCGCGCACATTGGGTATCCCACACACGCATTCAAGTCTCCACTGATTTACAACCCGTATTTCGAACAGGCGGGTATCAATGCCTTGGTTGTTCCTATGGGGTGTCAGGCAGAGCATTACCCTGCATTTTTAAAGTCGGTGTTTGACCTCACCAATATCCGAGGTGCGCTCATTACCATGCCGCACAAAGTCACGACGGTATCGTTGCTTGATGAAGTGACCGCTACTGTGAAAGTAGCGGGTGCCTGCAATGCCGTGAAACGCACAAGTGACGGACGATTGGTAGGCGACATGTTCGATGGCGCAGGTTTTGTGCGCGGTGTGCAACGCAAAGGTTTTCATTTGAAGGATAAACGCGTTTTGGTAGTGGGCAGTGGCGGCGTAGGTAGTGCGATTGCTGCTTCGCTTGCAGCAACTGGCATCGCCTCAATTTCTTTGTTTGATGTCAACTCTGCATCTTCCCAAGCTTTGGGGGATCGCTTGAAGCAACACTATCCCGCGATTGATGTGTGTTGCGGATCGAATGACCCTGCCGGTCACGACTTGGTAGTCAACGCCACTCCCATGGGTATGAACGAAGGCGACCCATTGCCTATGGATGTTTCGCGTATTTCTAAAGATGCTTTTGTTGGTGAAGTGGTGATGCGTACAGAAATCACGGCATTTCTAAAAGCTGCCCAATACCGAGGCTGCCGTGTGCAAGTAGGTTCGGACATGTTGTTTGAGCAAATTCCTGCTTACTTGGAATTTTTTGGTTTTACCACTTCGACGGCAGAGAATTTACGCAAAGTAGCGCAACTCGGATGATCTGTGCTGTTTGGTCTAATCTGCATGCTAATTATTGTTAGGAGTCATCGATGAATACCAATCTACTTCACAGAGAAGCTGTTCCTGAAAACCCCAACCGTTTAGGTATTGAGGGCATTGAGTTCATCGAATACACCACCTCGCATCCCCAAGCCTTGGGCCAAGTTTTAGAGAACATGGGTTTTAAACCTGTGGCGCGTCACCGCTCTCGTGAGGTGACTTTGTATCGCCAAGGCGGCATGAATTTGGTGGTCAATGCCAACCCAGAAGACGCACGCATGAGCGGTGCAGCAGATGGTGAACCCGTGATTTCTGCCGTGGCATTTAGAGTGCACGATGCTTTGAAGGCGCATACCCGTTGTATAGAACTAGGTGCGTGGACGGTACCTAGTCATGCGCAAGCAATGGAATTGCATATTCCGGCGATTCATGGACCTGGCAGCACACGGTTTTATTTTGTCGACCGTTGGAAAGAATTTTCAATCTACGACATCGACTTCAAACCGATTCCCACAGTTGACCAGCATCCGAAAGCA
>Ga0214919_10001784_pt1 | contig 34685 bp, 31 predicted proteins | sample LL1503_MetaG_FD_177994 | JGI IMG/M metagenome (GOLD analysis project Ga0214919, IMG submission 177994) | Freshwater microbial communities from Lake Lanier, Atlanta, Georgia, United States - LL-1503 | ecosystem: Environmental > Aquatic > Freshwater > Lake | place: USA: Georgia | collected...
CCCGCTTTGACAAAAAATCAAATGCTCAGCATGGTTTTGAAACACAAGTTTGGGCTCTTGAATGGTCGTTTCATTTCAGGAATTCCGAGAGATTGGAATAACTTTGCCTTACAGCAGATAAATTCCATTTCTGACGAAAATGTCAAAATAAGACTAAAGGATGTCCTTCGTTCTCTTGAGCAAGCAGGGGCGTTGATTTCGGAGAATAGCTCTTTCGATCGTTCGAAGCCATGGATTCAAGCTGCGGCTAGTGAGTCTTCTAGGAAGGTGTTCAACGTTCTTTTGTCTGACGAAAACATTGAATTCAACCCCTTATATACCTCGCAAAACATTGATGAATACATAGAGCAATCAGATGAGCGAGTCGGCTATCTGGATGTTTCATTACTAAGAGAAGCCAAGGACTTTATTCCCGTCCTAGCTCCATTTCTTAAGAAGCATAAAAAAGTTGTATTAGTAAATCGCCACCAATGGCTGCTTTCAACTAGGAAAGAAAAAGATCTTTTTGAAACGGTTTTTCAACATTGGGCCTCACAAGGTGGTGTTGATTTCACCGTTGTTCGTTCATCAGTTGAGAAGCGTGATGACCCACGTCCGTTTACCTCAAACTGGAATAATGAGAAAAACTTGTTATCAAAATATCTCGGTAGAATTAAATACAGCGGGGTATTTAGATTTATTGCCGTGAATGATGAGCAAAATCGACTTCATCACAGATATTTGCTCGGCAATTACTGCGGGTTATCGATGGGCTATGGATTCGAGATAGTTAGTAAACCGCACCCATGGGAGCTCATGAATCGGGCTCACTTTTTAGATGCAAAAGAGAAATTTTTCACGGGAGATGTGTTAGTACTGTACCCCGATTACAAGATGTTCTCATACGCACTAAATGGCAAGCGGATTTCAGAAACTCCATGAGCTAAACTTCTACAGTGATAGCAAATAGAGATTATATTTTTGATAGGGTGCGTTGTGGGTCTCGATACTCTTGATCGTAAAGACGCTGCAATGTAATAAACAGTGCTCAATATGTTTATCACTTAAGCTGTTCTGAGATGCTGTTTGTATGCCGAGCGCTTACCCAGCTGAACTACAACTTTCTTGCATCATTGAAGTCGAGTGGCAGCTGCACAATCTCCAGATATAGTGCGAAGCATGTATTTTTCCGAAGATTCACTCAACCGTATGCGCGGTTACCCATGCGCTTTGAGAGTCGGTTCGATTCCGGGTTTTTCCCCACCACCAAATAAAAGACCACCCTTGCGGTGGTTTTTTATTGGGTGGTTGGTTTGACTTTCATCTAACTTATTGGCATATTATGCCAACTAGGTTTTTGAGAGATTCCCATGCCCACAAGAAATGTTGTACTCACCGATCATCAAGCCTCACTGGTAGAGCACCTAGTTGCCAGTGGGCGTTATCAAAATGCTAGTGAAGTGCTGCGGGAAGGTCTTCGCCTCGTCGAGCAACGCGACGCCGAAGATGCTTATCGTCTCGAGGCACTTCGGTCCGCCGTGCAAGTTGGCATTGATGACATCGCAGCTGGAAAATTCAAGGCTTTTGAGAAAAAAGAGTCGCTACGTGCTCACCTGAAATTTGTCACCGACAAGGCGATAGCCACTAAATGAGTTTGTTATGGCATGTTCGGCTAGCAAGCCAAGCCGAGCCGAGCAGGATCTGTTCAATATCGTCAGTTGGACGGCTAAGAATTTTGGTATTCACCAAGCCGAGTACTACGCCGAGACCATCACACTCGCGATTGAGGCATTGCATGACGGACCAGCAATTTTAGGCTCTAAAGTGCGGGACGAAATTGGGGCGGGGATTCGAACTTTACATGTTGCGCGACAAGGTAGAAAAGGACGCCATTTCGTGGCCTTCTCAGTATCTGAAGGACACATCATCAATGTACTTCGATTACTGCATGACAGCATGGATCTGGCCAAGCATCTTCCGGAAGACCACAATGAACCGCATTTAAGTTGATCAATTTAAACTGGCGTATGTTTGATAGAGCTCTGAGCTGTAGATCCAATCACACGAATCTTTCCTCATCGCTAGTAACGGTTACGCATGCGCTTTGAGCACGGATTAGATTCCGGGTTTCCCTCCGCCTCCACCAAATAAAAGACCACCCTTGCGGTGGTTTTTTATTTGGGGGTTTATGATGACATTAACTCGCGTCCACGCGGGGGTGTAGGTGGTATCCAGAGACTCACGGGCATCACGCCGGAAATGGTGGCGGGCCAACCTCTATTTGACCCGATAGACTGATTTTTGATCACCATGCCCAAACCTGTTCGATCCCGTATAAAAGCTTGCGAAACCTGCAAAGTCGTGAGTTCAACTCTTTACCGGGTGGTGCAAGACGACACCGCTACTTGGACCCTGATTTGCCAAGCATGCCGGACCCAAGTGGAGCGACATCCCAGCTACCGCTATGGCGGCACATGGAAGGCCGACAAGCGGCACTGATCGCCACCCCACGTCAAAGCAAGCCGCGACGTCTCCCTGATTGATCAGGCCTTAGCTGCTTGGGGTAACATTCTCTCCATTATCAAAACCGAGAGCGGTTACGTTCCCGGACCGAACCTTGCCTTGCCCTTTCCCCTTTCTCCTTCATTTGGCTGACCAAGACCCCACCCCCACCGCCCCTTGCGCTGTTCAACATGAGTTACGCCATGTGCGTGCACTCATGCAACTTGAACAAAAGGAAGACCAAGCGCAGTTCATACTCAAAAATGCCAGTGCCAGCATCAAGGAGCGCCGTCGGCGTGGCTTGACCTGGTACCCCGTCACCATTACCCAAGAAGACATCGGTTTTGGTGGCAAAGTGGTCTTGGAGCTAGAGCGCCCTGCGCATCGGCAAGAACTGCACTTGTTTCAGGTAGGCAAAAATGCTTCGTTGTTCAGCAACGCGCTAGGCTACTCGACAGGCGACCGACCTGCGCTGAGCGGCGTCGTGACTAGCGTGCGGCGCAACAAGCTGCTGCTGGCCACCACCAAAGAAGTGCTTCCCGACTGGGTGCTGGATGGCAGCACGTTGGGTATTGACTTGACATTTGACGAGGTGAGCTATCGCGAGATGAACCAGGCCCTGAGTGCGGTCATGCTTGCTCAAGGCAACCGCTTGGCTGAACTGCGCGACGTGCTGCTGGGCGCACGGAAGGCCACCTTTCGCAAGCAAAAAGCTGACGATCTGTTTTATCCCAGTACGCTCAACGACTCGCAGCTAGTGGCTGTGCGCCATGTGATCTCGGCTCAAGATGTGGCCATCATCCACGGCCCGCCCGGAACGGGCAAAACCACCACACTGGTGCAAGCCATTATGGAAACCATTCGGCGTGAGCGGCACGTGCTAGTGTGTGCCCCCTCCAACACCGCCGTGGACCTACTAACTGAAAAGCTGGCCGAGCGCGGTGTCAACGTGATCCGCATGGGCAACCCCAGCCGTGTGTCGGACCTGCTGCAGAAGCACACACTCGATGCCGGTGTGATGGCACATCCCAGCTACAGCAAGATGCATGCGATGCGCCAAACCGCTGAACAGTACCGTGAAACCGCCAATGAGCATGTCCGCCATTTCGACTTCGAGGAGCGACAGCACCGCCAATGGCTGAGGGAAGAAGCGCGCATGCTGCGCCAAGCCGCCGATGATTTAGAGCACTTCATTTCCGAGGACGTGCTCGAATCGGTGCAGGTCATCACCTGCACGCGGGTGGGCGCCAGCCACCGACACATTCGCCACCTTTGTTTTGAGACCGTCTTTATTGATGAAGCCGCTCAGGCCTTGGAGCCGGGTTGCTGGATTCCCATTGCCAAGGGCCAGCGCATTGTTCTGGCGGGCGATCACCACCAGCTGCCGCCCACGGTGAAAAGTGAAAAAGCAGCTCGTGAAGGCTTGCGCGAAACCCTCTTTGAAAAATGTATTCAGCGGCAGCCAGAGACGGCCCGCATGTTGACCATGCAATACCGCATGCACGCGCACATCATGGGGTTTAGCTCCGAGAAGTTCTATGGCGGCCAACTGGTGCCGCACGAAAGCGTATGCAACGCTGGCTTGGAGGCCTACGACCTGCGTTTTGCACCTGATCTGCCGGTGGAATTTATCGATACGGCTGGCTGTGGCTTTTCAGAGGTTGCCATTCCCGAAAGCCGTTCAATGGCCAACCCCGATGAAGCCCACTTGTTGCTGGAGCGCCTCGCGCAGCTGCTGGCGCCCTACGACCCGGCAGAACATGATGAACACCTACACACCCCGCTAACCATTGGCGTGATTGCACCTTACCGCGCCCAAATCAATTATTTGAAAGACGCCATCGAAGACAGCGCTGTGCTGCACGACTTGCTGCTGCAACGCAGGCTCAGCGTGGGCACCGTCGATTCGTTTCAGGGGCAAGAGCGAGACATCATTGCCATCACATTGACACGCAGCAACGCCCAAGGCGAGATCGGCTTCCTCTCCGACATCCGACGCATGAACGTGGGCATGACCCGTGCCCGGCGCAAGCTGTTGCTGGTCGGCGATTCATCTACGCTTTGTTGCCATCCGTTTTTTGTGGACTTGCTGGCCCATGTGAAGAGCATAGGAGGCTATTTCCAGCACGCAGGAAGTTGCGACAGTTTTTTAAATGACATACCTATCGTGCCTGAAGCTCAGCACGAAAATTCTTACTTGGCATTAGCCAAAAAAACGATTGATAAATAGTCTTCTTAAATTTTGTTAAAAAGCATTTTACTGCCAACATAACGGCTTTGCACCGCTAGGTGCTAAGACTGGATAAGTCAGGGATCCTTCAAGCACAGCTTGACCCTGGCCGAGCGGGCAAACGATGTAACGCGAGCACTGACTTAGGAGCCGATTCCCACCGCCTGCAACAAATAAAAGACCACCCTTGCGGTGTTTTTTTATTTGGGGGATTGTGGTGATATCAACCCGCGGCTACGCGGGGGTGTAGGTGGGGTTTCAGCCGAGTTCCAAAGACTGGCGCGCCTACCCATCTTGCTATATCGTGAAATTTCAAGATGTTTCATGAAAGAGGTAAATATGACCACTCCTGCCCATGAAGAATTCTCTTATCAAGCCTCACCTGAGGTACTGGCCGCACTGCGACAGATCGCCGAAAACCAAGGGCGCAAGTTTCAGGCAGTGCTTGACGAAGCTTTGCGCGACTACATTGACCGACTGCAAAAAGATCGCCCTCGTCAACATGTGATGGCCTCTTTCGCATCCAGCTTGGAAGAGTTCGACAGCCTCTACCGAAAATTGGCGAAGTAACTCGTGGCATGCGATTACCTGACTGTGGCGGATACACTAGGCATGTACATGGATCTTTTGCAACGCTAAGGCGGCGCTGCAGGCGTGCGAGACCCGGGAGCACTCGAGGCCGCATTATTTCGTCCACAAACGGGCTATCACGAAGACATCGTGACGGAAGCTGCTGCGCTAATTGAGAGTCTTGCGATCAATCATCCTTTTGTGGATGGCAACAAGCGTATCGCCTTCGCGGCTGCCGATGTTTTTCTACGTATAAATGGTTGGCGTTTACAACGATCACCGATGCAAATCCATGCAGAGATGATCGAGATGTTAGAAACGCGAACGTTTGACATTGTGCACTTAGAGCTATGGTTGAGAGGGTTCGCAGTCATCGCTGAATGATTCGAAAAATAAAAAACCACCCTTGCGGTGGTTTTTTATTTGGGGGTTTGCGGAGACATTAACCCCCCTCCAACATAAAAATCACGCTTTACCGCTGGCGATTTTCTTAGCCATACTCCAGCGATGCACTTCGCTCGGGCCGTCATAAATGCGAAATGCACGCATGTCGGTAAAGATACGCATCACGGGTGTCTCACCCGTCACGCCCATGCCGCCCATGATCTGCACGCAACGATCCACCACACGCCATTCCGCCTCGGAGCACACGACTTTGGCGCGACTTGATTCAAACGCACCCTTCTGACCATTGTCCAACAACCAAGCGGTATGCAGGATGTGCAGTCGTGACGTCATGAGATCCATGTCGTTATCAGCAATCATAAAGCCCACGCCTTCGTGCTCAACCAATGGCTTGCCAAACGCTTCGCGTTTGCGCACATAATCCAGCGCAACTTCATGCGCGCGTCGTGCCTGCCCTAGCCAACGCATGCAATGCGTCAGCCGCGCTGGGGCAAGACGTATTTGTGCATAACGAAAGCCTTTGCCAATCTCACCCAACACATCGCTCGCGGGTACACGAAGATTATGAAATTCGACCACGCCATGTCCACCAGAAAAACAGCGATCCATCGCATCGAGGTTACGTACAAGTTTGATCTCAGGACGATCCATATCGGAGAGGAACATGGTCGCTGTTCCATCTTCCATGCGCGCCATGATGATGGCGTAAGTCGAACCCTCTGCGCCCGTGATTAACCATTTACGACCATTGATCACGTAGTGATCACCATCACGCACAGCGGTGGTGTTTAACATGCTCGGATCGGCGCCTGCACCAGGTGAAGGTTCAGTCATGCAGAAGCATGAGCGTGTATGACCTTGTACTTGCGGACTCAACCAACGCAATTTTTGAGCAGGTGTCGCGACCTCTTCCATCAAATGAATATTGCCTTCATCAGGCGCATGAATATTCATCGCTGTCGGGCCTAACCAAGAATAACCCGCTTCTTCGAACACGACGGCTTTCTCGACGTGAGTCAACTCTAGGCCACCCAATTCGGTCGATGCATGCGGCGTGAGTAAACCCGCTGTACGCGCACGAGAAACCAGCTCAGCTCGCAACTCAGGATGTGGGCCATGACTGTCTTGACGTGGATCATTCTCTAGCGGTATCACTTGGTCAGCGATGAATTGCTTAGTTTGATCGCGCAGCTCTTTTGCTCTCGGTGAAAGGGAAAAATCCATGTCGTTTATCGTTTACTTTAGAAGATGAAAGAAAATAATTTTATGAAAGCTTGCTGTACTGATTTCTGGGTTCTGCATACGGCATGAAAATTAATTCAAGCAATGACTTCCGAACTTAGCTGATCACCCAAACGCGCAATCATGAAATCGGCGGCTTGATCGAGATGTCGCCGAGCCGCTAGCTCAGCACCCACGCCATCACCACTAGCGACGAGCTTGAACAAGGCTTCATGTTCATCCCAGATATCGCGTGGCTTGTCGGCAGAAAGTAAAACGGAACCCATCACTCGTTGCGCGTTTACCCATTGCGTCTCCATGGCGGGACCGATCAAGGGATTGTCCGCAAGTTCGTATATGAACATATGAAATGCCATATCAGCACTAATCATATCGCTGACAGAACCTCTCATAAGCGCATCGCGACCAACAGTTAGTAATTGCTCGCCACGAGCCTTTGCCTTAGTTGTGAAATTTTCGGCAGCCTTACGAAAAGCCAGCCCTTCGATCACTGAACGCATCTCGTACATCTTGCGCACGAACTGTGGATCCATGGGGGCTACCAACAAACCACGGCCTGGCGCATCGATTAGCACGCCCTGATTTTTCAACAAGACCAAAGCTTGCTGAACAGGCTGCCGAGAAACGCCGAGTTCTTGCGCGATCTGCTCTTGAATAATGCGCTCGCCAGTGCGCAGCTTACCCTCTGCAATCTCAGCAAGAATAGCTTTGTGGACTTGTTCTACTAATGTGGGTTGAGATTCAAGAATTTTCATTAAGTCTGATGATTTTGTGGTTTGGACTTATCCGTAATTCAAGCACTTACATTCCAATGATACGCGAATCACTCACCTGAACGCCAACGCTGCTCGGCTTCCTCCCAGGCTGACAAAGGCTGCAAGTCGGGTACCCATGCAAGACCCGATTTAGCATCCGAAGAAACAGCCTCCGGTGTGACAACAACATCGAGTAGTGCAGGTCGATTCGCCATCGCGCGTGCTATCGCACCTTCAAGGTCTTCTGCGCGTTCAACTCGCTCGGCATACAAACCAAATGCGCGCGCCATCGCAGCGTGATCTGAAAACTGCAATCGGGTACCGACGACTTTGCCATGAGACTCTTGCTGGTCTCGCACTTCGATAGCCCATGAACCATTGTTAGCGACGACCACTAACACGGGTGCTTTATGTCTTGCTGCAGTATCTAGCTCCATCGCATTGAAACCAAATGCGCCATCACCAGTGGCAACCACGACTGTCTTATCAGGGTAAATCAAACTCGCTGCCACACCGAAGGGTGTGCCAACACCTATGCAACCCAATGAACCTGGATCAAGGTAAGTCGATGCAGGCAAACCTACTCGCGCAAAGCTAAGAAAATCACCGCCATCAGCAACAACCACTGCATCTTCAGGTAAAGCATCGCGCAAGGCAGCGATTACACGATTAGGATGCATCAAGCCATCACTGCCCGGTGCTGCTTCGCGCATGCTAGTGACTAATTTTTTTGAGCGTTCAAGGTGCTTTTCACGCAAGCCAGCTATCCACGACGTATCAACTGCAGACGGCCTTTTACCTGCCACATCAAGCAGCGCTTGCAATGCCAGTCTGCCCGTGGACAAGATCTCTACTTCACCGCGACGATTGTCTCTAAGCTCTGCAGCGCAATCGGCGATGCGTATGAACTTGGCCTCGCCAAATACCGAGGGTGATCCGTACGCAAGTTGAAAATCTAATCGACGCCCCACCGTTATAACGACATCCGCTTGCTGCATCACCGTGCCGCGCATCGCAGCGACAACACTAGCGTGGCTCTCGGGCACTAATCCTTTGCTCTCACCTGTATCAAGATAGGCGGCTCCGACTCGTGATAACAGTTCGCACAATTCTTTACTCGCGCCTTTAGCACCACGGCCAGAAATCACCAATGGACGCTTTGCTGACCACAGCAGCTCGACTGCTTTGCGAATAGATGATTCGTCTGGAGGCATCTCAAGTGCGGCACGCTTTGTAAAACGCTCCGGCATCTGCATTGCCTTGCTTACTCGCGCTCGCACAATATCGATTGGAAAATCCAGATACACCGGACCCGGCTCTCCACCCTGCCCTAGCGCACGCGAAACAGCTTCATCGATCTCTTGCAAAGCAAGATCCGCATGATGCACAGTGCGCGCATAGCGAGTGATGCTGCGTACTAAATCGGTATGCACAATATCTTGCAATGCGCCGCGATTTTCTTGCGGCATCGGTGGCAGCCCCGACAAAACCAGCACGGGCGCACGAGATACATGCGCATTAGCGATACCCGTCATCGCATTGGTCACACCGGGTCCGGCAGTAACAAGCGCTACGCCCAGCCCACCCGTCAGATCTGCCTCTGCATGCGCCATATAAACCGCCGCACGCTCATCGCGCACATCGATAATGCGTATACCTTCGGCATCTAGCCTCATCCAGATAGGCATAATGTGACCGCCGCATAAACCATAGACTCGCTTTACACCCTGACTTTTCAGGTAACGGGCAATCAATGCAGCGACGGATTGTTCATGTATTTCTGGTGCGGACATTGCACTTACTCCTGGTGATTCAGCCGGATAAAAAAAGAAACAAGAGCTACTCTGAGCCCTAACAGCGCTTTCCGTAAACTTTTATGAGCTTTAGAGAAAAGGGGTTTCTGTGTTGATGGAAGTATACTAGAATTGAACTCTGAATTCAGTATTCGGAAATTATTGGACAACATTCTAAACTTAACAACATGAGCCAATTTCTTACCCTCTCTGACGCCATCGCCACTCATGCGCGACTGATGCCACAAAAAATCGGCGCCCGTGATTCTCGCCGGTCACTGAGCTTCGCATCATGGAACGAGCGCGCTAGCCGCCTAGCCGATGCATTGCTCAATACTGGCCTGCGTAGCGGCGACCGGGTCGGACTGCTCGCTTACAACTGCCTCGAATGGATGGAGAACTACGTTGCGCTGGCCAGGGCAGGATTGGTAGCGGTACCTGTTAATTTCCGACTCACCGGACCTGAAATCAGCTACATCCTGAAAAACGCCGAAGTCAGCGCTGTCATTGCTGGGTCAGAGTTCTGCGAAACGCTGGATTCGCAAAAAAAGGAATTACCCATTTCCAATGGCAGGCACTTTGTGATGGGTGATGCGCCACATGCCGGATGGACACCTTACGAAAAACTCATTAGCACGGGTGACGCAAACAGAAAATTCGTCGCCGTGGATACGCAAAGCATGTGCGCGCTCATGTACACCTCAGGCACCACGGGCAAACCCAAAGGCGCGATCCGCAATCATCAAGGTAGCTATCTCATTGCTCTCGCCACCGCGATAGAGATGGGATTTAGCAAAGACGACACGGGTTTGCTGGTCATGCCTATGTGCCACGCGAACTCACTCTACTTCGCAACGACTTTCATTCATTTAGGCGCAGCCTGCATCGTCGACGATCGACGCAGCTATGACCCTGAAGCCTTGCTTGCTACGCTCTCACAAGAGAAAGTCACCTTCACGTCATTGGTACCAACGCATTACATCATGCTGCTATCACTGCCTGAAGAGACTAAGAAAAAATACGATGTCAGCTCAGTGGGTAGGTTACTGGTGTCCTCTGCACCCGCTCGCAGAGATACCAAACTCGCCATACTCGATTACTTCAAAAATGGCCGACTCTATGAACTGTATGGATCCACCGAAGCTGGCTGGGTAACCCTACTCCGACCTGATGAGCAATTAACAAAACTGGGTTCGGTAGGCCGTGAATGGTCAGGCAGCGGACACATTCGGATTCTCAATGAACAGCGTGAAGAAGTAGCCGATGGTGAAGTCGGCGAGCTCTTCTCACGTACTCCCTACGTCTTTGATGGCTACTGGAAAAACTCCGATAAAACCGCTGAAGCCTTCGACGGCCAGTGGTGTTCGGTGGGTGATATGGCTCGCCGTGACGAGGATGGGTACATCTGGTTAGTTGATCGCAAGAGCAACATGATTATTAGTGGCGGCGAGAACGTCTATCCCTCAGAAGTGGAAGGTGCTATCGGTGCACATGCTGCAGTCAAAGATGTCGCTGTCATCGGCATGCCGCATGAGAAATGGGGCGAAAGTGTGTTTGCCGTTGTGGTGCTACACGAAGGCGAACACGCGACCGAAGCAGAGATACGCCAGTGGTGCCGTGATCGACTGGCTGGCTTCAAATGCCCAAGCCGTGTGTGTTTTATCGCCGATGAAGACATGCCCAGAACAGCCACTGGGAAAATTTTGCATCGCAGCCTTAAAAATCATTTTTCGGAAGAGGCCACTCTTTTACAAACAGCCTAAGACTAAAAATTATTTACGAGCGATAGAGTGAAAACCGATTAAGTAATGTTCTTTTTATTAATTTTTTGGCGGATCTGTTCCCATTGGTTAATTGATGAAAATTAATCACTCAATTAATTGTACTTAAGACGCTCTTTCGGGCTGGATGGCTATTTACCAACGTGCAAAACTGCCGTCATACTTTGCTGAATTCTGAATTCCGAGTACTATTTAGTGCTGGGGATTGTAGTTAACAAGGAAAACGGCTCAACCGACGTTTTACTAAATTATTAATACAACGAGACATATGAAAAACCAAGCTTGCGCAAACTCTGGCCATATCGGATGCGAAAAGCCCGACGGCAAGGTCGATACTCAGCGCCGCCGGGTGATGAATATCGTTGCAACCAGCCTGGTGGCCCCGCTCCCCTTTGCATCCACCGAAGCATTTGCCCAACAAGCCACCACCCTGTTAGTGGAAGCAGATGCTGAGTCCGATTTCAAACCGCTACGCCCTTCCGATTTGGCTGTCGCAAAACCTTTACTGGTGTTTCCATTCGACCCAAAAACGGGCACGCCGAAAAACGAATCGCGGCTGAGCAAAATGGTGGTCGTCCGTTTAGCCGAAGATCAAATGACACCTGAAACGCGCGCGCGCTCCGCATCGGGAGTCGTAGCCTACTCAAGCATCTGCACTCACCAGGGTTGCGATGTAAAGACCTGGATGTCGAAAGAAAGCGTGCTCGCCTGCTACTGCCACGCGTCTAAATTCAATTTATTTGATGGAGCTAAGGTCGTCAGCGGCCCAGCTTCTAGCCCATTGCCAGCGATTCCCCTGATTTTAGCGGGAGAGTTTCTAGCTATTGCAGCACCCCCTGTGAAGCCAGGGGAGTAACGTCAGCTTCACATAAAACCCCTCATAAAGGAGACATCAAAAATGAGTCACACATTAAAAAAATTGACGCTAGCGCTCATCAGCGCAACTGCACTGATGGCTCATGCCGGCGACAAACTGGGATCGTATTCCCCAGTGACTGATGCAAGGCTGCAAAATCCTGAGCCAGGCAACTGGCTGATGTACCGTGGTAACTACAATGGCTGGGGCTACAGCCCGCTAGAGAAAATCAACAGCAAAAACGTTAAAAAACTGACTCTGGCTTGGTCGTCAGCGACGGGCGTAACTGAGGGTCACCAGGCTCCTCCTATCGTCAACAATGGCTACATGTACGTCACGACACCGAATGCTCAAGTGATTGCACTGAATGCGGTTACTGGTAAAGAAATCTGGCGCTACAAAAAAGATATCCCAGCCGATCTGCTGATGCTGCACAACACCAACCGTGGCGTGGCTCTGTATGGCGATAAAGTCTTTGTTGCGACAGTTGATTCGCACCTGATCGCGCTTGACGCGGTGACCGGTAAAGTTGTCTGGGACGCCACTGTTGGCGACGTCAAAGCACTCTCCTACATCACCCTCGCGCCTCTGGCTGCTAAAGGCAAAATCTTGGTAGGTTCTTCGGGTGGCGAAACCGGCGTTCGTGGTTTTGTCGCTGCGTTTGATGCTTCCTCAGGTAAAGAAGCCTGGCGTACATACATGACAGCTGCTCCTGGCGAGCCAGGTGGTGACACCTGGCCAGGTAACTCGCACAAACAAGGTGGTGCGAGCGTTTGGATTACCGGCACCTACGATTCAGCAACTAACATCGCTTACTGGGGAACAGGTAACCCTGCTCCATGGCCAACTGAAGGTCGCGTTGGCGACAACCTTTACAGCACATCGGTCGTTGCGCTGGATGTCGATAACGGCAAGATCAAAGGTTTCCATCAATACCATCACAATGATGCGTGGGATTGGGATGAGGTCAGCGCACCTATCCTGATGGACACTGAAATCAACGGCAAAAAAGTCCGCGGCGCAGTTCACGCAGGTCGTAATGGCTATCTCTGGATGCTGGACCGTCAAACCAACGGCAATATCGACTTCGTCAATGGCGTACCTTACGTTCATAACGATGTCTTCACTGGCATCAATAAAAAAACTGGCCGTCCTAGCTACGACGAGAGCAAAAAACCAGGCATGGGCAAAGCAGTTAATTTCTGCCCATCGCTATGGGGTGGTAAAGACTGGCCACCAGAGGCGTGGAATCCTAAAACTAAACTGTTCTACATCCCTGCTAACAACCATCTCTGCTCGGAACTTCCGAAAGCTGACGAAATCACCTACAAAAAAGGCGATTTGTATATCGGCTATCCGATCGATGGCGTATTGGGCAGCCTGCGCTACCAAGACGGTAAGAAACCAAGCAGCATCGGTGAACTACAAGCATGGGATCTGAACACCGGCAAAATGGCTTGGGTTCATAAGTTTGACCGCGCAATCTGGGCACCGCTGCTGACCACAGGCGGCAACCTCTTGTTCACTGGCGGCACTAACGACCGTATTTTCCGTGCGTTTGATGCGACCAACGGCAAGGTGCTCTGGGAGTACAACATGCCATCAGGCGTCACTGCTGTACCGTCGTCATATGAAGTTGCCGGAGTTCAGTACATTGCGGTTCAGGCTGGCTGGGGCATTGATGCTCAGCGTATGCAATCGGGTGTTGATGCACTCGACGGCAGTGTAACTTCCGTACCGCAGGGCGGCACCATTATGGTGTTCAAACTGGAAAAATAAATCTAGCCATACTTAGCAACACCTCTAAAACCCGCCTAACCGGCGGGTTTTTTTATTTTATTTTTATTCTGTTTTTTTATTTTTTTATCTGCATAATCCAAGGCAATACTACGTTTTAATTAGCTGCATATTCATGATCGAAGAATAAAAATAGGAGTCACCAATGACTAGTTTGATTCAAGTTGTGCAGATATTTTTCTTGGTTTGTTTGATAATTTTTTCAAATAAACCTGCCAACGCCTTTGTCTTGTCTAACGGGGATGAGATGCAATGTCATTTTTCCCGTGACGGCCTATCAGGTACCGCCACAGAAATCTGGAACACTTACACGAATTCAGATGACCGCAATCCCGAACTGGGGAGAGCAGTCGCCGTCATGCGATTAAATACTGAAGGTTGGCCCACCATTATCATCGATGCCGAAGCTCACAAGCGAACATCCAAAGGAACACCCGCCATCTGGGACTTCGTTTATTTTCACGAATGCGCTCACGCTCAGCAACCTAGCCTGACTGAAATCGAAGCCAATTGCGCGTCTTATAAAGAGTTACAACGACGCGGCCTGATGAACTTTCACCGAATGAAAGAATTAGAAGCAGTTCACCTGAGCATGCTAATTTTGCCTGAGGAGTATGGTGGATCGGGAGCCATGTTCTGGCACAAGACCCTGCAGTGTGCGGGAGAGACTCAAAGATGATTTTGTCATTGGCGTACCGTATGACTAATATCAACTGTATTTTCTACATTTGTGGGAGCCTGACAATACCAAATCGCATTAGATAAAAACGACTAGGGTAAGGTGAAAAAATTAATCCAACATCTGCAAATACTCACCCAAGTAAAATACGCAGTAAGAAAAAGCTCGTGATTGGAACCTCACATCACCACGTTGAGCAGGCATTAGACGAAGCATTGAAAGAAAGCTTTCCTGCCAGTGACCCTGTCGGCATTGTCAGTGACAAATTACAAGCCTATAAAAATAAAAAATCTCCGTGATACAACGAAAACTAAACATCGTTTTTATTTTTAGACTTAAAACAACGTCCAGGCAAATAACATCAAACTATTATTGTTACTGGCATTACGCCCAGTACCGTCATAGTTAGTTTTTCCACCATCAAATTTGTCGTACATCGTGTATTGTAGGCCTAAGCGCAACTGAGGATCAAAACCGCTTTTTATTGCCTGCTTACCAAACGGTGTCCAATCAAGTTGGATTCGATTGCCGTTGAAATTAGGCGATGCACTTGCAAATCCTGAACCATACACAATCGAGTCACGCGTTCCAACCAAACCAAAGCGTTGCAAGGTTAATCCATACGAATTATTCCAATAGTACGATCCCGATACGTTATGTTCGGTGTAGTTCAAGCCACTTTTCTGCGCCGAACCTAAAGCCACCATAGATGACATATCGCGATGCTCATGAATCACATTTGCCAAGAGGGTAAATGTTCGCGAATCAGAAATTCGCCATTGGTGATGCAAGTCCAACGCCACATCTCTATAACCAATTTTTGCAGGATCGGTTCGATCAGGCTGCACATCTGCACCGAAATAAGTAACTCCACCTGATACTGAATGATCCCCAAAACTTTCATGCCGCGCCACTCGCCCGCAGAAAGATCCATGGACCGGCCCTGGATCACCATCAGCCGCCAAACCTAATTTACCTTGAAAATTTTGCGACATCGAGCTATACGTGCCCACTTCACCAAACCATTTGCCATCGAGTTGAGCGTAGCTAGTAATACCTATCACTCGTAAGCTAAGTAAACCATCTAGCAACGTACCTTCACTCGGCGTTGGTGCGATGGCTGAAGAGACAAATGGATAACCCCAAGCAGGCAAAGCGTTATACGGATCTGTCATTCCGGGATTGTTATTCACCGTCATACCAGCAATGACTGAATGCCCTGCCGCCATAAATGAATTTGCGAATCGAATTTCAGTTTGGTCGATAGAGGTAGCTTTAGCCACACCATCGTAAGTCACTTGAGAAAAGATGCCTGCATTCTGATAAAGCTTACCTGCTAAAAATATCGACGCTTGATCTAGCGATACTTTTTTATTTTTTGAGTCGGCATCAGTTCCTGTAGATGGCTTGGATGTATCTGTCACCGAGGCCACCACCATACCCGCCACTGGAATTCGAAACTCATTATCTTTCGCGAAGGTGTAACCCGTTAATTTGAAATGCACACCAAAATCAGTCAAATGTGGACCAAATCCACCTACATGACATGCCGCGCATGACAAACCCGTCTGCCGAGCAAAACTTGGTACAGCGTGTGCAGTAGTTGAGCTTAAGAATAAACCTGCAAACAGTAAAGACACCTGTTTAAAAATACGCATTGTGAATAGTCAAAGAATTGTCGAAGCACCAAGGCTATTGCGCCTTACTAACAATAGTATTTGACGTTACAAAGCATTACCAAGTTCAGTCGATCGTAAGCGGCTCGTCATGCGCACGTCAGATGATGTTGAGCTTTATATAAATTTGTAAATATTTATTTGAAAAATCACGCATCAGCCAACCGATAGCCTATGCCTGTCTCTGTTAACAGGATTTGCGGATCCGCTGGGTTGTGTTCGATTTTTGCGCGTATCTGTGCCATGTAAATACGCAGGTAATGCGTATGCTCCACAAATTCCGATCCCCAAACTTCCTTTAGCAACTGTCTATGTGTACAAATATATCCAGGGCTGGTTGCCAGTTGTGTGAGTAGTTTTAATTCAGTTTTACTGAGCTTAACGACTTGCCCAGCACGAGTGAGTCGCTTTTTATCTAAGTCAAAAATCAAATCGCCATTTTTGTACAGAAGCGCTACCGGCTGCGAACCTTGATTACTATGCCGCACAGCGACCCTAATACGTGCTAGCAACTCAGCAACACTGAAAGGTTTAACGAGATAATCATCAGCACCTTCATCGAGCATCTGAATTTTTTTTCCTTCTTCATGGCGCGCGGAGATGATTAACACAGGAATTCGAAAACTTCGCCGTATATAGCTGAGTAAGCTTTCGCCTGTGCCATCTGGCAAATTCAAATCGAGCAAAATGACATCAATATCTAGCTTTTGATTAGTTGCTTGTTGCGCTAGTGCTGAGGCAAGAACAGCCTTAGTTTGTTTGACATCGATCGCTTCGGTGACTTTATAACTTTCTCGCAGTAAGCCATCGCTAAGGATTTGCCTTAGTGAGGGGTCATCTTCAATCAGCAAAATATGAGGCATCGATGTCAATTTTTTTCTAATGGTGGAGAACTCATGTTTTCCTTAATCGGAAAAATACAAGTAAAGACCGAACCACCTCCATCGCGTGCGGCCACCTCAATGGACCCACTATGAATACCGGCAATCATCTGGCACAGCGTGAGACCTATACCTGATCCCGTTTTTGAACTCTGTACACCTCGTTGAAAGGCATCGAAAATTTTATCAACTAACTCTGGCGGCACGCCAGCACCTCGATCTGCTACGGAAAAAACCAGTGAATTGATTTTCAAATACGCAGTGACAGTGATAGCTTCATTACTAGGACTATATTTGATGGCATTTTCAATGAGGTTCTCTAGCAACTGAACCACCAACAATGCATCACACCAGAGCAAAGGCAAACCAGCATCTACAGAGACATCGATCTGACGCTTAGGTGAGCGCTGCCGACACAATTTCACTGCACTTCCGACTAGCTCTTCAGCGGATTCCCAGTCTTTACGTAAATTTAACTGATGAGAGTCGAGTCTTACAATTTGCAAAACATTGTTGGTGATTTGATTTAATTGATTAGACTGACTCAATATGATTTCAATCATCTTTTGTTTATCTGCATCGGTCAATTGATGAAATTGATCATGTAAAGATGAGGCTGATCCTATAATCGTCGCTAAGGGCGTACGAAAATCATGCGATATCGACGCTAGCAAGGTGGTACGAATTTGTTGGTCATTCGATCGAATAGCAGCCCGTCTTTGCAATACCATCAGCATGGCAATCAGTCCGTTGACCATCACCATGGCGACTAATAAAAGCAAGTGCTGATTTAGATCTACATGAAAGCTTCCGCGCGGAGGAACGAACGACCAATTGAATGCCACTATAGCGACCGTTGACACAACGATTGACCATAAAGGCGTCAGCCACAAACTAGCTGCAGCTGATCCTATTAACAACACCATAGAGAGATTAGCAAGATCAAGATAAGGATCAAGCCAACCTAAGGAAATCCAAGCAATCGCCCAAATAAGTGTGGCAGGCCACCAATGCTTAGACCCCTCAGAAAAAATAGTTTTCATCATCGCGTTGTGATCAAAACATCAACCAGTCTAAACATTAGCACCCACATCAGCGTATCAGATCAAATTTGGATATGTGTTCCCAATTCCACAACAGAGTTTTCTGGAAGTCTAAAGTACGAAGCAATACTGCCGGAGTTTCTATGTAAGGCAGAAAATAAATTTTCACGCCACCAAGACATTGCCCCATCGTGGGTGGGAATAATCGTCTGACGGCTTAAGAAAAATGTTGTATCAATATCCGAAAACTCCATTCCAAACTTTTGACAAAGGGTCAATGCCTTAGGAACATCGGGTGTATTCATAAAGCCAAAATTTAACCGTATTCGCCAAAAAGTTGAACTTATTTTTTCAACTTCTACCCGCTCCGCCTCACTGACCCAAGGCACCTGTTGGAAAACAACTGTCAATATGACATTGCGGCGATGTAGTACCTGATTGTGCTTTAGGTTATGAAGCAGTGCCTGAGGCACCATCTCAGAATTACCAACGGCATAAACAGCCGTACGTTCCGATCGACGGGTCTCTTCTGTATCCACGCCACGAATGAATGACTGTAGATTGATGCCATCTTTTTGAATAACTGCTATCACTAGACTGCGTCCTTTTTCCCACGTCTGCATAATGGAGAAAAATAGTATTCCCAGTAATAAGGGGAACCAACCACCGTCAAGAATTTTTGCCGAACAGCCCGCCACTAGTAATGCATCGATAGCGAAGAAAAAGCTGGTTGAAGTCAATGCCACAAGAGGAGACATTTTCCACGCTGATCGCACTACAAAATAGGTCAATACAGTGGTAATCATCATAGTCAGTGTTACCGCAATACCATACACACCTGCGAGCGCTGAGGAGCTACCAAAACCAAGCACAGCAGCAACAACGCTCACAAATAAAATCCAGTTCACCAAAGGAATATAAATTTGTCCGATTTCTTTGGACGAGGTGTATTTAACATCCATACGAGGCAACAGTCCGAGTTGCATGGCTTGCTTAGTCATTGAATAAGCACCGGTGATGACTGCTTGTGAAGCAATGATCGTCGCCAGCGCTGAGAGCACAACAATGAACAGCAGTATCGACTCGGGAAACATTTTATAAAAAGGATTTTCAACGGCGCTTGGATCGCGTATTAACAAAGCACCTTGCCCCATATAATTCAACGCCAGGGATGGAAGCACAAAGGCATTCCAGGCCAACTGAATTGGCACTTTTCCAAAATGCCCCATGTCGGCATACAAGGCCTCGGCACCGGTCAAGACCAACACGATCGCACCAATGGTGACAAACAATTGCCAACCACGGCCCTGCAAAAATTGTAGGGCATACAGGGGATTAATCGCTGCAAGAATGCGAGGTTCATGACCTATCTGAATTATTCCAATGACTGCAATGGTGATAAACCAAATAATTAACACCGGGCCGAATGCTTTACCTACGGTAGCCGTACCAAATCGTTGAATGGTAAATAGCCCCACCATGATGGCCAGAGTGATGGGTACCACATAGGGTTTGAAATCTGGCGTGACAACTTCCAGTCCTTCCAGCGCACCAAGGACTGATACGGCAGGTGTAATGACGCTGTCGCCATAAAAGAGGGTCGCACCAAAGACACCAAGAACTAACAAAATTCGCTGAAGCTTGGGCTTATCTTGAACCGCCGTAGATACCAGTGCGGTGAGTGCGAGTATGCCGCCTTCGCCGCGATTATCTGCTCGTAAAATTAACAGCACATACTTTAACGTCACCACCAACATCAACGCCCACAGCACGACGGAGACGGCACCAATCACACTATCTGGGTTGGCGATACGTGTAGGCGAGGGCATTTTGGGTCGTTTTTTGATTCGGGATGCCCATGCTAATTTCGACCATATAAAAAAAGCATAAAAGTTTAAGAAACTTCGAAAATTCTAGTTGTCCCCTGCCCAAAAGCCTTCATTTGCTTTTTATTCTTTTACTCTTGCGCGAAACCTCAAAAAAATCATCCGGCTTGGTCTTGACCCATTTCACAAATAACTCAATCTCGGGATGAGCAAGTAAGGCCATGACAGTGCTGTACTGACGCGCCAATTCTGTTTCAGTGAAAAGGGCATGAATCTGGCGATGACAAATTCGGTGTAAAAATTGCGTTTGTTTGCCGCCTTTGGATTTAGGGACGAGATGATGCGCATCTCTCATTGAATCAGGTATGGCGCGCTCGCATAATGGACAAATCAAGACATCACTGACTGAAAATTCAGTCCAACGCTCATCCAGTAATTTTCTGCGAATGCGGCCGCCCATTGCTTATTAACGAACAGCGCTATCTCGTCGTAGAAAATAAACGGCAAGATCATCCTCAGTAAACCAGTACTCAATCATTAATGCCTGTTTTTTATCATCGCTAAGGTGGGCATTCAAGCCCTTAGACCAGACAAACACTGGACCATAAACCGCATTCCCTTCGCGCCTCTCGTCAGGCTTACCGTAAGAAGCAATGAGTTCACTAACACGCACTGGACTATCAGGAAGCCAGCGAATTCTAATCAATGACAATCGCTCATCAATCGATTTAGAAAGTTTTTCTCGATACTGACGTATCAGTAATTTCGTGGACCGGCCTTGAGCTTGCGATGGAAGATTCGCGACTGATTTTTCCAAATCAGCCAACTTCTTTTTACGTTGTTCATCGTCATGCTCAAACAATAAAAAGATGGTGCCACCACCCTCAGGATGAGTCATCTTGGCGAAATACTGATTGGGTTTCAGCCAAGCGGCGGGCTCAACAGTCAAGGCACCTGCTGAAAAGCGCTGCTTGACTGAGCTAAGTGGTTCTAGAGGCTCCAGACCCAAAAAGCTCTCAGCTCGAACTATCGGGCCAATAAACAGCAACAGCGAACATATCAAAACGGCCCGCATAGGGTTATAAACCTTAATGGAATTCTTAGTCATTGCATTCGTTTTATTTTTGTAAGCGTCGTTGAATTATGCGCAATTTTTAAATCTTATCGCTAGTGTAGAAGGTTTCTGAAATCCCGCCGTAAAATACGGTTATGTTTACACTCAACCCTGCCATCCTGTCAGCCTTATTGGCCGCTGCACTTTTCGGTGCCAGCACGCCACTTGCCAAATTATTAGTCAGTGACGTTCCACCACTTTTGCTAGGCGGGTTTTTGTATTTGGGTAGCGGCATAGGCTTGGGTTTAGCTCGTCTAGTGCGCGACCGTGGCTGGACTCCGGTCTCAATGAATTCGGGCGAATGGCGCTGGCTTTTACTAGCCATCCTTAGTGGTGGCATGCTCGGCCCGGTACTGCTAATGGTAGGTTTGCAATCGATGTCGGCGTCTACCGCTTCACTCATGCTGAATTTGGAAGGGGTTTTAACAGCGCTGCTTGCCTGGGTTGTTTTTCATGAACACGCTAATCGACGCATCATCATAGGCATGGCAGCTATCGTCGCAGGTGGAATTTTGTTGGCCTTACCGGATCAACTAACACCACAAACTAATTTCATCGGGCCGCTGGCTTTAGCAGGTGCATGCTTGTGCTGGGCTATCGATAATAATCTCACACGCAAGGTAGCTACTACGGATGCGCTCTTCATCGCGTGTAGTAAAGGTCTAGTCGCCGGTGTGATCAATTGCATGTTGGCTTTGGTATTCGGACTACAGCTGCCTGATATTTCAGCTTCTTTAGCCATCATGGCACTCGGCTTAGCAGGATATGGAGCTAGCTTAGTTTTATTCGTGTTGGCTTTACGCGGCTTAGGTACCGCACGTACTGGCGCTTATTTTTCGACGGCTCCTTTTATTGGCGCAGCATTGGCGTTGTTGATGGGTGAATCAACAGGTCCATTTTTTTGGGCTGCCAGTGCGCTGATGTGCGTAGGTGTTTGGTTGCATCTAACGGAAACGCATGAACACGATCATGTGCATGAGCCACTCGAACATGAACACACGCATAGCCATGATGAGCATCATCAGCATGAGCATGATTTCGACTGGGATAATAGCGAGCCGCATTCTCACTTTCATCGTCACACGGCGATGACGCATAAGCATCCCCATTTCCCTGACATTCATCACCGACACAGTCATTAAAATTTTTTCGGCAAATCTACTGAACAAATAATTTAACGCAGTTGATCAGCTAAAAATTCCATCAATACTCTAACTCGATGTGGCACCTGACGATTACTGGGTAACATCGCATAGATACCCAACTCAGGCAGTGGGAATTTGTTCAGTATGGTGACCACTTTGCCTGATTGCAGCGATCGCTCAATGATGAAGTCCGGCTGCAATGCAATTCCTAAACCCCGTTCTACGGCGTCATTCAACGCTTCACCATTATTCGAATGAATGCGCGCCCGAATAGGATAGGCGGTTAACACGCCATCGATTTCAAATGACCACGTTTGTTTTGTTTCGGTGGTGGTGGTGTAACTCAGACATTCATGATGTATTAGCTCCGAAGGATGACGCGGCGTACCATGCTCAGCAAGATAACTCGGTGATGCAACGGCATGTAGCTGACTCGATCCTATGCGACGTGCGATTTCTGTTGCTCCCAAACGCGATGTGATGCGAACCGAAAGATCGATCGCTTCTTCGATTAAATTCACTCGTCGGTCGGTGTAATCCATATCCAACTGCACCTCGGGATAGCGACGCGCAAAATCCAGCAATATCGGCGCCACCCGCATCAAGCCATACGTCAGCGGCAAACTGATGCGTATCATGCCTCGCGGTGTTTGTCTTTCCTCTGCGACTCCGGTCTCAGCGGCCTCCACCAAATTAAGGATTACTCGACACTTCTCAAGATAGGCCGCACCGGCAGAGGTCAACATGAGTCGACGAGTGCTACGAACCATAAGCTTGATACCCAAGTGCTGCTCGAGCGCGGCGATCTGGCGGGTGACGGCGGAGCGCGCCAAACCCATTTGCTGGGCAACCGCAGAAAAGCTGCTCAGCTCTGCGACGCGAACAAACATATGCATGGCTTGTAGCCTATCCATTGTTGCTCCATATGGAATAAATATTTGCTGATTGTCCCCTATTTAACATCAAGCGAACAGTCTACAGTCACGTCTCTGAAGCAGTACTTATAACACTCCAAAAAAGTATTGAAATGAAAACGTATCTACCCACTTTGTTTGTACCGCATGGAGCACCTACCTTTGCGCTTCGGCCAGGCGCAGCGGGTGCGGCGATGACAGAAGCAGCGAGCCAGCTACCGCGACCACGCGCCATCATCATCATCAGTCCGCACTGGGATACGGAAATAGTGACAGTCGGTCATGCAGAGCGACTCTCAACCATTCATGATTTTTCTGGTTTCCCGCAGGAGCTATATCAACTGAACTACCCAGCAACCGGCTGCCCTGAGGGCGCGCATGAAGTAGCTGCAGCTATTGCAGCAGCCGGCCTGCCGGTGCGCGAAGTGACTTCTGATGGTTTGGATCATGGAGCATGGGTACCTTTGCGACTGATGTATCCGGAAGCCGATGTACCGGTTATTCCCGTGTCATTGCAAAGTCATGCAGGTGTGGCACAAGCTTACAAACTCGGTCAGGCATTAGCCCCGCTAGTGGATAAAAATTTTCTGATTATTGGATCGGGAAACATCACACACAACCTCCGGGACTATATGATTGCGCGTCAAAACGGCGGCCAAATACCGAGCTACGTAAGAGATTTTCCTGAATGGATGGCGACTCATTTGCACGATGGCGATATAGATTCATTGCTGCATTACCGCGAACAAGCACCGGACGCAGTGAATGCTCATCCTACCGATGAACATCTCTTGCCTTTGTATGTCGCACTTGGAGCAGCTGGCACCGGAGCCGATGTACAACGGTTTCATGCGGGCATTAGCGACTATGTACTTGCTATGGATGCCTATGCATTCTCACCTATGCACTAATTGCTGAGGATTTCATGTCAGAGTCAACGCACTACACCAGAACAGCAAAAACACTTCATTGGCTAATATCGCTCATGATTTTTTGCTTGCTCACACTTGGTTTTTATATGAGCGATTTGCCGCTCTCGCCCGATAAATTAAAATTTTATTCATGGCACAAATGGGCTGGTGTGACCGTGTTCCTATTAGTGATTGCCCGCCTGGGCTGGCGCATCACTCATACACCGCCTGCCATGCCCGAGCAAATGCCTCAGCTGCAGAAAGTAGCCGCTAGCGTTTTTCATTTCGCGCTGTATGCGCTCATGTTTTTAATTCCCTTGTCAGGCTGGCTAATGAGTTCGGCCAAAGGATTTCAAACGGTATGGTTTGGAATTTTTCCTATTCCTGATTTACTGCCCAAAGATAAAGTGGTCGGTGATGCACTGAAAGAAGTTCATGAAGCGCTCAACCTACTACTAATAGGAATTCTCATCGTTCACATACTTGCAGCACTTAAACACCATTTTTTCGACAAAGATGATGTACTCAAACAAATGCTTCCATCGCGCAAGAAAGTAGCACCTAAAGAAATGAATCATTAATTTTCACTAAGAAAAATAGCATTACCGTAGTAAGCAAATTAACCTCAATCAACAACAAGGAGAATCTCCCATGATCACCATGAAAAAGCTTTTTTCAGCATTAGTTTTAGTCAGCGCCGCTTCATCCAATGCATTCGCCGCCGCTGATAGCTATGCGATCGATAATTCGCATACCTTTCCACGTTTTTCCTACAGCCACCTAGGCTACTCGACACAATTATCGCGTTTTAACAAAACGACGGGTAAGGTTGTGTTTGATAAAGCAGCCAAAACAGGTCAAGTAGACATCACCATTGAAACAACTTCGGTGGATACAGGCTCGACACTATTCAACGAGCACATTCAAGCTGAAGATTTTTTAAATACAGCCAAATTTCCAACCGCGACTTTCAAATCAACCAAAGTCGTTTTCAGTGGCGACAAGCTGACTGAAATCCAAGGCAATTTGACCCTCAAAGGCGTTACTAAGCCTGTGACCTTGACAGTAACATCCTTCCAAGCGATGCCGCATCCGATAGCAAAGAAAGATGCGATTGGTGCAAATGCGTTTACAACCATCAAACGTACAGAGTTCGGCATGGGCAAATATGCGCCTAACGTCGGCGACGAAGTAAGAATCGACATCGCTATCGAAGCTTTCAAAGAGTAATGTATATGTAATTTATCGAATCGCCTTAAAAGACGGCTCGAAAAAAAAGCCCGTGTGCACAAGCATTCGGGCTTTTTTATTGCTGACATATTTTTCGATGCAGATAAACGACCTGCCTAATACCTCTAGGAAGAGGGGATTACTTTTTTTATCGCTTGGATTAAATGCTCTTCGTAATCCTCAGCTACACCTTCGTTAATCACTCCTGCCCGCTGAAGTTTAGCTAGTACTCGCTCGTTAGCTTCGCACAACATCACTCGAATGCCACGTAACCGTAATTTCTGCATCACTTCTTCTAAAACCTGTATGCCCGTGATATCCATGAACGGAACACGACGCAAACGAATGATTAAGGTTTTAGGATCGGCTTGTGTTTGAACTAAGGCCCGCTCAAAATTCTCTACCGCTCCGAAAAACATAGGCCCTGCAATTTCGTAAACTAATAAATCGGCGGGTAAATGTTGGATACCATGCCGCGTCAATTCGGTTTGAAGTTCAGTTTCATCAACCGGGAGCGTTTCAACAGCATCCGACATACGGCGAAGAAAATGTAATATCGCCAAAATCATACCCACATTGACCGCCACCACCAAATCAGCAAAGACAGTCAATACAAAGCTAATAACTAAAATTAAGCGGTCAGCAATCGGTGCTGTTTTAAGAAGATGAGAAAAATGTTTTACCTCACTCATATTCCACGCCACCACAAACAAAATAGCTGCCAGCACTGCAAGCGGTATATCTGATGCCAGTGGCGCTAAAAATAGCAGCACAGCGATCAATGTGATGGCATGCATAATGCCGGCGAGTGGACCGGTCGCACCATTACGTATATTTGTTGCTGTGCGTGCTATCGCACCCGTCGCAGCAAACCCACCGAAAAATGGCGTAACAATGTTGGCTAAGCCCTGACCAATTAACTCCTGATTTGAATCATGTTTAGTGCCGGACATGCCGTCAGCGACTACGGCAGAGAGCAAGGCTTCGATAGCGCCGAGCATAGCAATCATAAATGCGGGCCCAATCAGCGTGATTATTTGTGGCACTGACATTTCAGGTACGACAAATGTAGGCAAGCCAGTAGGTATGCCACCAAATGCCGAACCTATAGTGGCTACACCCGGCATATGTAAAATCACCTGAAACAGCGTGACCACAATCATGGCGACTAATGGGCCAGGCACGAGCGCTAAGAGTTTGACTCTAGGTGTTAGTAAAACTATTAATAAACCAAGTAGCGCGAAACTCAGCGTGGGTAAATGTGCATTCGGTAGTGACTGCAGCAGTTGCCATAGCTTTTCATGAAAATGCTCACCGCCGGGTTTGGGCAAACCAAAAAATTCACTCCACTGCCCAACAAAAATGATGACGCCTATGCCAGCTGTGAATCCAACAACAACCGGTGCGGGGATGAATTTAATTACGCCACCCATACGGGCTAAGCCCATCAACAGCAGCATCACACCAGCCATCAGCGTCGCCACCTGCAAACCTGCGATACCGTATTTGGCGGTGATGCCCGCCAATATGGCGATGAATGCACCGGTCGGCCCAGCGATTTGTAAACGACTGCCACCGAAAACAGATATCAAACCTCCGCCAATGATCGCGGTATAAATACCTTGTTCGGGACGCGCACCTGATGCCATCGCAAACGCCATCGCCAATGGCAAAGCAACGATGCCAACGACCAGCCCTGCAATGAGATTCGGTAGCCAATGCACGCGCGCAAATAATCCTGCGCGATGAGCTTCCAAGACGGCAATCACTGACTACTCCTTGGTTTTACTACAAGGCGCTTCGCTAAAATTAGCTACGCATCCCACATACAAGCTGCATCAGATGCTGATTCTGTGTGCCCTCGACAACGGGTCGCCAATTATCTTCCGGATCCATATTACTGCTAATTTTTTCGCCCTTTAAATAGGGCGCATTAAAAAATTCGCCTTGCAAATTACGAAACTGAGCTGCTTTGCAATCGTACTCTTTATGCGATCGATTAGACAATACGCCATTCAGCGGAAAACTATAACTCAGCATTTCCCAAACAGTGACATAGCTTCCATTGGTAACGATCGTTTTATCGTCATAATAAAATTCAGCCTTGCCGTTATCACCATGCAGTATCCATTCTGCATGCGCGTTTGCAGCGACTAAAGTCAATATAAGTACTATTAGAGTCCTGATCATCATCACGCATCCTTCTCTTCTGGAGGTCGCGCAGCGCGCCTTAATATCCAATACAAATACAGCGTAGCAATCACAACAGCAAATCCATAGGAGCTGATCGTGAGCATCCAACCCTCAAGATTCATTTTAGGGCCCAACCAATGGCGAAATATTAAATATAGAAAAAACGCTAGCAAGAAATAGCGAATTTGTTGTGGGCGCGTCATGAGTTCAGCGCCTTTGGATTTAGAGCGAATTCACAAAGGCGATCAGATCATCACGCTCTGCTTTAGTCAATCCAGCAAATATATCGCGTGATACTTTTGCCTCACCGCCGTGCCAGAGAATCGCCTCAAGAACATTGCGTGCACGTCCATCGTGCAATAAATGAGTACTACCATTAACTTGTTCAGACACTCCAATGCCCCACAGTGGGGCTGTGCGCCAATCACGCGGGCCAGCTTTAAAATCCGGACGACCATCTGCCAAGCCTGGGCCCATATCGTGTACCAGCAGATCCGTATAAGGACGGAAGGTGCGTTTTGCAAGCGCTGGCAATAATGGATATTCACCCGTCTTTAATTCAGGCACATGACATTGAGCACAACGCGCTTGATCAAATAATTTTTCGCCGCGCTTAACGTTCTCACTCTCTTGATTTCGTGGCGGTGGTGCATCAAGCGCCACTTGCCAGAATGTTAGATGCTCCCATGCATAGTCCAATAACTCAGGACGATTGCCGGGCGGCATAGCACGACACTCTTTTTGTATAGGAGGACAGTTTTCTTCAATATACAACGATGACGTAACACCCATGTCGCCATGAAATGCAGCGACGATTTGTTGGCGCACACTTGGCTGATTTGCTTTCCAACCAAACCGACCTAAAGCAACACGCTTATTAATATCATCACGCACATAATTCGGGCGGCCATTCAAACCTTGAGACTGCTGAAGTTTGGCTAGTGCGAGTATGTCTTCTTCGGTTACCGCCTCTAAGAAACCCATGCCAAACACGACCTGCGTATTACGCAAAGAAGTCATCACTGACTCATCGATGGCTCCAAAATTCGGTTTTTCAATGCGAATTTTTGGCTTACGCAATTCAACTTTTTCACCATCTGACAAAGTAACAGGCTCAACCATCCAATCAATGTATAGCTCTGCCTCACCAGGCTTAAGATTTTCTTTTAGCCCAACGTTGACACCGAATACTTGTAACTGATCGCCATAGTTTGGATGAGGATTGGGGGCTCCATCGGAGCCCTCACCGGGTATCGACAAACGAAGTAACTGCTGGAATGCGATGGTATTCGGATTATCAAAGGTTCGGCCACGTCCAGCCTGCACATGACAACCAATACAAGAAGTCGCTAAAAAAGTGGGCCCTAAACCCCAGTCACCACCCAGTAAAGGAAATACGACCCACGGATTTTTAAACTGCTTCTCACCCGCCTGAAATTTTTGGAGTTGCGAATGGCTAAGGCCTTTAATCGGCTGCATATAAACCATTGAAGGATCGATAGGCTTCACCGTTGAGCGAATCACTTGGGTCGCTGCAGTTCCAGCAACTGCTAAAGCAACTGCCGCAAGAATCCCGACTGACGCGCGTCTTACAAATGAATGGTGCAATCGTCGAAAAGTCTCCATCACGCGTCGCATTCAGTCTCCTTATTAACCATATCTTCATCGATTAAAGATCACGCGCAACCCTAAAACTCGTCTGAGAATTACGCATGCCCTCGAGCTCGGAATAGCGATAGGCTGCACGCGCTGTCGATGGACCATCTAGCCAACCACCGCCTCTGACCAAGCGTTTTTCACATTGGCCCTCATGCTTACGAACTGAACCATCGTTAGGTGCACCGGCATATTCCACTTGATGACAGTCATCCACCCACTCTCGTACATTACCCAACATATCGTGCAAACCAAACGGATTAGGTTTGTATTTACCTACTTCAGCATTTTCAGCGGCACCGTCGTCACACAGCACATGCGACCACACATAATTCGGATGTGCTTTCTTACCCGTTTCATCATGCATGTTGGCAAACTCACAGGTCTTCAATTTATTTTCACTACCACCCCAGAACCAAGCGGTTTGAGTACCACCACGTGCGGCGTATTCAAATTCAGATTCGCTCAGCAGACGATAACTCTTACCCGTTTTTGCCGAAAGCCACACGGTATAGGCCTTAGCCTCAGCCCATGAGATGTTCACTGCGGGGAATTTGCCACGCCCAAAACCAGCATCATCAGCTTTCGGACACTTACCCTCCGCAACGCAAACATCCCATTGCGCAAAGGTCGTTTCATATTTTGAAACTGCAAAGGGGCGCGCTATTTTCACCGTATGCTGAGGCTTCTCATCCAAATGTCCGCTCTCGACCTTATCGGATCCCTGCACAAACTCGCCCGTTGGAATAATAACCATCTCTGGGCATTCCGGACAATCTACGAACACGCTACCAACGGTACGATCTTCAGCATGGACGGTTGGCAAAAAAAACCCCGCTGAAAAAAGCAAAGCTAAGGAAAACGTCGTTAAAAATTTAGGACTCATTTTTAAATTATTCATTTTTATTTTTTGGTTTTTTACTATTCACCCAACAGGTCTTTTTTACATAAGAATAGCTTTATTCCATAGTATAAGACCAGAAATAAAAAAGCCGGCAGCGCTAAGCTGCCGGCAAACTAACTAGAGACAAATGACTACCTTGTTCACGTCAAAAAAACACAGTAACGGGATTACATTTCCCAAGCCGTTTTAACAACTCAGCACTTTTGCTCCATCTTGCATGACTTGTAAGTTGGATCTTCTTCAACAATCCCTTCACAAGCTTCCTTGACATTGATCTTTGCATTTCTGCATGCGGTACCCAGTGCGACCATAGAGTCGGTCGCAGCATTTTTCATATCACAAAAATAATCTTGCTGTTTCTTAGCATCGGCACAGGTGCCGACACGCGTTTTTTTCTCGCCGTGGTGATCGGCAAAAGCTACTGTTCCTGTTATCAACAACAAGGCTGCCATTAGCGGGGCAAGCTTCAGAGATTTCATCGTGAACCCTCCTTCGTGACGTGCAAATAATTTTTCTTATGGAGGCGGACACCGCTAGCGCGGCATCCGCCTTCTTACGGCTGACCTTCAAACAGGTTTAGCCGAACGTGCGACCTTCTTTTGCAATATAGCCATAAGCTGCATTACTACGCTCGCCACCCATAGCTAGGTACTCAGCCTTCATCTTCGCGATCATGTCGTTATCGAATGGCTTGGTCATTGCGTCCGCTGCCATCTTCTGCGCATCAAGCTTATACAGCTTGGCCGAATTGAGACCGAAGATCTTGTTCTTGACCGTACCACGACCATCACCCATAGGGATCTTCCAGCCCTGGCTCTTCATGATGCTCTCAGGGATCTCTAAGCGACGCATCGCTTCGATCTGCCACTGTGGCGAGCCATACCAGACGGAGTCAGTTCCCCAAACAACACGATCTGGACCCATCAAGTTAACCATCTGACCAATAAAGGCCGAGCAGAACTTAGGATTAGTAACAGCGGTTGATGCGAACGAAGAACCTATTTCGCCGTAAACGTTGTTTACGCCGAATTTCTCTGGAATACGCGCCAGATCGGTTGACCACTGGATGTAGCCGTTCTTTTCGAACTGGCTCATTTCCATATCTGGAGGATCAGCCAACCAAGGACGCAACGCAGAGTGATAAATGACGAAGTTCATCTTCGGCCAATCTTTGGCTGCTTGACCAAGGTCGTTAACGGTCGCGTTCTCCCACGTACCAGCAAAGGCCTTCTCATAGTCACGTGGCATCAAACCTTTGTGAATACAAATCGTGTTGATACCCGCTTTGATTGCCTTCTCGTAGAACGGATACATCAGCTTCTCATCATCGAGACGCCATGCGTACTTTGATGGACCGAATGGATCACCGATGGTGTAAGCCTTCCAGGAAACTGGCTTGAGCTCTTCGATCGCACGATCTACTTCATCCATCCAGTTTGGATATTTTGGTGTGATGATGGAGTGACCCAACATACGAACGCTACCCGCCATCTTGTTTACAGCGCGGCAGGCGTTTTGAATCGCATCGTTGGACAGCAACCACCAGTTAGGATCATCAAATGGCGCGCCTGAGAGCAACGCTACCGATGTGTCCGAATCAAGGAAGATCTCCTTGAGGTAGTTGTCCATTTTATAGCGGGACAAATTAGTTGGGATGTTATTGATGTTCGGATTAACGCCCGCACCTTCGGCCCACTTGGTCAGCCCGGTCAGACCTTCCTCTTTGAAATCATCGCGAATAAAGTGTGTCTGATCATCAAAAATGAACTGGCCTTTGTACTTGGCTTTACGATCGCCGGCTGCGTCCAAGTTTTTGGCTTCTGCCTCATCAACTTCAAAGACATTACCGTAGACCTGGTTCATGGCGACAAACGCTGTGGCCATACCTGCTGAGGTTGCCAGGAACTGACGACGTGTCATGTTGTGGCGCTTAGCTTCTTTGTCCGCCATTTCCTTGATCAGAAATTCAACCTTACGTTGATTTTCTGTCTGCGGCAGCGGATTGTATTCACCGTTCGACACCATCTGGGTCGGGATCGGCGAGCGGAATGCGGACTCGTCTGCGGGCATACATTCTGCAAACTCCCTATCCGTCATCGAAACACCAAATGGCCTTTGCTTATCTGTCATTTTTGTCTCCTATATTTTTGAACGACCCAGCTCGTAAGAACTGGACGACTTTTTTTGCCGGGGTTGTACTTCTGCTGCCTGACGGCAGTCCGCCCTTAAAGGTCGAACTGCAATCTGTATTGCAATTGATGTGCCAACGACATCACTCCTACAACAACATCCGGATTCATCGTGCAAGCACTTGAATCAGAATACTTTTTCATATTTCAATGTTGCGACGCACAGAAAAAATTCTGTTTACTGCACACTCAGGATAGACATCTGTCACAGACGAGCCTGTTACAGATGTCACACCCCAAGTAAAACTCTTTCAAAAGAACTACAAATTTACTGTGGGTGTTCTATGCCATATCGCTTCATGCGACGGTACAGGGTCATACGAGAAATACCCATTGCATTGGCGGTAGCCGTTATATTCCATCGTGCAGTGCGAAGCTGAGCGATTAGTTCACTCGCCTCACTATTATTCAACGACAGATCATGAAAAGAGTTAGCCATTAAGCGAGCCTCATTAGGTAGCACGCTAAGATACTCTGGCAAATCAATTAAGGTAATTTGATTATCACGACAAACCGCTGATGCAAACTCAATCACATTGCGTAACTCACGTAAGTTACCTGGCCAGCTGTGGGCTAGTAATAGAGCTCTAGACTCATCATCTATTGTTGGTGCAGGCTGAGCGGAAGATTTAGTCCCATGCAGCGCAAGTACACGATCAATAATCCACGATAAATCTTTGCGCACACGTATGGGTGGTAGCGTAAAGTGTGCTCCGCTTAGTCGGTAATACAAATCATCACGAAATGTACCATCGCGCACCAACGACTCAAGCGCACAATGCGTCGCTGCGACAACTCGAATATTGACTGCAACCGCACGTGTAGCACCCACCGGCAAAACTTCTTTTTCTGATAGAACACGCAGCAAACGTGCTTGCAGTGGCTTAGGCATATCACCTATCTCATCTAAGAAAAGTGTGCCGCCATCAGCCTCTTGAATTAAGCCACGCTTACCCTTGGGTGACGCGCCAGTAAAGCTACCAGGCGCATACCCAAACAATTCACTTTCTATCAGTGTGTCTGGAATGGCTGCACAGTTCACCGGTACAAATGGACCATTGCGTCGTTCACTACTTTGATGCAGCGCTTTAGCAAAGTATTCTTTGCCGCTACCTGTTTCGCCAGTCAACAAAATACTAATCGGCGAATTGATCAAACGGGCTGCACGCGAAATCTGGCGATCTAATAGGGGATCGCCACCAGAAAGCGCTGCTAATGGCTCTGGAGTTGGAGGTTCAATGCGTGCTCGTGCTGCTTCCAAAAGCGAACGAGCCGGTGCGAGGGCCGATAAAAATACTAATTTTTGTGTCCCGCTGATCATCAGTGCTCGGCGATCCACCGGCTGCACAGCAACGAAACGATGAAGATCGTCAGTCGACATATTCAGAAGTGAATCGATGCGGCGACCAATCAACTCCTGTGGTACTTCACCGAAGATCAACTGCGCGCGACGATTATGACCAATGATCTTGCCTGATCCATCAATAGCAATCAAATATTCAGGACTCACCTCTAAAAATTCAGGTGCAGTAGACAGCCGGAGTATCCATTCATGACGGAAGCGATGAAGGAAGTAAGCATTCTCAATCTGATGCGAATACATGCGCACCATTTGTAATGCCAGATGCTGACTTTCTTTTTGTCCTGGTGATGTCAGTGCTGAGATATCTAGCACGGCCTTCATATGACCCATCGCATCATAGATAGGTGCAGCCGTGCAAGTGAGTGGAATATGTGTGGCATCAAAATGATCGCCCTGATGGACCGTCAATGCTTGACCGGTGCTGATACAGGTACCTACGCCACAGGTACCTGCATTCATTTCGCTCCAATCAGATCCCAGATATAAGCCCGCTTTTCTCAGGCTGGGATCAAGCTGTAAGTCGCCAATAAAATCGACCGTTACGCCGCGCGCATCGGTGAGCAAAACCACATAACCCAAACCAGCGACTTGGTGATAAAGGGTTTCGAGGCCATGACGAGCAATATGGAGAAATTCTTCGATCTGATCCTGGCGCTCCCGAATTTGCTGCTGGGGCAGGATGATCGCTTCTTGCATGCGGGTAGGATCGAGTTTGTGTTCATGCACACAGCGCATCCATGAATCACGAATGATTTCATCATGCAGCAATGCAGATGGTGTTTGCTTAGCCTGCTCAGCTACTTGCATCACTGTCTCAATGTGGTGCCTCTGCTCCGCGTGCATCTCGCCTCCCATGAACACTTTTGTTATGGCAGTCTGTCTTGTGCAGACTTTTAATTTATAGATCTAATTTTTATATTGCCTTTTTATTCTTAACGTATTGGAAAACATATCACTTAATTTCTTCTTGATTATGGTCTACTTTTCTTGAAGAAAGAAAGGATTAAAACGCTAAATAAAAGGTTTTATGAACGTAGATGGATGGCGGCCG
>Ga0214919_10001785_pt1 | contig 34670 bp, 28 predicted proteins | sample LL1503_MetaG_FD_177994 | JGI IMG/M metagenome (GOLD analysis project Ga0214919, IMG submission 177994) | Freshwater microbial communities from Lake Lanier, Atlanta, Georgia, United States - LL-1503 | ecosystem: Environmental > Aquatic > Freshwater > Lake | place: USA: Georgia | collected...
TTTAGAAAGGAACACCTAAACCCTCATGGTTAGTCAGGTCGCTTCTGACTATCTCTAATCATCATGTTAGAGCTTATATTATATTATTTCCGATTTACAAGATTGCTCTTGATTTTCCCCAACCAGCATTATAGACCCAAATATTAAATTAGTGTGCTGGAGGCTACTTACGGCTCCTTTTATCCCATTGCCTTATCGGACCTCAAAGACGATGAACGGTCCATCGGATAGGATAGAAAACTTATCATTTTTTAATGAACAATTTGGATCGGGTGAGAATCGAACTCACAAGTGCGCCGTGCAAAGGCACCAGTTTCCCATTAGCTTACCGACCCGTTTAACTTACTCAATAAATATAGTGGAGCAAGTTAAGTTTGTAAACTATTTTTTCAGCCGATCCAAAAAACTGTTAGTGTAGTAAGAAAAAATGCAACACTAATAATCATCATCATTGTTCTATCTTGCATATCACTCCCCTCCCTTCTTTGCAATTTCCTTAACCTTCTTGCCACCAGGAATACGAACATCGCTATTTAGCCGCTTTTGATTGCGACTCTGAACATAGGTGAAGTTCTGAAAATCATTGTGAACTTCATCAAACATCTTCTCTGCTTCATGTGCAGTATGAACATTCCCAATACGATTACGATAGGTTTCAAGCTTTGCAGTAAGACTTGCAACACTCATGGCAATGTCCATGATAGCCTGGGTATGCTGGGCACGCTTTGCCATAACAAACTCATTAACACTATCACTATCAAGAGTAGCCTTTAGTTCAGCAACACGACGACGCTTAAGATCAAGCCATGCGTTTTCATACTGCTTATAAAGATACCTGTAAAGCTTATCGTGATCTGTGTTGCTGCCCCAAGTATTTGTTACGTTATAACGAAGGAAATTGCGAACGGAACGCTCTGCATATGCCATACCATTAGGAGCAAATGCAATAACGGGATCATCGTGATTAAATGAATTCGTGCTGGAATTAATGGGATAACGAATAACGTGTCCAACGTTGGAGTTGACATATCGGAACGTAACAGAATTAATTGTATGATTACCCCACTTGATATTCTCAAAGGTAAGAGTTCGTCCAGCCTGATCATCAATTAGATTATCCATGATGCTATTACCGCCCCAACGATATAGACCCCGCCGTGAACGAAACTTATTCAGATACTCAATCTGCTCAAGCGTAGTCTTTGATGTAAACTTTTCCTCAGAACAAATACGTTCAAGTAGATTACTATTGTCGATCTTAAAAATGGACTTAGGCATATTGTTTTCTTTCTTCACTTAACAGGGGAACAGTAATGACGGGGACTGAGATTTTTGTTCAACTGGATCCAGCCAATCTTTTCGTTACAGAGAACCTTGATTTGATAGGCTTCGCAAAGATCATGCGTCGTATTATTAGTGCCGATAATGGTTTTATAGTCAGGCTTTCCAAGTAGGATAAAGATAGAACCCTTATCGATACGTGTAAAAAATATCTGTTTATTGGGGTAATCTATTAGATCATTACCTCGCCAACGAACATTAGTGCGTCGGCGTCTCTTACGATTAGTTTCTATAAGTTCAATCTTTGCGCTGGCGATTGCTACAGCGACATTAACTTGGTAAATTCCGCCCACCTTCCAGAAACGCTTGCCGCCTGGAATATGATCCACGTGAGACAATCGCCCACGTTGAGGCAGCTTTTCTGCTATAACGATAGGACTATACACGGGGATCACCAGTTATGAGAAATACGATAATCGTGCTTCTTTGCCTTGTCACGACGTGACCGGCGATCTCGCATAGGACCGCCCTTAAGATTGAAAAGCATAAACTCCGTGATAGCGGAGCGGCGCTTAGGTTCATTCTGCTTACGCTTATTGGACATACGTTTAATATAACACGTCACTAACCGGTTTTAAACCAATTAATCTTTAAAACCTAACATGGCAAATGTGCAAAAAGGATATGTTAAACCGAAGCCTATCCAACGGATCCATGTATATTTTGACTTTAAAAGAAAATAACCTCCCCAAGCAAATGGAAAGGTTATAAACATCAATAATATTGAAACAAGTTGTAGCATCTATGACTCCACGGGGATTTGAACCCCGGTAGCAGCCGTGAAAGGGCTGAGTCCTAACCGTTAGACGATGGAGCCAGTTGATGATTAAATATAACAAGTAACCAACAATTTGTAAACTCATTTTTATTCAATCATCAAAAAATTAATCAGTCTGGTAAACTCCAAAATTGATTTAAAGTTTCACCGCATTCTATAGGTGTCCAGCCATTTCTGATATGTCTGTTTCTACGAAAATATCTTGCACCCCAATGGTCTATGCGGATATTGCAAGGATTTTCTGGACGTGTTCTTAATAACATACCGACGTGCTCATAAACTTGTCGGAAACCTTCACGTCTTGTAGACCAAGGTATTGATACCGTTTCACTCCATCCTTTTGGTTCTCTAAAGTTGTGAGTTAAGTGAGCAACCCATCTATGGTTGTCGGTTCTATTGAGATTGAAGGATAAAGGGGCATATGCTCTCATAATGCCCATTGATATATCGCCTGTATTGCTTCTTGTTCTTAGAGCATGATATATCATAGTGCAATCATTTGTTCTAACTTGGAAGCCGCTCTCGCTTATGCATATACGTGCAAGAGCTAATTGAATGTCTCTTGGTGCGGGACGCTCTACCTGCACCGGATTTGTAGCTGGGACTTCTAATGATGGGTCAGTTGATATATCATTAGACCGGTCTTCGCAGCTTACGTTATTTGGCAATATTGGCTCTGGTCTTACCGGCGTAGGCTCAGTTATAAAACTGGCTCCGGTGAGGGCAAATAATGCTGTGAGCATTAATAGTAATTTTCTCATAATTTTTCTCCTTAAAAAACAAAAAACAGGCTATTTGTTTGGAATAGCCCGTTCGTTGCTATTTGTTGGTTAAACTTAATTATAGTCCATCAATCCGAATTTGACTTTAGTGTAGGGAAGAAGACTACATCACGTAGATTAGGAACGCCAAAGAGAAGCGAAACCATTCTATCAATTCCAAAGCCAGCACCACTCTGAGGCGGAATACCATGCTCCATGCATTCAAGGAAATCTTCCTCAATCATCATGGCTTCATCATCGCCATTAGCTCTATCCTGCATCTGCTGCTCCAATAGCTGACGCTGTAGAACCGGATCTGTAAGCTCCGTGTAGCACTTAACCACTTCCCATCCATCCACAATAAACTGCCATTGCTGAACCGTATTGGGATCGTTAGAATGCCTTGCTGCCATAGGAGACATATGAGCGGGATAATCAGTTACAAAAATAGGACCAATAAGCTTTGGACGAACCGCCGTCTTAAATAGCTGATCCGCTTCCTTGGCACTCATATCATCCGGATAACGTCCAGTATGCTCATTAAACAACTTACGATATTCTACAACTGGTGCCTTATGCCAAGCTTCAAGCTTTTCCTTAATATCCTCATTATGAGCAAAGGTATTATGCAGCCTATAAATCAAATCTCTAAAAAGCTTCATATTGTCGCAATAATCCCAATACGAAGCATACCATTCAAGAGAAGTAAATTCCTGCAAATGAGAAGGATCAATACCTTCATTACGGAACTGCTTGCCAATCTCAAATACACGATCAAAACCAGCAGCAGTCATACGCTTAAGATATGTCTCTGGTGCAATACGCAAATAGAAGTCTGCATCAAGAGCATTATGATGGGTTACGAATGGACGAGCCTGAGCACCGCTTGCCTGTGGAGTTAGAACGGGAGTTTCTACTTCCATGAAGTTAGTTTCTTCAAAAAAACGACGGATAGAAGAAATCAATTCGCTACGAAAACGAAACAGCTTACGGCTTGCCGGATGGATAGCACATTCCAGCCACCGCTTACGTCTCATAAGCTCTGGGTCAGTCATACCATGCCACTTATCAGGAAAGCCACCACAAGCCTTCTGGAGCCTCTTAAAGCCCTTGTTAACCAATACGGTGCGCTCACCCGTTGAAGAAGTCCAAACCTCTCCTTGGATGCCTACAATGTCTCCGATGCGAGGGACAGAAGACCATTCCTTGAATTCCTCTTCATTCATCATCTTCTTATTGAAAGAAAATTGAACCTTTACATCGCTATTGTCTGAGATATGACCAAATGCAACGCCGCCCATCTTACGATAAGACAACACTCTGCCAACAAGAGAAATAGGATCTCCATCCTTAAGGTAAGTGATATCATACGCCAACTGATTATTTTCGGTATTCCAAAACATAATGTTCCTAAAACGTTAAAACCCTGCTATAAGCATAGCAAGGTTAAGTTAGATTATAAACTATTAATCAAGCCGCCAGGAAATGACCACGGGCATTGTTAACAAGACGCTCAAAATTAATGGGGAAAATCTTACGGAAAAGATTAACGCTCCACTTGCAAGCCTCATGCTCTGAACGTCCCTTAAGAACGTGACCCCATTCATGCAAAAACGTAAGAACAGAAAAACGACCATGAAGAGTAATTGTGCTATTCGCAGGACAAAAATTTGACCTACCACTACCCTCGTTAAGAACAATGCTCGGATCAAAATCCAAGCTAACGTTAACATTATAAATCTGACAAAGAGCATCATGTAGCTGACGGAACTTTTCCATTCGCATCGGCACCGATCCCCTCCAGGGGTTCGAGCTTTTAAACTGGTTCAAAGCTGCAATCGTTTCACGCTTATACTTTACGTCTGCAATAACTTCATCCAGCGAACGAGGATAATCAGCGGCGGCAGTCATACTTCACAACCTCCAAAACAATTCCGAAAAACGTGAACGAACCGAATAGAAGAAAAAATCCCATTCAGTCACCACTATCAATTTCAAAGGTGACGCCACAATCATTGCACTTATAACGATTGTAACAACGACCGAGATTAGCTACGAAAGCATGATTAATGTGCTTACACGCAGTAAGCTTTTCATTACGAAAGCTAATGAGGCTGGCGAGCGCAGCGGGAAGCTGGTCAGCAGAATAAATCTCAACGCTACGGTTGTTACCATACATCGTAGCATCCTTGACATTGACGCTAATACGAAGCCCCTTGAACTTCATATAGCCAATGGGTTGATTAAAGATCGGATTACATGAAAACCTCCAATCCGGAACGATGCTACGTCCACCACGATCCGCCTCAAAAGTGGGTTGGAAACTGCTATTATTCCAAGGCTGCGGTGCAGGGCACGGGAGAGAGATATCCCCCATTTCACTCAAACGAGCGAAAATATCGGTGATGGTGTCAACAAACTGCTCAATGGTTTCGATCTTGTTCATGCTATTAGAATAACATAAATAATTTGATATTTCAAGTAATAAAAATTAATTTATCCACGACGTTTTTCTATATAAGGGAAGATGCTGTAAGTAGTGCCATGCTTCTTGAAAACAAACGTCCCTAATACATTTCCATATATTATAGATTTATTCTTCAATAAAGCCGCAAGTCCACTTTGGTTCATCCAATATCTTGCGCCGGTTTCAGTATCCTCCCAAAGTATCTTACCACCGTAATACATATTGATAAATTTTAAATTAGCATCAAAACGAATATTCTCTCGCCAATCATATTTTGCTTCCCAATTTGGTTTACGCATTTCATAATGAGTAATCTGGTGAGGAACGCTTCCAATTGGAAGATTATTGGCTTTATCAGCTTCTTTTATAAAAGGAACCCTGTAATCTACTTTTTTTCTTGGCATAAAACCGCTAATACCATATCTGTTTTATATGCTTGGAATAAGTAGATAGCATCCGTCATTCTAAAATACGTATTTTTTGCAGGGATATGCCCTGGCGCTTCCACATATATCTACGCCAACGTCGCATCAATCTACGTAGCCACCAAAAAGGACGGCGCTGATATCCATCTTTCTTTTCATGGCAAGGAACACAAAGAGGCTGAACGTTATCTGGTGTATTTGTGCCTCCTGCGTTAATAGACAAAATATGATCGAGCGTTAACTTGTTTCGCCCTTTAATGTTGCAATTGGCGCAACTCCAATTACATTTTTGCAATACTGTTAACCATTCACGAGTAGTAATCCGTCCGGTAGGATATCTCTTGTTCCTCTTAGAACGATTATTGGAACGCAGACGCAAACGTTCTGAATTCCAACACTCTCGACATATATGTTCTGAAAATTGGGAAGCAGCCTCTTGCGTGCGCTTATCGCAAAAACACAACTGACAAGTATGTTCCTTTTTTCTAAACCAATGTAGCATCAGTAAACAATATCCGTGGTATCGCCGTTAGGCTTAATTAGCATCTTACCATACTGTTCCTCATTGATAGTATAATAAGCCTTTCGGATGCCATAGCTATGCAAAGCGTTTTCGCAAATAGGACACGGGCGAGCCATACCTGGACTACCATCAATCTTCTTACGCCGAGCGACAAAAATCTTACAACCTCGGAGGTTAACCTTTCCACGAGCCTTGAGAATTGCATCCTGTTCTGCATGAGTAGAAAGACAAAAATCTCTGCCACGTCCTCGGGCAAGATCCGTATAATGCTCTACAAAAGCGTTTGTATTAACCTTGTTAAATCCAACGGAAATTACCGATCCCCCTCGGATAATAATAGCCGCCAAATGATAGTCTGCCGCATTATCATAACGATTGTCGGTGGCATACTGCATAGCAAGTCGCAAATATCTGTGCATAAAGGTATAATAACATATTATGAAGTTATTTTAAACCAATATATCAGAGGGCAGGTTTTCTCTATTTCAAAATCCAGTCAAATTGTCGCCAATACGGATTGCGAAAATCTTGTGAGCCGCCGCCGTGTTTTTGAGCATCTTGCTTATTTTTCATATCTTGGAAATTTGCATATTCTTTAACTCCATCGGAAGTCATGACCGGAGGAAGATTAACGTTATTTTGTCCGAATTGATTTCCTGTAGGCGACATTGTGGTATTTGACTTACTCATACCGGCGAGCATTGCCATCGTTAACGCTTTATCATCCCATGCATTAACACCTGCTGCCTCATAGAGTGAGTTACCAATTGCTAAGGCTATAATCAAATCATCGTTATAGCTTTTCATAGCCTGGGCTTTATTGTTCTTCCATACGAAGGTTTTAAACTCTTCTACAGTTCTGGAAGAATATATTTTAAGACGCCGAGTTCTTATTACCGTTTCAAGCTTTGCAAGAATTTCATCACGGTTCTTTGGACCTGTTGTAAAGCCTGGTAAATCACTGGCAATATCTGCCGTAGTATAACTCATATATGCATTACTACGATGAATTTTCTCGTAATATATGTTTGGATATTGTGCCTTCTTAATATCAGTAGCAACGATAAGACCGAATGAATTAAGTTCTGGACATAAAAGGGCTTGGTTATATTTAAATCCCAAATCCATCATCAATTCTGATAATCTTTCTGGAGGGCACTTGCCCTGATATTCACAAACCACTTCATCGGTATTTGTATCTATAACATGAAGAGTAGAATAATCATCAGCATCGCCACGGGACACGTCTCCGGAGATAATATATTTATGTCCTGCTTCGGCATATTTCCAAATCCATACGTCGCCTCGATCTCCGTATGTAGCCACAGGAACTTTCATTTGACGTTCCATGTCCTCAATAACATCACCTGACAAGAAGTTTTCACCAGATGCTGCGAACGAGCATAAAAGTTCTTGTGCTACGCCACGTTCACCTTTGGCTGGTAAAATCTCTGCTCTTTGAGCTTCGTACCATTCCTTATCTCTTTCTGGATGAACGGTCCAAGGAAGTTCTATGCGATAGAAGTTATTTTGTCCTTTACCGGGCAAAGGTTTTCCTTCTCCATCTTCTCCATCTTTGGCTCCGACCCAAATCTTATGGAACAGAGTTCCTACACCAGAAGGAGAAGAGATTAGAATGGCATTACCACCGGTAGATAGGGTAGGCCAAAGACCTAACCATAAATCATCAATGCCATCAACGTGGGCAGCTTCGTCAATGATTAGCAAAGATAGAGCTTCAGAACGACCTGCGTCTGTGCCAGTTGGAACAGCTTGAACTTTTGAGCCATTAGAGAACTCAAGGTATCTGACGGAACGTGCTTTAATCTGGGGCATGACAAGCCATTTAGGAAGGCTATCATACATTCCGTTAACCTTCTTAATGAAGTTCTTTGCAACTTCAAGACGAGTAGCGATAACGAGAATATTCTTTTCACGTTGAAACAAAGCCATCCAAAGAGAATAAGCCGCAGAGAGGGTTGATAGCCCTAACTGACGGCTTTTGTTTGTGATTACGAAACGATGTGATTGGAAAGCTTTTAGGCAGTTATCCTGATATGGGAAAGTTTCAAAAGGAACTGGACCTTTAACTGGATGGGATATTTTAACGTATTTAGAAATAAAATAGGATGCGTCGGTGCCACAGCGCATGATTTCTTTCATCTGTGCGGCACGATTTGGAACAGTTCCTAACGTTAAATTCTTTTTAGCGGGCATCAGTCAACTTCTACAAGGCAACCAAAGCGATAGTATGCTTTGCGATTACCGGTATAATTGTAATATGATATATATTCTATATCTTCTCCAACTGTTTCTTCTTCCAAGTTAAAGTTAGGAACTTTTTGACCTGGGAATTCTTTAGCATAATTTTCTTTTACGTTTTTAAGAGCGGCTTCAATCATAGAAATGGCTTCTTGTCTATAACGAACCATTAGCTCTCGCATCATTGTATCGGAACCAAAGTTAACAATTGTAAGGTAACGGATTTTAATTAAGCCATCATCAAGTATGTCAAATTTAATTGATTGGGTTTGATACACCCTATTGTGATTGCTGCTATCTGCGCCAAAGCTTGTATTTAAGAGCCTTGATAGATTGATGAATTTTTGATAATCTTTAACAAGCATATTTGCCTCTTTTTCTAATTAGAGCCCTTTCACCGGAAACTTATTGGAGAACGAGCACTTATTCTTCTTATCTCTATATATTCATCCCACTCTTCCCAATCCGGCTCTGGAAGCTTTTCAGTTTCCCAATCTACACGACGGTCATTTGTCCATCTACCATCACAATGAGAACAAACTCCTACCTTACGATAAGAGATGCTATCTTCAATTGTTTTCATGGGATAATGACAAGCTTTGCAAAATAGAGGAACTATATTGCTTGTATCAGTAGGTTTAACAACAATAATCTTACCGTTATGTAAGCTTTCTATCTTCTTTTCCATGAAGATATTATGAAAACAAGGACTTCAAAAGTCTGGAAAGATTATTTTTTCCTTCTTTTTTCAAGCTTTCGTTATTGGTATTGAGAAATGTTTCACCGGCTGGTGTAATACCATAAACACTAATATGCCAATGAGAACCGGCACCAGTTCCCAACTCACCATCGGCTCCAGTCTTTCTTTCGTCAATTAATTCAATATTTGCAAAAGCTTTTTGTTTTATATAATCAACCATTTTTATGATATTGCCGCCAGGATTTGTCAAAAGACCATAATCAAGTGCATCGCCAGATTGATGTGCTGACATTGGTGTAGTTGCTACAAGATCAATTGATTGCTGGAATATCTCTTTCGGAACAGAATTACTTGCATCTTTATTTTTATCCCATAACGCAGCTAATTGTTTTGCTACATCACCAGCTCCAGAACTGCAACTTTTACATTTGGCAGCATAAAGATCAATTAAATATGCAGAACCATTATTCTTCCAGATGTTAAACATCGCCTTAACCTGACGATCAGGAGGACGTAAACCGCTTGTTACTATTGGTTCAGGCAATCCTAATAGCTCCGCTACCTTGTCCATCAATAAAGCAAATTTTTGTGCTTTATCGGTGATGTTCAAATCGCTATCTTTAAAAGCTACTGGCGGGTCTGACCATGTTTTATAATTGCCAAAACTAATTTTATCTTCAAAAAGGTATCGTAGTTTCATTGCTTTAAATATATCGTTTGCTTCGTATCACTAATGGATTTTCTTTGATTATCCAAAGCTCTTTTGGCAATGGCGGTTCTTCTCCCTCTTTAAACCACATCAGCTTTCTTCCAGCCGTGCTCTTATATACTCCTATAATGGTTATCTCCCCAGCATGAACGAGATCATGACAGGAATGACATACTACAGCAAGATTGTGATTATCATTTGTGCATCTTGGATCGCATTGAGGAATGATATGATGAAGATTTAATGCAGCACTTCTATCAAAGCTACATATCTCACATTTATCTTTGACTAACTTTTCTTGACCAGTTTTTCTTCTTTGTTTCATAAATGGAAAACCCAAGAGACATTATATCCCTTGGGTCTTGAATTCTAACCTATATATCTTGTTCAGCGGTTTGTTTTCGTCTGTTGCTTCTGGATATTAAGAGCAATACGCTCGCAACCAAGAATGGTGCTTTGAAGAGAACCATCCGTATAAGCCTCGGTCATTAGAGAACCCAACTCACGATGCGTATCAAGGTCAATATGCATACTAAGCTCATTTAGAATACGAGCAGCCTGGGTCCAAGTTTCCTCATTGTAACCCATGCATAGGGTTTCCTGATAAACTGCAATAAGCTCCAAAGCACGATCTGATGGACTTATCTTACGAACGTTATTGTTGCGGTTATGGTTGAAGTTTCGGTTTTTCTTGAAGTTGTTGTTCTTAATCATTTTTAAAAATCTTGTTAGAGGTTAATGTTTATAGGTTCAGAATTCAATTCCATCAACGTTAATTGTTTGATATGATAACTCAACTGCGCCTTCGCTTGGCTCGGCTTTCTCATAAGCTGCGCTTCCAAAATCAATACCTTGAATGCGAGCACCGCCAAATACCCATTCAGAACTAATGTTGCCCTTTTCATCAAGCCACTTAATAGAAACCTTAACTACATTCTTCTTACAGGCTTCAAATAACTGCTTATATGGATATAACTGATTTCCCTTGTCCGCTGGCATGGTGTAAAAATATACCATTACCGTGCTCTTCTCTTTAATAGATTGACTATTCTTGTGTTGAGCAAAAATAATCTTCGGCAACTCTACATTCTTAATCCGAAATGCTTCTATACCTTCAAATTGAAGAACAAAACGATCTGTAAAAACTGGCGGGCCGTCAGCTTCACTTTCTTCTCCTTCTTCCTTTTCTTCAGAGGAACCCTTCTTATTCGTCTTCTTCTTTAGCTTTTCAAGATCCGTTGGAGGTCTTGGTTGAGGCTCTTCTTCAACTTCTTCTTCCTCTTCATCAATTGGAGGAGGTGGAATGGTTACTGTTCTACCACGACTTCGTGGAACTCGGATTTGTGTCTTCTTTGTGTTAATTGCTGTCATACTTCTACTTTCGATTCTAACCCGTCGTTGTAAATGTCTATAATCTTATCTGCTACTTCTTTAATTGGGTCTACGTGTGTTATAACAAGTATTGTGCGGAAATATGATTTGAACATGGTCAACAGATCCATACATTTTATCAAACTATCTTGATCAAGAGAACCAAATCCTTCATCTATTATGAAGATATCTGGGCGAGATAGACTGGATAGATTGATAAGAGCTACTCGTAGTGCAAGAGAACATATCATCTTTTCCATTCCAGATGCCAACTCAATAATCCGTCTTGAATGGCTATCTTCTATGTATACATCCATTACATTAGAAGATATATCAGTTTCCAAACTTACTGTGAAATCAACAACACTATCCAATATCTTCGCCAATTCCATATTAATCGCTGGCATTTGTGTCTTTAACACCATCGCTGGTATGCCATTCTTGGAAAATGCTTGTTGAACTGTCTCATATATTTTAAGCTTTTCCAAGTCAGATTTACACTCAATACGATCTTTTGTTAAAAGTTTTAGTTTTTCGTTCTTTCCACCGAGAGAAACAAACAAATCCCTTTGTTCTCGCTCCCTTGCCTCAATATTTTCTACTATAACATCAAGCGTTAATTGCCTTTTTTCAAATTCCTTACGTTCGTTAGAAGATAGCAGATCGCCAATGGTCTTTTTTTCTCCTTCAAATTTCTCCAAAGTAGATTTAATAATGGATATTTCTTTCTCCCTAACGTTCTTATCGGAAATTATCTTATTAAGCTTCGTCTCCAACTCATATTCAAGACGTGATGCCTTTTCGTCAAGCTTGAGACTTTCTGCAATCTTTTCTTGAATTAGAACCTCTGTAATTCTATCAAGCTCTGCAATACTCTCCTGTAGCTCATTAACTTTATTTTCCTGATTTGGACGAAGCTTTTTGTCTGCGTGACTATCCTTGATGAAACGACACGTGGGAAAGCTGTCACCACAAGGAACTGTTTCAAGACGCTTAATAGACTTCTTTTGCTGTTCAAGAGTTTCAGTCTCTTTAACAAAGGATTGCTTAAGAGAAGATAGATCATTCTTTACACGATCAAGCTTTTCAAGCTTCTCATGCAATACCTTGATATCATACTTTGAACGGGTAGACTTAACATCATCTAATTCATTTTTGATATTGCGAACCGTATTATCATGTTCGTCTTCAAGACGCAATAGATATGCAAGGGTCTTTTCTTTAGCTTCAATATCATTCTTAAGCTCATTAAACCGAGTTAATGAAACCGTCTGCATAACACTTTGATGCTGCATCATCCACAAACGCAGTTCATCACGCTCTTGTAGATTGCTCTGCTGCTGTGATTGAATACTGGAAATCTTCTTTTCAATCTCTTCTACTTCTTGATGCCCACGCTTAAGAGCAGATGCCCAATCAAAACCGATATACTTCTTGGTCTTCTCTGTTAGAACAGAATAATCATCCTTAGCATACACGTTGAGTTTATCAAAAAGCTCCAGGTCAAGGAAACGAGACAGAATAGCCTTTCTCTGTGTGGCACCTTCTTCAATAAACTTATTTATGCCGCCCTGATTTGACAAAGCAGTCATAAGAAAATCTTGAGGTTGACCAACAAGTTTTCGGATCTCTCTATCGGTTTCATCTCTGGAAATAGAGTTCTTCTCTGTAAGAGTTCCATCCATTTCAATCTTATAAAGGTTAAGACTGGTTACTGTCTTATCATCATCCTTCTTTGTAGCCTTCTTTGGAGTATTGCGGATCGTTTCTCTCTTAACGAGATAATCTTCTCCGCCTACAGAGAACGTTAGTTCAGCAGAACAATGCTTCTTATTTTTGTTAATGATATGAGCGCCCTTAAGCGGTCCTCTGTCCGTAGTATTGAATAGAGCATACATGATAGCCGCAATGATAGAGCTCTTTCCAATCTTGTTGGGACCAAAGATACCAACAATACCTTCAAGTCCTGCAAAGTCTACTTGATTACCTTCCCCATAACGGAAAATGTTATCAAACTTAAGCTTCTTTAGGGACCAAGATACATCACGAACAGCATTGTCAATGTCTTCTTGGTTAAGACGATTGAGATAGCTACGAATGACCGTAGAAGCCTCTACAAGCTGCTCTTCGTTTAGGACATAGCTTTCCTTGTGCGCTTCTACAAACTCTCTGTAAAGCCGGATTAGGGCGTCAGGATCGTTACGTAGATTGTTCTTGAGAACTTGTTCTCCAGTTGTTTCAATCGTTTCCATCCGATTGATAAGATCATATTTGTATACAACCTCAGAAGCACCCTTGTGCTCCTTAAGCTCATTCAAAAGTTGACGAGCCTCAACCTGCTGAATAGGTTGATTGCTAATAATACGAAAACGACTGCCTGGAATATATGAACGTTCCTTACGCTCTTTTTCGATAGAGCGCAAAGTTGTATTTACCGTTCCAGCCCAATTGACCGAAACATATGGTGCTCTATTCTCATGCTCATGGAACTCAACGTCCCATTCCTTCTCGTTCTTAATATCCCAAACAAGAAATCCCTTTGTTTCCGCTTCACCAAAGTTCTGCTGAATAAATGAACCGGGATATCCAACCCATGGCTTAGGGGTGCCCTTCTTGTCCAAACGGTAAGCAAGAAACTGTTGCTTATGAATATCACCAAGCATTGTGAAATCCATTCCTGTAAAGAATGAAACATCACGTTCACCATGCTCCATCTTCCATTCCGTGTCCGTCTTGCAGCCACTAATAGAACCGTGAAACAAAGCAATATTAACCTTGTCTTGAATTGGCTTAATAGCCTTCCAACCATCTTCGTCAAATGGTGAAAATACGTGAAGAGCAAAACGATTACTCCCCTTCACATCACGGGGAAGAGGATACGTTCCTGACTTCTTAAAAAGATAAGCGTCTGAATGATTGATAGCCTCATGAATTGGTGAAATGATATCCTGACGATCAGAGTTGGTTAGATTGCCGTCATGATTACCAAGAATTGTAATAGATGGAGCGATATCAGCAAGGCTACGAAACATCCATGAAAGCTTCTCAATAACCTCGGGCGTAATCCCTTGGGTCTTTGTATGGAATGTATCTCCGGTATTAATGATAAGGTCAGGCTTAATCCTACGCCGGAGAGTATCAAAAAGTCTTTCAAAGCTTTCTGTATATTCGTCATGACGAGCAATACCACGCCAATGGATATCCGAAATCTGAACTATTTTTGTCATTCTTTTATGCCTTTAGTAATTTTGATATCTTTGCCCTTAGCAAATAGTCCTTACTAAATGGTGTAACATTTCCTAATAACGAGTTAAACTGACTTTGCGTTAGCTCTCCAACATCTTTATATGGCGCAGGAATATCCATAATAGATACTGATATATCATATTCACTTAACATATCAGCAATCTTAAGAACCTTATCTTTTGCGTCTGGATCTAATGCCAATATCACAGGCGTCTTATGTTTGGCTAACATAAGAAATAACTTATAATCTGTAGTTAAATCAGAACCTAAAAGACAAGTGGCATTTGAATTGCATTTAATAAGATCAAATGGTCCCTCAACTATAGTCAATGGCTCATTCCAATTAATATTAATCTCGTTAAATATAACGTCCTCTCTATGAACATTAGGATTTAAATATTTCGGATTAACATCAGCATATGATCTTCCAGTAAAATAATTTAAATCACCTTCAATAGAAAACGATGGCATAATCACACGATTAACAAAAGCCCTATCCTCTATTGCAATTCCAAACTTCCAATACCAAAGATTGGAAGGATCAAGGTCTTTGGCTTCTATACCAAATCTATAAGCAATATAACTAATGGCTGACCGATAACTAATTTCCATCTTCATATCGGTATTCGGCAAAGCTAATAGCTGAAACCCATTTGGAAGCTTAAACTCAACCTCTGTAACAATCTTGTTATTGGCGTTATTCAACTTAAGCTGTTGAGTGCCAACAAATCTATTCAGATATTCTGCAAAATAACCGGAATGAAATCTGCGAATAAGATCAGCAAGATTACGAGACTTATAATTGCAAATCCAACAATGCAAAGCAAAGTTATCTGTTCTTATTGCAAGCTTACGCTTGTTATAAAATGAACCATTCTTTTGCGTGCAGATGGGACAAGAAACCGATATGTTAGCACCTTGGTTCGATAGAGTTCCAGATCCAAAGACCTTTTCAATAAACTCTATAGCCTGACCTCTGGTATACATATCACTTCTTCTTTCGTTGCTCTTTAGGAGTGTCCTTTAATATTTTTATCGTTCCCGATCCCGTTCGTCCATACAAGTTATGAGCTCTCCAAACAAACCAAGCATATTCAATACTATCAGTTCCTTTACCGTTGAATGACGGACGATTTGGTAGAACATAGATATCTGGCGTGTGTTCTCGGAGATAATCTGACCGCTCACCGCTACCCATGAAGTTAAGTCGTAATAACATGCATACATACTCTGGCTCCAACTCTATTGATTTCTTTATAAACTCTAATGCCTTTGAAAATGGCGGGTTAGTTATAACTACATTAAACTCTTTATTTAATCCCGCCTCGAAGAAGCTTTCCATGTGGACTTGACTTGGGTCTACCAAGGCTTCTAAATCGCTTTTAAACTTATCCTGTAGTTCAGATGCGGTCCATGTGAGGGGGCGCTTATAAGACTTGTTTACAGCCCGTATAACGGCTCCATCTCCAGCAGCAGGTTCTAACCACTTACCAGAAGGCAAAGACAACTCATCCAATAAACGATTAACACACCAATCAGGCGTTGGATAATAATCGTTATCTATACGGTTTTTAGAATTTTTTTTAGTTGATGACATAATCAAGGATTTAGTAGCATTCCACCACGGCAAATAATCCAACTATCTGCCATATCTTCATTAACCTTATCATATATCATTTGACCTTTAAACTGTCCCGTCTTTGCCTCACGGATTATCCATGGAAAACTGGGATTTAAAGTTCTTACGTGCAACAAAACCTTGTCCTTCGTGGAAGAACTCTTGTCTTTATAATCTATCTTAATGTTAAGCTTAGAGCGGGCAGAGCGAACGTTAACCATAATAGGTTTAACGCCGAATAACTGATATACCATATAAGAAAGAATACCATTGAAACGTCCTAATGTCATTATTGTGTCAGCAGAAGAAAACCCAGGTGTAAACTTTTTGGCGGCTTCCTCAATGTATATGCGACGAACTTTCCAAGATGGATCGATCCAATCTGAAAGAAAGTTATCCGCCTTCTCATACTCGTCCTCAAACTTAACAAGCTTCTTATGAGTAAGCTTAACAAGTTGACCGGTCTTACTATCTATTACGCAGATACCGGTGCAGCTCGTGCTGATATCTAAACCCAAATCTACTAATCTTTTTTCTCCTGTTGCTTCTCCAGAAGGAGGAACCGGGCTCGGATCGGGAATATTACTGTCTCCGTCCAAAACTCGTATGTCGTCAACCTTCCCTTTTTTGTTAGACTTTCGCACCATCTTCTTGCTGCCTCTGCTTTCTTTACTACCATTATATTATTCAACGCAGAGTTTCGTTTGACTTCAATAATTTTTTGAGAGCCATCAACATAATTTACTACGAAATCTGGTATATAAAATCTAACCCTACCAGACTTCGTATTAGCTATATACGCTATTTTATATGGCTCATAATCATATGATGTAATCTCTGGATCTTCATCAAAATGTTTACAAACATACAACTCCCAGGAAGAACGATATTGAATAGGATGGGAAGATTTTGGCGATATATGTGTGCCCGTAATATAGTGAGATTGTCTCTTGCCCTTACGGGTTCTCTTTCTACGTTTTGTTGGGGTTTTTATAGTCTTTGCTTTTGTCATAATACGTATTAGTTCATAAGTGGAACCCTACCAATTAGAAGAGGTGTATGGGTATTATAGGCTAATCACGTGACTAAAGTATGTGTGTATCGATCAATAATCCATCTTAATTTTGAAGAGAAACTTATCACCGGAGCGTTTAAGAACTGGTTGAGCGATAGAAGTTCTACCAATAACGTTTAGATTATCATCATGCAATAGGACGTTAGAGATAAAGACATATTTGTCATCAAAGTTATTAGCCAATGGAACTTCATCAATTGAACCGGTTTGATATGCCACATATGAAGAAGTTATAAGTTGTAATGGATTTGCAAAAGCAGTAACTGATAGAGTATGAATGTTTTGAATACCTTGAAATTCTACCTCGTACTGTTTTTCTCCGAAGAAATATAGTTGCGGTGATTTAAGCACTATAATGCCTTCGTCATAAAATATGTTACCAACGGATGCCCATGAGGCATGATCTCCCTTGGCGTCAGCCCGATATAGATTTCCATATTCGTTATCTTTTATTACAAAGTTTATTTTTCCACTCGATCCGCTAACACTAGTATCACGAATTATAAAAGTTCCAGGCTTAATTCTGTTACCATAGAATAGATTGCTTATATCGAAGAAAACAACTTGATTACTAGTGTTGTCTTTTGTTCTATTGTATATCGCCAAGCTACTACCAGGAATTGAACCAACGTCGTCGGGGGAGCTTCCACCTTCTAGACCAACACTTATTGCGCTGCTTTCTACCAATACATCAGCAGGAAGAGATGCTGTAATCATATCTCTCAAAGAGATATATCCAAGTATTTTAGTACCTAAATCATCAGTAAAAGTAGAACTGCTTAAAGGAGATAGAAGATCAAAGTTTGGATAAAACTTACCATTATCATTTGGAAGTATCGTATATAATCTTTTTACATTAGAACCGGTAGAATATAGAAAATCATTGGCAGATAGAGTTTCAGTTGACCCAACGAAACTTAAGTTTGGAATTGAAGCAGTTAGGTTCCAAAGTCTTGGATATCTTCCAGTTGCAAAATCTCTTACATAATTTTCTAAATTAATATAATGGCCACCGCATCCGAACGCCATATCAGTTGCAAACGGCTGATATGTGGATCCTTCTATAGAAAAGAATGGTGTTACTGGAATTCCACCTTCTAGATTAATAACTTTTCTATATGGGCTTTCTTCTGTAAAGAATGGTGGCAAATAAAATCTTAAGTTGTTTTCTAAAGCTGCACCATCTTTCGAAAGCTTTGATATCTGATTTTTATCTAGATATCTGTCATACATCTTAAGTTCATGAATTTCAGAATTAAGAGGATAATTGAAAAAATAATTAATTGGATTATCTCTATCTGCACTAGAATTTAATTGATATAATCCTTCTCTGTCTGATACTGGCTGAGAGAAAAACCAACTCAACTCATTAACTCCGGTATTGCTTCCTTGATAATAATTTCCAACGCACATAACAAGTGGATCCGGAAGAAAGCCAGCGCCGGTCACTCCGACCGTCATACTATTAGTTATGACAAAGTTCCCTTTGTTTATGTCGTTGACAACAAAGGATCCGCTACCAAAATTATAACTCGGTCCACCCCAACGAATTGTTACATGACTCCATTCGTTAATTGGTAGACAGTTGTCGCTAGAATAAAATACATAATCAGTAGAAACGTTGACCTGATCCGGAGCTACGTTGGTTGCTCCAGATAGCTGCAATAATATTTTAAAAGCGTTTGGATATCCATTCAAATCTCTAGAAGAACCGGTATGAATGGTGACTGCATATGAATTGGTTAAATGCAATACGCAACCTGGCTTATAGGATGCTGCTGCATTTCTTTCATCAGTTGTATATTTTGGCTTTATCCAGAAATCAAATGAGAATGCATTTGAAAACCCATATTCCGTTAGTTCAAGTCCACCTGGAGTTGTGGTCTGACGTATTGGATTTGGATATAATAATACACTTGATGTTGGGACATTGCTAGCAGTATAAAAATTCAAACAATGATAGTTGGCATATGAATAATTTGAATTTGGATATATAGCACGATAATATGGCATTAAAGTGTTTATAGTTGTTAGTTTTCGTCCGGTATTTGTATTGAAACTAAACGGAGGTGTAAAACGATATATCTCTAGCTTTTGATTTAATCTAACAGAATTTTGTTGTTCATTAACTGCTAATAAATAAGTGTTTAGATCGCTAGTAATATTTGAATTACTAACTGCCGATAAAATAACATCTTTTCTTATATCGTCAACGTTTTGATCGATGAAAAAACTAGAGCTGAAAGTTGAAAGAGGATATATCTCTTTCTCAATTGATGATCTTCTGGCAAAAAGATTTACAGAACCGGTTATTCCGGAAATAGAAGAAGAAATATAGGTTCGTTTAGGATTCGTCTCTATAGTAAACGTTTCGAAAAAATCTTCTGTAATTCTTTGGATAGACATATCATAAGTCGTTTATATCAGAAATCTAGACGAATTCGTAGAGTGAGATCACGTTCATCGTCTTTATAAACAGGACGAGAAACTTTAGCTACAGATAATAAGTTATTGTTTGCGTCATACATTCCAACTGATGTTATGAAAGTAAATGACTTTTGTTCTACTTCTTGTCCAGGATCAATAACGACAATTCTATTGTTTTCATCTGTAAATGTTGGATTTGAAGAATAATTGAATTCATCTGCGGCTGCTCGACAGAAGAAGATTGTACTATTGATGTTAGTTACATTCTGAAACGTAACGGCAGTTTCGTTTGAAGCAGTAAATCTTGTTGAACACAAATGATCAAGGAAATCATCTATAGAAGCAGAGGCTCCAAACATACAAAGTGATGCAGACATATTTGGATTAATTCCACTTGTATATTGAACAGAGCTGATGGCTCCGGAGATAAAAGTTATTTGATCAAAACTTCTTGACATATCTAGAACCATTATACCACGGTCCAAATATAAAAGTCCTAATGCACTAGTGGTATTGGCTGAATCAACAATTGTTGCAACTTGTCCACCGGCACTATATTGAATATTAGTAGATGCTCCAATGTCCGTCAATATTGAGGAGCTAACCCCAGGTTTCAATATGTTATTAACAACGCCCACCGCCGTTGGAACAACAGCACCCCCACCCGAGGCAGACATAAAAAATCTTATTGCACTAGTTTCTCTTTTTATTTTATCACGTGCAAATAATCTCTTAAAGCAGATAAAAACAGCTTCTTTTATATTGTTAGTAACACCACTGCCAACAGCTTGAGTTTGAAACGTTCCATTTTCATCTCCTAGCAGTTCTCGTGCAAACAAACGATATATGTCGAGTTTCTCTCTCATCATAAGAGAGGTTGCAGGGAATATATATTTGCCGTTAGTATCAATGGTTGGATTACATCCGGAAACAACAGCAGAATTTATAGAGTAACCATAAGTTATATCAAAAATAGGATTGGCAGTTTGCAGAGTAAAATCTTGATCAAATACTGTTTGAAATAAAGATGATGTTACTCCTGGTCCAAGACCTCCAGTAACGAAAACTTGATATTGTCTTCTAGTAGAAGAACCAGATATGTCAGATCCTAATATATCAACCAACTGATTTAAGAAAGACGTAGTTGTTGTGATGTTGTTAGCAGCAAATTCTTTAAATGTAGCCATTTTTCAAAAATATCCTTTAATCAAGTTTTTGATATTTCAACTATAAATTCAGATACAGCACCAGATTGTAAACCGGTTACTTTTACGTATGTTTGAATTCTCGTTTTGTTATTTGGTAATCCGTATATTTGATACTGTGTATCGGTTATAGCTTGAGTGTTAACTGTAAAATCAACTGTTGCCCCACCTAAACTGGTGTTACCAGTCCTAGTAAGTATATAGGTCGCTTTTCTTTGAGAATCGATGCTATCAGGAGCATTGTTTCGAACATATAAGAACAAGTTATTCATCTCTATGGTAAATGATTGATCAACTAGTTCTGAAGATATCGAAACCTCATTTAATATAGTTTGTTCCAATACTAATCTTTGAAAACGGGTACCGCTGGTACCGCCAGAAGATAAAGAAACAGTACCAGTTGTTCCAGCCCCGGCCGTCAATGACAATGAAGGAAGTCTGACTAAGTTCGGGTTAGATACGGCAATGCATTTATATTTTTGAGCCAATGAACCATTTGTAAGAGCTTCGAAAATTGGCGTATTCTTTTCAATCTTCTCTTTGCCTACTGTTCTGCCATATTTTTCTATAATAGAATAATCAACTTCGTCATCTCCAAATGCAAATTTAACAGTTGAAAAGCTTCCATCATTTCTAGCTAAAAATTGACGCCCAGTATCGGTAAGTACTGCATCGATTATAATGTTATTAGTATCACCTTGTAAAAATCCCATTTCGCTCTCCTAATGCATTAAGTATCTGGGTTCTCTAAAATTGAAACTTGAATTCTACTGGTTGGAGAAGGTTCAACCTTGTTTCCTAGTGGTATAGGATCTTCAACTTTATTAATTTTGATGTTAATAATGTGATCTCTTTGTAAATCAATATTAATCATCTGTAGTCTATAGTTCGAATTTATATCTGTCTTAATTAATTCTAAATCGGCGCCGGTTCTATCGAAGACCTTATAGAATTCTGGATTGAAGTACACGTCGAGTTTCTTGGCATTACTAGACTTGATCGTATCAACAAACAAATCTTGATTTAATAAAAAGTTTGGATATGATTTCGGTGCGCCAGCTATAGATATCAATTTCTTTTCAAGCTTATTCTTATACCTGTTAAATTTTATTTCCATTTGTGTTGAATAATTTGAAGTCAAACCATGGGCATCGACTGAGCATACACAATATATGACTGTGCTTTCCTTAGTAAACTCCGTATCGAAAAAGTAATTTTTAGGTAGGGTAGTTCCATCTGAGGCTCTTAAATTTTCTACTAAGCTAGTATCAATATTAGATTCATTCATTTCTCTAATGTTGATAGGAGTATTGCTATCATTGAAGTCATACATTTTAATCAATTCATATGCTTGATTAATTGTTTGCCTTCGAAATATTTGGAAATATTTAGTATCTCTTTGACTGTCGGTAGGAAAATTCCAGGTTAAATAAGGTTGATCTTTTTCATAATCCCATGTGATATTGAAATCGGTTGGCGGATTTGGAGCTATATCTTCTTTTGTTTCAATCAATATTTCCGGACCAGCCTGGGATGAAATTAAAAATGAAACCAATCCAAACGTTCCAGTATCGTTATCAACAGCAGGAAGCTTAAGAAGAAATACGGATCTTATAGTATATCCATAAACTGTACCATACTTCACGCTCAGATCTGTGAAATTTGATATTGCAGGGTTTTCTATTACTATCGTTTCTTTAAAAACAGGTTGTCCAGTCCTTGGATATTCAACCTTGTTAATGATATATCCAACTAGTTGATATTCACTATCTCCAGTTTCATTATAAGGATCCCATCCTATATAGCTTTCAATATTAAGCATATAATCAGAAACAGCTATAGTAGTTGGATCTCTACTTTCTGCTATAGCTATTTCTTGAATGTTGTCAGCACTAGTAAGCACAGACAATGTTTCATCAGAATATATGTTATCAGCTTCTTCAGATGCAGTTCGTAATATGGTGGCTAAAAACTTATTGTTGATATTTGAACGTAAACCTATTTTCTTTAAGCTTTCGATTGTCGTTGTTACTAGTTGATCAAATTTTTCTTTATTCAAAAAATTAATGCCAGCATTATTGTAGTTTATAAATGCTTCTGCTAAGAAATTTCCTTGGATTTGGTCGCCAGTATATTCATTCAATATTTTAACTAAATCTAATGGAGAAGCTTCTAATCCATTAACATTATTAATGTTCTGAGACTTTAGTATTTCTTCCAAAGCTCTATTGATAGAATATTGAATTTTACCGTCTGCACCATTATCTTTAAAAGTAACCGGAGTATATAAATTGCCTCCTATTTTTTCTTCGTCTAAAACCTTGCTAAGATTTTTAGAGATAGATACTGTTTGAATTAGGCGTCTATTGTTTCCTATATCTGGCAATCGATTCCATGATAAATTGATATAACGTGGTACGTATCTTTCATTCTTCTTCTGTTTGAGAGCTTCTCTCAATGTAACATTTTTAGCATCATTTGTTACTAAAGCCTTAATAATGTTCGGAAGAACGTTTTGTGGCTGATCATTAATGTCTTCATCAGGCATGAAAAAATTATATATATATTCACCAGCAAAATTTTGTATTTGTCCGGATGGCACATCTATTATGATTGATTTTTTTGATGGTAATGATATGGACATTATATTCAACCTCCTGGCGTGCCAGTATCTGTCGTACCCGCAGCACAAAATATATCCTTGATTATAAAATCATTTGGTTCATTTGTGGTGAGATATTGTTTTTCTCCATCAACAACAATATGTCTCTGAGTGGAAGCTCTAGCTAATGCCGCTTGACCAGAGATGGTAGAATTCGTAACGTCGAGATCGATTTCTAGAGAATTTAGTCTAACTGGAATGTGATATACTCTATCAAAGATCTTTGTTCCATTAACTCTTTTCGTAATCTCTTTTTCATTAAAAACTAAACTACCGTATGTCATTAAACGATACGTATCTTTATAGTTTTGAGTAAATCTAGGATTTAATAAAACATCTTCTGTATTTGTATATGACCCAATAGCGGATCTTTCTGTCGCTGCCACTTCTTGAATTTTTAAAAGATATTTTTTTACAGCGTCGGCGGTCTTAGAATTCAATATTCTATTGCTAGATGGACTTATAAATACATCTTCTGTATATCTCGTCCCAGTAAGACAATTTACATACAAACCTAATAAATAACTTATAACTGTATTGTTATATAGATCAGTTATTTGCCGGTTATTTAAAAAGGAATATCTGCTATCGTTTAATATATTTTGTCTTAGTAGCAACTGTATGTCATATGGATTTTGAAAATCTTTAACACTAATTCTACGAAGCAAATTTTCAAAGCTTTCATTTTCAGTAGCATTTAGATCTAAAAAGTCTTTCTTAGTAACAAATAAGCTTATATCAAAATAATACGTAAAAGGCTTTAAAACTATTTCTCCAAAACGAATGTCATTTGGATATATGTTTATAGCTATAACATCTGATTGTTTGGTACTGCCACCTTGTCTATTGAAAGTAGAAACAGTTACGCTATCAGCTAGTTTCTTAGTAAATCCGGCTGGTATACCAATTGTTACAATTTTACTGTTCCTTTCAATTGTTGTACTAAGAACATCAGTTGTTGGTATTGTTTCTAACATTGTAAGATTTGAGCTCAACATAGATATCATTGCATTATATTCCGATGGAATAATGACATCAGAAACTATTAAAGGTTGTGGAGTTGTTTCTGCTCGACCTGGACCTCCAGGTAACGTTACTAAACCAGCCGTGAAAGAAGTTTTATCGACAATATCGTCATATATTTGTTTTGCTAGTCTTATTTGAGATGGATAACGTAGAAATTGTATATTGTTTATTGTACTTGAAGCTAAAAATTGTTGTAACTTTTCTTGTCTAAAGAAGCTATTCACAACACGATATGCTTCTTGTATTCTTCCATTAATTACTTCAAACGCTCCAAGCATATCTTTTATGCTATTAAATTCATCAGATATTTTACGATAATTGTCATATAAATCACTATATTCTTGTGTGTTTTGTCGCTCGTCAGAAATGTTACTAACGTCAACTGGATTTCCAACTTTAACTAAATCAAATGCATTTTGAAGAGAATTATTTTTAACCTTATCGACATTAATTGTAACAACTTTTGCATATACCGGATTGGGTTCTCTACCTTTTGCTTCGAATAATGCATCTATCACTGTACGACCTGATGTATCTTCTCCATATCGTTGAAATTCAAAAACTAGATCACTAGTGATTGCAGAAATTGAATTGTAATCTAATCTATCAATCGTACCTTTTAACTTTATGCCAGAATATTTTTTAGCATATTGTACAAACGTTTCGAAGACAAAAAGATATTGAACAGATGAACTTAAGCTATTGTATTTTGTTTTGCCATTTGCTGTTACGTGTATAATTTGATTACTTAATTTAGTACTGCTATATAGCTCATCAATCAATATATTAATTTGTTGAAATATATTATTAGTAAAAGTACCATCAACATTAGTCAGTATGTTGAACAACAATTCTGATATCTCATTTATATCTGCCTTGCAAACTACAACTTCATCATCTAACAAATTTTCTACTCTTTGAGCTTCGGTGGATAGTTCCGTTGCATCAATAATATATAATATATATGGAGAAATTACTTCTCGAATATAATATCTGAATGCAGTTGTAAAAGAACCTATATTGAACTGCGGGTCATTTGGATTTAGGGACAAAGACAGATCGATACTGCCAGCGCCTTCGACGGTCGCCGCCACGACCCAATCCGGTGCCGACACGGTACTACTACGCCCACCTCGATCCTGTGGCATATAATTATATATATCAATAAACTGTTTAAGTTCGTTTTTAACTAAATTCATATAGAAATCGGATCGGGTTGCACCAGAGCTGGATGCATTTCGATATAATCCAGCAAAAAAACACATAAATAATATATGCTTTTTTAACGTACTATTGTTCGTAGATTCGTTGAATAATGCTATACAAAAAGCGTCATTAAAGCTTCTTGGACTATTTTCTATGTTTCCTTGCAATATGTTAATTTGGTCTTGAATTGCATTCAGTTGGCTAACTTTATCATCAAAAATTGATTTTACACTCTGACCTGCTGCTTCTGCGGCGTATTGCTGCTCGAGGGCTTCCCTCCGCAGCGTGGCGCTCTCGGGTCCAAACGTTCTAGTTCCAAGTGTTCCGCCTGACTGACCTCCAGTATTTAAGAATGCTAAAAGATCGGATAATATGTTGTCGGCTTGATTTTCTAAAGTTTGTATTTCTATATTTAAGCTTTCTTCTGTCTCATTACTTAACTGTGCAGTACTATCATATCTTTTCATGCTAGCCTGAAATCTCTGTATATATAGACTGTTTAATTCATTTGGAGACATAGCAGATATTACAGTTGAAGTAGTGCCTCCTACGCTTACATCCTGGCCAGTTCTAGTAAAAGAATTTAAATTCAATAGGTTGTTGATTGCAGATTTTGCATCTGAAAAAACACTATTAAATCGACTTGCATATTGCGAATATGGCGCTATATTAAAGGCGCTCCCATCAGTTTTTATAATAGCATCTGTAAAATATGATGTTCCAGGCACATATGTTGTCGTCAAATCATCCGTTTGAATATAACGATTTTCAAAAGGTAATACGGTGTTGTTCGTTGCCGTACCAGGATCAATGTACATTAAAGAAACTAAAGAATTCCCAGTATTAATATTTCCAATTGGTTTTTCAAATATGGTTTCTCCAACGTTGCCTATAATATTATTAAAGATATCTGAATTTGGTCCTGTGACTGCAACTAAACCGGTTGTCAAAGTATTGTTATATTTATTAAACAACGGTTGATTTGAAACGTTTCCAATTCCAGTTGATATTAGATATTCTTTTGCCAACAAATATGTTAAAAGCTTTATCTTAGAATCTGGTTCTTCTGGCAAAGATTGCATAAACTGTTCAAATATTTGAAATGCATTAATAGGCGCAGCGGTTGATTTATAATCAGATATATTGAAACTAAATGCATTTTGTAAAGTATATGTCCTATCAATCACAGTTGGGCTCAAATCAGCAACACGATCATTGTCTCTGAGATTAATGAGATTAACACTATAGCTATTGAGAATATTTTTAAGATCGAAAAGAAGTTGCAATAATATTTTTGTTTCCGAAAACTTATCATATTGTTGGTTACTATATTGCATTCTTTGGGTATATATTTGTTGCAAGCTTGGAATAACAACATTAGTTCCATTTTCTAGAATGGAATATTCTGGATCTGATATGTTTTTGATATCTAGAGAATTATTGATGGTATTAATATTTCGCAATACAGAATTTAGAAATACTAAATCATTTCCAACATTTCTTAGTTCTGTTTCGTAATCTCTTTTAATATCAACAAAAGGATCTGTTGGTAGGTTTGATTTGATGTTTTGAATTAGTGCTTGTAAAGTTTCTTGTCGCAATTGCTTTGTCTGATATTGAAAGCTTAAAAAATCTCCAATATCAGAAGTGTCACGAGGTAAAATACCGTAAACGTTATGCTGTCCAGGCTTCCAAATAGGAGTAAAATTAATTGTTGCAACTATTTCTGGTCTAAAATTACTGATACCATTATCAGTTACCGTAACGAACTCATTATTCTCAATTCTAGTTTGTGCGATACTAGTACTATCACTAGAAAATCTATCTGCTCTTGATGGTCCTACGTATCCACCAAGTCTTTGTGGAATTGCAATGGTTGATCTAGTAGGTATTCTTAAAATGCTATTACGTATTGTAGTATCGGCATATGAGCCACCAGGTGCAGATACTGTCCCGGCACCTGAGAACGTGGAACCTGGAGTACTACGAACACTAGGTGTTGTACTACCTCCTCCACTTGCAGTTGTAGCTACTCTTCCTCCCGGTAATGAAGTGTCTCTTTCTCTAGCCATTATATCACCAATGTATTTGTTGCGCTTTCTGTGCCGAAAGTATAGTCATAGTATACTGGAATAATGCTGAATGTTATAGCGCCTGCTTCATTTGAAAGAAGATTATAGAGAAACTTATATCCTCCGGTACTAGAAAGATTATGTGCAGAACCTATTATGTTTTTAATTCCTGAGATTTCGTTCTTTATTATAAAATGATCGATTTTTTGTAAGCTTCCATTTACTGACCATTCAATAAGTATCGAACGTTCTTGAATTTGAGTTGCAATGACATTTGCAATTTGCGGATATGGATCCGGATTGAATACAATGTCAACATATTTCCTATCGACTACATATCCTTGCGCTAAACCAATTTGCGAATGCTTATCTTGAGAAATCAAATTGCCAGTTTTTAAAACCAATGGTTGCAACCATTTATATGGTCTATAGGTATATGAAGCGGTTTTTGTTAATCGTGTACCAGAAGTGTCAATGGTTATTACATCATATGAAACAGTTCTTTCTAAGTTTTCAAATAAAGTATCTGGCGAACGTGTATATACAACAACAGTATACCGATACTTATTGGCAGGATCTAAAGGCAAAACGCTTTTTGATGGTCCAAACTGTCTATCTGAAAAGCTTGTCGATGTTAGTATTCCAAAATTTTCTATTTGACCGGTAGTTAAATTAGTTCTTATTACGGCATATGCTAGGAATGTTTTGATACGCTCTTTGTCTAGACTTATATCAGTCTGATATTCGGCAAGAAGATTTTGTTCCCTTAATAGTTTTCGAAGCAACTCAAAGTTATCTTCTTGTATTTGATATGATATGTCAAATGTAACATCAACATTTCCAGATTGAGTATTAATTTTTAAGTTGTTAACTTGACATATCGCTGAAGATAATTGAAGAGGTACGTGTTCTACTACTAAAGTATTAGGAATTGTTGCAACAGAACCGGTCACGTTTACTAAATCAACTTTATATTCGTAAATGTTATAGTCACCAACAAAAGCGTCATTAATGACACAACTAGAAATAGCTAAGGTTGCAACCGATTTGGTTGCTATTAAAGAATATGTTTTTTGTTTTTTAGTTAAATTTCTTCTATATAGACGTAATTCAATTGTTTTTTCTGGAAACAAACTAATCATGATATCAATTGAATTTTTTTGACTTTTATAATCAAGAACTCCACAATTTGGAGTTCTTAGATAAGGTTCATTTGGATTAACCGAACCTCTATTCATTTTTATAGCTACTCCAGTATACACAGCCGCCTTTATTTCATCGGAATTATATGGTATAAAACGATAGACATAGTTATTGACAGAAGCTGCACTACGATCTACATATACAGTCGTATTATTTCCATTGCCAGGCAAATTAATGTCATTAATTTTTGTGTATTGGCTGTTTAACAATGGATTGTTAGGATTGATTTGACGACGATAGACAGATATACCAGCGGCATATTTATCTCTTTGTGTTACTTGAAAACTAACATTACCTTGCTTTGCCAATCCAATAGTTTGTACATATGGTGGTGTCGTTGGCATGAAATTATTTATATTAATTCCGTGTTTTACTGAATACTCAACTATTTGATATATTTTTCCAACGGCATCTTTAACTTTAAATCTTAATGTAAAATTGTTTTTACCAATTGATGTTCTAGGTATTGTTATAATTTGATCAATATTTAGTTCTGTTAATGGAATACTTTCACTTACTGTTACGTAGTCTCCAGCAGAAAGCTTTTTTTGTTCTTGTGGTAGTCTGATGTTAGTTAATTGAGATGAAATTATGTTCAATAATCTGGGATCATATGTAACATCTTGACGACTGGTATATGGTTTACGAGGAATCACTCCTCCAATTGTATTCTGCGAGGAAACATAGGTATTCGTATTGTTCCATATGCTACCTGGATCAATACGTCCTTCATATAATATATCATTCATTTGTTTGCTAACTAATGATAAATTAATTATCGCTGGTCCATAACCTCCTGGTATACTTGGATTGTTATTATTAATAGTTGTAACTGCAACATTATTGTTCTGTGCATTTAATGTTGCGACCGACTTAGTAACTATCCTTTGCACATTTCTAGCCGGCAGAATTCCTCTTCTCAATTGAGCTATTTCAGCGTTAGAAATATAAGAAGATATATCAATTAATTGATTGTTAGGCGTTTTTATTATTATCGTTTCACTGCTTGTTAAAGATAGATTATCTTTAACAAGACCACTTATTTTTCTAAGGTTTGTAACAATTTCTAAAGACGTTTTGTTTTTAAAATAATTGAAGCTTCTTTGATTGGTTGTGTTTTCGTTTATAAGCGAATATTCAATTATTAAAGCACCTTGTCGCACCGCTAGTAATGGATTGACAGTTATACTGAGATTGTATGTGTATTGATAATCGTCATAATATACTAAAGTAGCACATCTTTCTGGAAGGCTAATAACTTGACTATTTTGTTTTGCGGTGCTTACTTTGAATATAGACATGGTTTATTGCTCGAATACTAGAACGAACATATTAACAAAAGTTGTTATGTTGTATCCATCAGTAAATACTTTGCCAATAAAAAATACGTGACGAGCACCCGAGGTTTCTGTTGCTGGGAAATCACCAAAATCTATTACGTCCAACTTTATGATTTGATCAGTAGCAGCTTCGAAAAACTGACAAAATAGATTATTTTCTCTGCTAGTTTCTAAGAATTGTATTGTTTTTTTGAAACCGGTTTTTTCTAATTGTTTCAATTCAGGTTCTAAATCTGAAAATTGAAGTATTGGTGCCTGATTGATATTCGTATAGTTGCCTATAGGTTGTGAAACGGTTTGTCCAAACTTAGGCTTATTTAATGGTGGAAGAAATTGAAAATTTGAAACGTGTGAAAGTCTTTTATCAAAGAACAAGCTTTCAACGTTGTCGATATTAACTTCTTGTAATTTATTTCTTGGTATTGGCAATGATGGCGTCATATTGAAAGTATAATCATTGCCACTTATTTTAAATTCATCGTAAGCCATGAATACTGGATCTGGGCTTTGAAGAATTGAAAGCTTTTTAAAATTATCTAATGATGATTTTAGTAAATCTGTATATAAAGAGGAGAACTGTGAACCAGAAGTAATTTCATAGTTTGAACCAGAATATATTTGACCGGCGGCTACAGAATATCGGCTACCACTCGTTATGAAATTTGTAAGGAGTTTACCACTATCATCTACTTCGAAAGTAATGCTGTCCTGCGGCAGATTACCGGGTTCAAAAGTCAAACGTGAGGTGTAGTCCAATCCACCGGATACAAGCGTATCTAAGGCATATATGGCGCTAGCATCGCTAAAGGATACGTATTCAACACGCATCTTTCCGGTAGCAGCTTGTCTTCTGCCTTCATTGGTGATGATTGTATCTAATACTCTAGTTTTAGGATCTAATAGTCCAGCCATAAATCAATCCTCATTTCCTCTATCAAAGAAAGGTTGTCCGCTACGATAGTATACGTCATAAATACCACTATCATAAGGATTATAGCTTGGATTTGTTGCGGTTACATAATCTCGGGCTTGCGTATATATGGCACTGCCGGAAACGAAACCATAGATTAATGGGTAAAATAATGTTCTATTAATTGGAGCATCGGTATATGAATTGTTTGATGATTTAACCAGAGTTGCCGTCGTCGGGCGACCTTCTAACATATCTCGCACGTGGCCATAATGATTTAGTCGATATATTATTTTATTAGCCTCCGGAAATATGGAACGAATGCCATACTTGTAGCCTCTTATTGAGCTATCATATGTCAAATATCTTATAGCATCGCCAGACAAATCAGTGGTAGTATTATATTTGAAAGATGCACCTTTCCTGGTTAAACCAGGGGTACCATTACCAGTACCAAAAAATGTTTTATATATTTCTACAATTGGAGCAGTTCCAAATTTGTAGTTTGGATATGGTTGTGTTGGAGTATTCATACAACTTCCAACAAATAAAAGTGGTTGAGGACTGCCTCCATTTGCGTTTATTATCAAATCAGAAGTTATGCATATTGTGCCTAAAGTATTTGAAGAAGAGGCTGGACTAACTGCGGTACCATCAAAATTAATATTTAAATTGTATCTATCAGGCAAAGTGTTTGAAACTTCTTCAATTCTTTGAATATTTTTATAAAAGCTTTGAAAAGGATGATTTCTAAACCAACTCGAATTCGGAGCCGGTGGAAACATGGCACTAGCGACTGGTGGTTCCTGTTGTATGAACAATGAAATTTTAGCATCGCTTATATTGTTGGTATAAGGATATATGTCAAAAAGACTTCCAGAAACTTCGAAATCGATTCCTCCTATAACAGAGTTAGCCTTATTTAACACCCCGGCAGTAACAATTGGCAATGTAGTGCTAGGTCTTGAATATATTTCTACAACGTTTGGAACGAATGAATCATACCAATACTCATTGGAAAAGAAAGGCGCAAATCTTTGAAATCTTCCAAGCCAGGAACCCGATGCATATCCCTCTATAGCATAAGCAGGAAGCCACATATTATTAATGTTTGGATATGTTGCATTTTTGCCATCAATTCTGGAGGCTATAAGTCTTCTTGATGTAGTAGGAATTCCTTGTCCTAATGGACTATATCCAGCTATAGTTGTTGCATTATCAGCAAATATAGTGCCAAAAATTGAATTATCAGTATAACTTCCACTATATGCTGATGCTGGTTCAACTTCATATTGATCAAATGTAGGCATATTATTCTATGACCTCATGTATGCTATCAGAAGATAGAAGTTGATTAAGACCATCATTATACTCTTTTCCTTCTCTTATGTAAGAACCATATAACGTTATTTTAGCAGCACCAGGTAAAAACTTAATCTCACTAAATGAACCTCGTATTGCATTTTTTGCACCTCTGGTCGTAGGTGCTGCTGTAGAACCATAAACTACTAATGAATTCAAAGATGGCTGTTGCCAACCTATTATAAGTTCATCTGTTGGAAATAAAATATAAGGATTGTATCTATATCTATTTTCATCTTTTACTAAAATGTTATCATAATTTACAGCAGTTAAATCATTTGTAAATGAACCATTTTCTTGTATCTGGGCAATTGGAGTCACATAGTTTCTACCATTAGGTACGTTAATACCTAATGCATTTCTTCCGCCGCCGCCGTATTTCAACGCATTAAAATTTCCGGAACTTTGTCCTGTGTCCGTTCCTCTACAGGCGTTGAAACTTGAAAACATGTTGTCATATACGACTCCGCCAGTAACGTTTCTATCGATTCGAATTGGGCTTTTAGCTAATAATTCTAATGATATTTTTCCCGACCAAGAAAGAGGAGTTAAATCATCATGTGCTTCAATGCTTGATGTGAAAACATAATCTCTCGACATTAGTTCTCTTGGATTTAGAGTTAATGTAGGCGTCGAGCCGTTCGAATATATTGGCGTACCAGATCTTGTTGAACTAGTAACAGCATTTGCAGCAAATGAAGTAATTCCACCCCATGTTATTAAATCTCTAACCGTATTAACATATTGTGGCGTTCCTCCAGCAGACAAACTTATAGTTGTAGGAACATTTGTTACCAACAACGTATCATCGAGCGGATTAGCCGGATCATAACTCACATATTCCATTCTCTCAATGTTATTAAATTTAATTGGCTTGCGTTGATTTAAAATAAATATGTTATTGACTGAAGCTGGGAATGTTGATTGTGTAATGCTGGTAATTGTTACTGGAGGATTTAGAATATTGGTGTCATATAGAAAACTGGCCGTGTTATATGTATTGGCAAAAATAGTATAGGCAGCACTAAGTTCAACAACAATTTTTTCCAATAAGAAAGGCTGATTTATATATCGATCCATTTGTAATGTTTGAGAACCGGTTGCGTGGTATTTGGGGTGATAAGGAAATCCAAAATTTGTAAAAGGTTGACCAGCAGATGCCTGCCATTCAAAAACTCCTGTCACCTGTGTTTTTAAAGTATTGGCGTCAGCAACGGAAAGACCAAATGGATATGTATTTACAATTCCTGGAGCAAAACCAAACATTATTCTATCTTCAAAAGGCGCTCGACCAGTAATACTAGGTCCATGATTTACAGCATCATGAAAAAACCCATATGGAGTACCCGTTCCGGCTCCTTGCCATGTTTTTGATGCAAAGTTATAATAACACATTTCATAACTTATACCATCAGTTTCGGATCCTGGTCTTGTTGCAGTACTCCAATTTACTCCGCTTAAAAATAACGTAGCACTGCATGGTGTAGCAACACTAATATCTATTTCGATTTTATTTTTGCTCCAAAGTGGTGAACTAAATCCTTCACCAACTTCTAACACTGCGCTTCCTGTTGCAAAGAAAGGATTGTTTTCTGATTTGCCATCAACTGCTGGTTGATTATTATCTCTAAATGGCGTAAGTTCTTGTCCAACATGATTAAAATTGAAATATGGTAAATCTTCAACTATAGAAGAACGTATTGTTCCTTTTGTTTGAATACTAGCACTCAAATCATTTGAAGAACTATTGTTTAACCATATGTAACCAGTTGGAAATCCAATTGATGGATTATATACATTTGATGATGTAAACACTACTGAATATGTGTCATCAAAGTTAACTTTATAATTACCAGTTCTACCGTCTGTAGAAAATCTGACATTTGTTGGATAAGAACCGGTAAGAGCATCACGTTGTTGCAACTGAATGCGAGCAGGCAACATTCTAATTCTGGAACCTTTTTCTTGTCTACTCATGATC
>Ga0214919_10001786_pt1 | contig 34644 bp, 36 predicted proteins | sample LL1503_MetaG_FD_177994 | JGI IMG/M metagenome (GOLD analysis project Ga0214919, IMG submission 177994) | Freshwater microbial communities from Lake Lanier, Atlanta, Georgia, United States - LL-1503 | ecosystem: Environmental > Aquatic > Freshwater > Lake | place: USA: Georgia | collected...
TACCTATAAAATACGCGAGCATGCATTACAGAAAGTGCCTTATTTGCTAGTTGTTGGCGATAAAGAGCTTGAAAGTAATACAGTGGCCGTTCGTGCCCGTGGCGGAGTCGATTTAGGCGTAATGCCTCTAGATGCCTTCGTTGCCCGACTCCAGCAGGATATTGTCCAGAAAGTCGGTCCCGAGCTAGTGAGCTAGGGCTTTGGGTGGTGTTGACGGTTTTTATTGTTTTTTATAAGGAATTAGAAGATCGCTACTGATAAATTGCAGCGCATTAATGGGGAAATAACTGCTCCTGAAGTGCGTTTGATTGGGTCCGACGGAGAAGCCGTTGGTGTAGTTAAGTTGTTAGATGCCTTAAGGATGGCTGAGGAGCAAGAAACCGATTTGGTTGAAATTGCTCCCACTGCGTTGCCTCCGGTAGCCCGTTTAATGGACTTCGGTAAATTTAAATACCAAGAAGCGAAGCGTCAGCATGAAGCGAAGCTGAAGCAAAAGGTGATTCAGGTGAAGGAAGTAAAATTTCGCCCGGGTACTGATGATGGTGATTATGGTGTGAAGTTGCGCAATTTAATTCGCTTCCTAGAGGATGGCGATAAAACGAAAATTACGCTGCGGTTTCGTGGTCGGGAAATGGCCCACCAAGAAATCGGAGCAAGAATGCTGGATCGTTTGAAGTTGGATCTTGAGCCTTTTGGTCAAGTTGAACAATTTCCTAAAATGGAAGGCCGTCAAATGGTGATGGTTTTATCCCCAGCAAAAAAGAAATAACCATGCGCCGCTAGGTGTATGAGAAGAGCAGCAATAGCTGCCGAGCTTGTCGTAGTTAGTTGTGTGAGTCAAGGTACAGGAAGTGTAGCCGTCGGTTGCCACCTTAGATCACGAGAGAATGAAAGGGAGTAGTCATGCCCAAGATGAAAACCAAGAGTAGCGCGAAAAAGCGCTTCACGGTGCGCGCTAGCGGATCGATTAAACGGGGTCAGGCCTTTAAACGCCATATCCTCACCAAAAAAACCACTAAAAATAAGCGTCAATTACGTGGCTCAACCGAAGTAGCTAAAGCAGATGTGAAGTCAATTCGCTCGATGCTGCCCTACGCATAAACCCAGACTAGATAGGAGAATGTAATGTCAAGAGTCAAACGTGGGGTTACCGCCAGAGCCCGTCATAAAAAAATTACTGATGCTGCTTCAGGCTATCGCGGTCGGCGTAATAACGTCTTTCGTGTTGCCAAAGAAGCAGTTATGCGCGCGGGTCAATATGCTTACCGCGATCGTCGTAACAAAAAACGGGTTTTCCGTGCCTTGTGGATTGCCCGTATTAATGCTGCTGTACGCGAGCACGATATGAGTTATAGCGTATTTATGAATGGCATGAAAAAAGCCCAAATCGAACTTGATCGCAAGGTGCTTTCTGATATGGCCATTATGGATAAAGAAGCGTTCGCAGCTTTGGTTACGCGGATTAAATCCACAGTAGCCGTAGCTTAATTTACTATTCATTAAGCTGAACTGATATGGTTTCGCTCGACCAACTTGTCGAGGATGCCAAACGCGATTTCGCTAAGGCTGCCGATTCGGCAGCCTTAGAGGATGCTAAGGCGCAGTATCTTGGCAAAACGGGTATGCTTACTGAGCGCCTCAAAGCGCTTGGTAAGCTTTCGCCTGATGAGCGCAAGAGTGCTGGCGCTGAAATTAATCTCGCTAAAACCGCAGTTGAAGATGCGCTCCAAGAGCGACGCCAAGCCTTAGCAGAGGGCGTTCTCTATTCACGTTTAGCTGCTGAAGCAATCGATGTCTCATTGCCGGGGCGTGGTCAAGAGGTTGGGAGTTTGCACCCTGTCATGCGGACCTGGGAACGCGTTGAGACCATCTTTCATTCGATTGGCTTTGATGTGGCACAAGGCCCTGAAATTGAAACCGACTGGTTTAATTTTTCGGCGCTCAATAGCCCTGAAAATCATCCAGCGCGTTCGATGCAAGATACGTTTTACGTTGATTGCAATGATACCCAAGGTAAGCCCTTATTGTTGCGTACTCATACCAGCCCGATGCAGGTACGCTATGCAAGCGAGCACGTTAAAAAGTATGCTAACGCTGCAGTGATGCCGCCGATTAAAGTTATTGCCCCTGGTAGAACGTATCGGGTTGATAGCGATGCGACGCATTCACCCATGTTTCATCAGGTTGAGGGTCTGTGGATTGGTGAACAGGTATCTTTCGCTGATTTAAAGGGTGTATATACCAATTTTTTACGCACATTTTTTGAAACCGATGCGTTACAAGTCCGTTTTCGTCCCTCCTATTTTCCATTTACTGAACCCTCGGCGGAAATCGATATGGCCTTTAGCAGCGGTAAGTTAGCTGGCCGTTGGTTGGAGATTTCGGGTGCGGGTCAAGTGCACCCTAAGGTATTACGTAATATGGGCATTGATGCTGAAAGGTATACCGGCTTCGCTTTTGGTTCTGGTTTAGAGCGTTTAACTATGTTGCGTTACGGAATTGATGACTTACGCTTATTTTTTGAAAACGACCTGCGCTTTCTGGCGCAATTTCCGGCTTAAGAGCATATGCAATTTTCTGAATCTTGGCTTCGTCAATACGTTAATCCACCGTTGGATAGCGCTGATTTAGCGCATGCCATGACAATGGCAGGACTTGAGGTAGAAGAGCGGTATGCAGTGGCGCCGCCATTTACCCAAGTTGTGGTAGCTGAAATTCTATCAACCGAGCAACATCCTGATGCTGATCGTTTGCGGGTTTGTAAAGTCAATGCGGGAACTGGAGAAGATCTAACTATAGTTTGTGGAGCACCCAATGCGCGAGCCGGCATTAAGATTCCTTGCGCCTTAGTAGGAGCTAGTTTGCCTGCTGCTGAAGTCGGCGGTAAACCTTTACTAATTAAAGTGGGTAAATTACGTGGCGTTGAAAGCCAAGGTATGTTGTGTTCGGGTCGTGAATTAGGTCTGGGCGACGATCACGCTGGCATCTATGAGTTACCTGCTGACGCACCAATTGGCGAAGATATTCGTCAGTATCTGCATTTAGATGAGCAAATATTTGTGGTGAAGCTAACGCCTAATAAGGCAGATTGCTTATCATTAATTGGGATGGCCCGCGAAGTTGCGGCGATTACGAAAACGCCTTTGCAACTCTCGCCAGTGCAAGCGCCAGCCGTATCTATTCCAGACCAGTTAAAGGTTAATATCGTAGCGAGTGATTTATGTGGGCGTTTTGCGGGCCGAATTATTCGTGGCGTTAACGCTTCTGCACCTACACCAGCATGGCTTGTGCAGCGCTTAAAGAGTGCAGGTCAGCGCAGTATTTCTCCTTTAGTTGATATCTCTAACTATGTGATGTTAGAGATGGGTCAGCCAAGCCATGTTTTCGATTTAGACCGTTTAGTGGGTGACTTAAGTGTGCGCTGGGCTAAACCTGGAGAAAGTATTGAATTATTAAACGGTCAGACCCTCGTACCCATCTCTGATGAGATTGAACCGACTGCACAAATTACTAGTGGCGTAGGCGTGGTAGCAGATGAAAAGGGCTTAGTGAGTTTAGCTGGACTGATGGGCGGAAATCACTCTGCAGTGACGGATAAGACCACCAACATTTATGTGGAAGCTGCTTTTTGGTGGCCCGCGGCGATTCAGGGTAGGTCACGGCGCTTGAACTTTACGACCGATGCTGGACATCGGTTTGAGCGTGGTGTTGATCCTCAAGCCACGGTAGATTGTTTGGCGTATTTATCTGCCTTAATCATTGAAGTTTGTGGTGGTCGAGCCGGTCCGATTGACGATCAAATCGTTGCTTTACCAGAACGTAAGCCGGTCTCTATGCGCTTAAAGCGCGCCATGCAAATTATTGGGATTCCATTAACTGTAGAAGTAGTAAGTGACGTGTTTACGCGCTTGGGTTTTGAATTTACTTCTACAGGAAGCGCTGCCGAGACGATTTTTCAAGTGATGCCACCAAGCTATCGTTTTGATTTAGAGATTGAGGAAGACCTGATTGAAGAGGTAGCCCGTCTTTATGGTTTTGAACATATTCCCGATTTACCGCCGCGGGGATTATTGGCGATGCGAGCGACACCAGAAAAATTGCAGAGCATTCATCTTTTACGGCATCGTTTTGCCCAGCAGGGTTATCAAGAAGTCGTCAATTTTGGTTTTACTGAGCCTGAGTTTGAACAGCAACTTGCTAATGGTGCCCCGGTTTCGTGCCCGCCAATCAATGTGCTTAACCCAATTGCAGCGCAATATGCGGTTATGCGTAGTACCTTGTTGGGCGGCTTACTAGCCAACTTGCGAAGCAACCTTAATCGTGGCGCTAGTCGGATGCGTTTATTTGAAGTAGGACGGACTTTTACACGCGTGAACAGTCTGGATACGCTTCGTTTACCCAATAGTGACGATGCCGTTGCTGCGGCAGTTGCAGGAATTTGGCAACCACTACAGATTGCGGGTCTTGCCTATGGCTTTGCTTGGCCAGAGCAGTGGGGAGTAGCAAATAAAATAGTCGATTTTTTTGATATTAAAGGCGATCTGGAAACCATCCTTATGCCCTTGCACATTACCACCAGTGCTGCGCCGCATGCTGCATTACATCCTGGCCGCTGTGCGGCAATTCAATTGTCTTTGCCAACTGGTGCACGCACAATTGGCTGGATTGGCGAGTTACATCCCGCTCTTCAGCAAAAACTGGCTTTACCGCTAGCGCCTATTGTCTTCGAGTTTGAATGGGATGCGATTAGCTTGATCGATTTACCGAGCCCTAATGAGCTCAGTAAATTACCTGCAGTACAACGCGATTTAGCCATCGTGGTTAAACAAAATTTTCCAGCGCAATTAGCCTTAGATGCTATGCTAGCAAAGCCGCCCGCATTTGTTCAAAAAATTACACTCTTTGATGAGTTTCGCTCAAAAGCTGATAGTACTGGGAGTGCATCTAATAGCGGCTTAGCAGCCGATGAAAAAAGTTTAGCATTTCGGATTACTCTTTTAAATCCAGCTGAAACTTTGCAAGATGAACAAGTTGATGCCGTTATAGCCACATTACTGGCGCAGTTAGAAAAAAAGTGTGGAGCCCGCTTGCGGTAGGTATATATTAGTCATTAGTAACTAAAAATTGAATAATAATTCAAGATTAAAAAGGTAATTTGAATGAACCAGACATCTCATGCGCACCCAACTGTAACTAAAAATGAGCTTTCTGAGGCTTTGTTTGATCAAGTTGGTCTAAATAAACGCGAAGCTAAAGATATGATCGATGCTTTTTTTGATCGGATTGCCGAATCCCTTGAGGCAGGCGTTGAAGTAAAAATTTCGGGTTTTGGCAATTTTCAATTGCGCAACAAATCTGCGCGCCCAGGTCGCAACCCTAAAACCGGCCAGCAGATTCCAATTGATGCACGTCGCGTGGTTACTTTTCATGCGAGCCAAAAACTAAAAGAAGCAGTAGAAGCGCAAACTGGTATGGTGGCTTAGGTTTGAATTTTAAGCAGGTTTTGTTTTTTATCTTCAGTCTCTCTTGATCTCTTTATTACCTCCCATTCCTGCTAAACGTTATTTCACTATTGGTGAGGTAGCGAGTTTATGTGGCGTTAAATCCCATGTCTTGCGCTATTGGGAGCAAGAGTTTGTGCAGCTTCGCCCGCAAAAGAGGCGCGGTAATCGGCGTTATTACCAGCATCACGAGGTGGTCTTAATTCGCAAAATTCGTTCTTTACTGTACGAAGAAGGCTTTACGATTGGTGGGGCCCGCAATCGCTTAGATGAAGCGCGTGGCAGCTTAAAACTGCGCGCAGAATTAGAGGCTGTAGTACAGATCTTATCGTTATAGCTCCGTAGCTGCTGATACAATTTTAGTTTCGTCGGGGCGTAGCGCAGCCTGGTAGCGTACTTGCATGGGGTGCAAGTGGTCGGAGGTTCAAATCCTCTCGCCCCGACCATTTTTATACTTCAGTTTCTTATTCAAGACTTTCTATGCCAACTAGTTCAACCAATACGCCAACATCACCACGGGATTATTTTGGCCTGACGATTCCCTTTCTTGATTTTATTGGGGTAATTCCTGAATTTGCAGAGGCTGGTAAGTCACGAATTCGGGTAGATTTACGCCCGGAACTACACAATAGCTTTCAAGTAGCCCATGGTGGACTTACCATGACTTTGCTCGACTTTGCCATGGCTGCTGCAGCCCGTAGCATGCATGAACAGGCCTTAGGCATGATTACGATTGATATGACAGTGAGCTTTTTGCGGCCTTCCACCGGTATTTTGATTGTTGAAGGTAAATTGCTCAAAATTGGCAAAACAGTCAATTATTGTGAGGCTGAAGTTTTGAATGAGGCCGGAGAAATTACTGCCAAGGCATTGGGTAGTTTTATGCTCCGCCGCTAAGCTAGCGATAAATAAGTAACTATTAGCTTTAATTTAATATCTTAAATGCTTGATTTTATTCAATTTAGTAATTATAAATTTGATTAATTCAGTAATTAATATAATCATTTGTTATATACTAATGCCTAGATTTATTTATATCTATTTAAGCTGATATACAATAATATTAACCTTTATCATCATTTACATTTGGAGTATTAATAATAATGGTTAGTTACACTGATTTATTAGCCCAACGCGAGCAATTAGACCAACAAATTAAAGATGCAATTCAGCGTGAAAAGGCTGAGGGGATAGCGCAAGCTAAAGTCATTATTGAGCGTTATAAATTAGAAGTAGGCGATTTATTTAGTCGGAAATCTGCCACCCGTGGGGCGAGTGGCAAGGTCCCCCCAAAATACCGCAATCCCAGTACTGGTGATACTTGGACTGGGCGCGGCAAGGCCCCCAAATGGATTGAAGGCAGAGATCGAACGAGTTTTACGATTTAAGTCTATGGACTTTAAGCCCAATCGTACTTTCTCGATAAGGCTTCAACAAACAACTGTTCAAGTTGCTGTTTAGCCAACTGGGAGTGATTCGCTGGATAACCCAGAATGAGGGGGTTCTCTAAAATATTTTGATTTTGAGCGGAACTGGCGTTTTCTGCATTGGGCTGGGGCTGGATGACTCCTGAATTTTCTCCTGCCAACTGTATTACGCCAGGATGAAGTTCCACAAAACCCTCATCAACCAAAATGGGAATGCGTTGGGTAAGTTCATTTTTACTTAAATAATGGATGATGTGTACTTGCTCAACTGGGGGAATAAAGGCATCGAGATAAATTAAGTCGGGTGCGCTTGATACTGCTTGCATGAGACCCTCAAGGCTATCGAGCGACCAGATTAGGTCGACCTGCAGCGACCAATCCCGACAAATTTCTTGTAATTCTTCACGGTTTTCAGTGCGGCGAAAAATAGCCATGACCACACAATGAGTTGATATTTTCTGCCGCATGAGTTGTTTACGGCGCGTTAATTGCTTTTCTAGGGAGCTGGCGAGGATCCGCCGATGACCGCCGTAGGTTTTCCAGGCGATAAGCTCGCCAACTTCAACCATTTTTTGGACGGTACCCAAGGATACTTGGAGAATTTTAGCGCTTTGGCGAGTACTGAGATAGTCTGAGGCGGGATTAATGGCTTTCATTATTGGTAAATTTCTTTCAGTTTTATGAAGGTTCAAGCATATAAATCATTTCGCAGGGATGCTGTCAGTTTCGGCTGAAACAGTTGTAGGAAATTTCTTATTAAAGGGTCAGAATTTGGTCGATTCCTCCCCACTTCGCCATAAAACCTGACTATTAATAAGCTTAATGATGCTAAAATAACCATTCGATATTAGATTCAATGTGTAGATTCATCAGTGATCAGTTCGCAATTTGGTAAAGCCAAAGCCCGGACGGTTTAAACCACAGTTTTTTTCGGCATACCCGACGAAAGGTGAGCATCATGAGGCAAGCTTCAATAGGCTCGTCCTATTTGTTTGGCGGTAATGCGCCGTATGTAGAAGACCTATATGAGTCTTACTTGCTTGACCCCAGTTCGGTTTCTGATCATTGGCGCACGTATTTTGATAAGGTCAATCGTGTACCCGCTGTTGATGGCGGTAACCACCCAGATATTGCTCATGCGCCAATCGTCGCTTCTTTTGCTGAGCGCGCAAAGCAAGGCCCCATTCGTAAAGTTAGTGACTCGGCAGATGCGGAGATGGGTCGTAAACGAGTCGCTGTTCAACAACTGATAGCCGCATATCGAAATGTCGGTAATCGCTGGGCCAACATTGATCCGTTAAAGCGCACCGAACGCCCCGATATTCCGGAATTAAATCCCGCCTTCTATGGTTTTAGCGATGGCGATATGGATATTGTCTTCAATATTAGTAATACGTTTTTTGGCAAAGACACGATGACCCTGCGCGATTTATTGCAGGCTTTGCGCGAAACCTATTGCGGCACGATAGGTGCCGAAGTGATGTACATAGCCGACCAAAAAATAAAAAAATGGTGGCAAGAAAAATTAGAATCAGTACGCTCAACCCCGCGCTTTAATCTTGAAGAAAAGCGTCAAATTTTAGATCGCGTAACTGCAGCTGAAGGTCTCGAGCGCTATTTACAAGCCAAATATGTGGGCCAAAAGCGATTTTCTCTTGAGGGCGGTGAAAGTTTTATCGCCAGCATGGATGAATTAATTCGTGGCGCTGGTATTAAAGGTATACAAGAAATAGTCGTGGGCATGGCGCACCGCGGCCGCTTAAACATGCTGGTCAATGTTTTAGGCAAGATGCCTAAGGATCTATTTGCTGAATTTGAGCATACCGCACCAGAAGATCTACCATCGGGCGACGTTAAATACCATCAGGGTTTTTCTAGTGATATTTCAACACCAGGCGGCCCAGTCCATGTCTCTTTGGCATTTAATCCTTCCCATTTAGAAATTGTTGATCCGGTTGCTGAAGGCTCGGCTCGGGCCCGCATGGAGCGCCGCGGCGATTTGCATGGCGATCAAGTCTTGGCTGTTTTAGTGCACGGCGATGCCTCGATTGCTGGGCAAGGAGTTGTACAAGAAACTTTAGCGATGTCAGAGGTAAGAGGTTATTCCACGGGCGGCACAGTACATATTGTGATTAATAATCAAATTGGCTTTACTACTTCAGATCCGCGTGATCTACGTTCTAGCCTTTATTGCACTGACATTATGAAAGTGATTGACGCTCCGGTTTTACATGTCAATGGAGATGACCCTGAGGCAGTTGTATTGGCGACCCAGTTAGCTTTAGATTTTCGTAGCACCTTTAAGAAAGATGTAGCCATCGATATTGTTTGTTTTCGCAAGCTAGGCCATAACGAACAAGATTCACCCGCAATGACTCAGCCCCTAATGTATAAAATTATTGCGGCTCACCCCGGTACCCGCAAACTGTATGCAGATAAGTTAGAGACTCAAGGCGTGATCGCCGCAGGCGGCGGCGATTTGATGGTGAAAGCATTTCGTGCAGCAATGGATGAAGGGAAACAAACTTCTGACCCGGTATTAAGTAATTTCAAAGGAAAATTCGCTGTCGATTGGTCGCCATTTCTAAATAAAAAATGGACCGATCAAGCAGATACTGCGATTCCATTGGCTGAATGGAAACGTTTAGCCGCCCGCATCACAACAATTCCAGCCGACTTTAAGGCGCATCATTTAGTCGAAAAGGTCATTGCTGATCGTGCCGCCATGGGTCGTGGTGAAATCAATATCGATTGGGGTATGGGTGAGCATATGGCGTTTGCCTCTTTAGTGGCTAGTGGCTACCCAGTGCGTTTATCTGGTGAGGATAGCGGCCGTGGAACATTTACGCATCGCCATGCCGTATTGCACGATCAAAATCGCGAGAAATGGGATATTGGTACTTATGTTCCTTTGCAGCATGTTGCTAAAGATCAGGCCCCATTTACCGTAATCGATTCAATTCTTTCTGAAGAGGCGGTGCTTGGCTTTGAATACGGCTATGCTTCTGCTGAACCCAACACCTTGACGATTTGGGAAGCGCAGTTTGGCGACTTTGCTAATGGTGCCCAGGTTGTGATTGACCAATTTATCGCCTCAGGTGAGGTGAAGTGGGGTAGGGTGAACGGCTTAGTGATGATGTTGCCGCATGGCTATGAGGGGCAGGGCCCAGAACATTCGTCGGCTCGTTTAGAGCGTTTTATGCAGTTGTGTGCTGATACGAATATGCAGGTGGTACAACCTACTACGGCCGCGCAAATTTTTCATGTCTTGCGTCGCCAAATGATTCGGCAATTTCGCAAGCCGCTGGTGTTAATGACGCCAAAATCGTTATTGCGCAATAAAGAAGCCGCTTCACCTTTGATGGAGTTTACAAAAGGCCAGTTTCAAACGGTTTTGCCTGATACTGACGCGACGCTTGAGCCAAAGCAAGTAACTCGCTTAATTATTTGTTCGGGTAAGGTGTATTACGATTTAGTGAAGGCGCGAGTTGAAAAGAAATCAACAGATACTGCCATTATTCGGCTCGAGCAACTTTATCCATTTCCGCATAAGTCAATTGCTACTGAACTTAAAAAATATTCTAATTTAGAAGAGGTTGTTTGGTGTCAAGATGAACCACAAAATCAAGGCGCTTGGTTTTTTGTGCAACACAATATTTTAGAAAATATGGGTGACGGCATGCGGCTAGCTTATGCGGGTCGGCCGGCATCAGCATCACCAGCAGTGGGTTATTCGCATTTACATCAAGAGCAACAAAAATCATTACTGAACTCAGCCTTTGCAAAATTAAAAGGTTTTATTGTGACAAAAAATAAATAAGTCGATTGATTCATTTTAGGAAAAATATGTCTATTTTTGAAGTTAAGGTACCGCAACTTTCTGAATCTGTTACAGAGGCAACTTTATTAAAGTGGCGAAAAAAACCTGGCGAAGCGGTGGCGCAAGATGAAATTCTGATTGAGATTGAAACCGATAAAGTGGTTTTAGAAGTTCCTGCACCCGCAGCTGGTGTGCTAACCGAAATTCTGCAGCCAGATGGTGCTACGGTAGTAGCTGAGCAATTAATTGCCAAGCTCGATAGTGTCGCCACTCCTACCGTTGCTGCAGTTCCAACTGCTAGCATAGTAGCAAGTGCAATAGCAGCACCGCCAGCTACAACGCCAAGGGCTTCAGCAACAGTTGCAGCAGCCCCTGCGGCAGTAAAATTAATGGCTGAACTGAACACGAATGCTGCCGCTATTAGCGGTAGTGGACGTGACGGCCGGATTACCAAAGGGGATGTGCTGGCTGCGGTAGCTACTGGCGGGGCTAAGCCTGTAAAAGCGGCTCAAGCCGCTTTGCCACCAGCGACGATGCCATTAGGTGATCGACCTGAAGAGCGGGTGCCTATGAGCCGCTTGCGCGCCCGTATTGCCGAGCGCTTGCTCGAATCGCAGGCTAATAATGCGATCTTGACAACCTTTAATGAAGTCAATATGGCGCCAGTAATTGCAATGCGCAATAAATACAAAGAGGTATTTGAAAAAACCCATGGTGTAAAACTTGGCTTTATGTCTTTCTTTGTAAAGGCGGCAACCCATGCTTTGAAAAAATTTCCATTACTGAATGCTTCGGTCGATGGCAACGATATTATTTATCATGGCTATTTTGATATTGGAATTGCGGTTAGCTCTCCGCGCGGTTTAGTCGTGCCCATCTTACGTGATGTTGATCAAATGAATTTAGCGCAAATTGAATTAAAAATTGCTGAATTTGGAGTGAAGGCTCGCGAAGGTAAATTATCCATTGAAGAATTAACCGGCGGTACATTTTCTATTTCAAATGGCGGGGTGTTTGGCTCGATGTTGTCGACCCCCATTATTAACCCTCCCCAGTCGGCCATTTTGGGTATTCATGCAACTAAAGAGCGGGCGGTAGTGGAAGACGGACAAATTGTAATTCGGCCCATTAATTACTTAGCATTATCTTATGATCACCGCATTATTGATGGCCGCGAGGCCGTGTTGGGCTTGGTGGCCATGAAAGAGGCAATTGAAGATCCTGCTCGCCTGTTGCTTGATCTATAAGAAAGATAATCCATGAGTCAAGCTTTTGATGTGGTGGTAATTGGTGCCGGACCGGGGGGATATATTGCGGCAATTCGGGCTGCGCAATTGGGCTTTTCAGTGGCTTGTGTTGAAGCTAGCTCGTTCAACGATCCCAAGGGTGAAATCCGCCTAGGCGGTACGTGCCTGAATGTGGGCTGCATTCCATCGAAAGCCTTGTTAGCGTCATCCGAAGAGTTCGAAAAAATTGAGCATAGTATTGCCGACCATGGCATTACTGTGGGGCAAGTTAGTATCGACATTAAAAAAATGTTGGCGCGTAAAGACGCTATTGTGACCAAAATGACAGGTGGTATTAACTATTTATTTCGCAAAAATAAAGTGACTTTACTAAAAGGGCACGCAGCTTTTTTGGGTAAAGATGCGGCGGGCTACCAACTGCAGATTGATGGCAAAACACCGACGACAGTGACAGCTAAGCAAGTGATTATTGCCACAGGTTCGAAGGCGCGGCATTTACCAACGATTAAAGTTGATAACGTGATGATTTGCGATAACGAAGGGGCACTGCAATTTGACTCGATTCCAAAGCGTTTGGGTGTGATTGGCGCCGGCGTTATTGGCCTTGAGTTAGGCTCTGTGTGGCGACGGGTTGGTTCAACGGTGACCGTTTTAGAGGCTTTACCGACTTTTTTAGGTGCCTGCGATGCGGGCATTGCTGCAGAAGCCCAGAAAATTTTTACTAAACAAGGCTTAGATATTCAGCTGGGGGTAAAAATTGGTGAAGTAGTTAGTTCTAAAAAAGAAGTCACAGTAAGTTATCAAGATAGTGCTGGTAAAGCGCAAAAATTAGTGTGTGAGCGTTTAATTATTTCCGTTGGGCGGGTGCCCAATACGGATGGCCTTAATTTGGCAGCCATTGGCCTGAAAACTGATGAACGCGGTTTTATTCCCATCGATCACCATACCTGTGCTACCGCCATGCCTGGCGTCTATGCGGTTGGTGATGTAGTGCGTGGCCCCATGCTTGCGCATAAAGCTGAAGATGAAGGTGTTCTGGTGGCCGAAATAATGGCAGGCCAAAAACCCCATATTGATTACAACTGCATTCCATGGGTTATTTATACCGATCCAGAAATTGCTTGGGTTGGTCAAACCGAACAGCAACTAAAAGAAAGTGGCAGAGCTTTTAAAGCAGGACAGTTTCCGTTTGCAGCCAATGGCCGTGCATTAGGTATGGGACGCTCCGAAGGTTTCATTAAAGTGCTAGCTGATGCAAAAACAGATGAGGTTTTAGGGGTTCATATCATTGGGCCAAATGCCTCTGACCTCATTGCTGAAGCCGCTGTGGCAATGGAATTTAAAGCTGCCGCAGAAGACATTGCCCGTATTTGTCATGCACACCCAAGCTTATCTGAGGTAATGCGTGAGGCTGCCCTTGCAACCGATCAGCGCGCATTAAACATGTAATTGAAAGTTGCCGAGTATTACCGCCATGAATTACAGTTGCATGGCTACCATACTGATGCTGCGCAAGAGCGTGCAGTAGCGCGCTTGCAATTATGTGAGGATGAATGGGTAGCCTATAAAGAAAAGCGTGATAACGCCCTGAAGAAAAAACTGTTTCACCCTGAATTGCCTAGAGGCATTTATTTATGGGGGGGTGTGGGGCGGGGCAAATCCTTTTTAATGGACTGTTTTTATGCTGCCTCGCCAGTAGAAAAAAAGATTCGCATTCATTTTCATGAGTTCATGCGCGGAGTGCATCATGAATTACATGAACTGTCGGGTTTAGTTAACCCGCTTGATGAGGTAGCTAAACGCATTTCTGAACGCTACCGCTTAATTTGTTTTGATGAGTTTCATATAAACGATATTGCCGATGCGATGATTTTATATCGCTTATTAAAAGCCTTATTTGAAGATCGCGTGCAATTCATTATGACCTCGAATTACCAGCCTGATGATCTGTATCCGAATGGCTTGCATCGTGATCGCTTACTGCCAGCAATTCAACTACTTAAAGACAAGCTCGATATTTTGAATGTCGATGCTGGCGCTGATTATCGGCAGTTACAAATGGCACAAGTTGAGGCTTATTTATGTCCCCTTACGGCGCAAAATCATTTAATTTTATTAGATACATTTAAGCGCTTAAGTGGTAATCGCGATGAGATGTCGTGCCCCGTGCTCTTTATCGAGTCGCGACAAATTCGTCCCTTTCGTTTGGCTGAAGGGGTAGTCTGGTTTGATTTTCAAACCCTGTGCGTTGGGCCCCGCTCGCAAAATGATTATCTGGAGTTGGCGACGCGCTTTCATACCATTATGTTGTCGGAGGTACCGTATATGCCGCCGCGCATGACCAATGAAGCTCGGCGGTTTATTTGGCTAATTGATATTTTATATGACCATAGAATCAAATTGATTATGTCGGCGCAAGTACCACCTGCAGAGCTTTATCCTGAAGGTCAAATTGTGGCTGAATTTGGTCGCACCGTATCCCGCCTAGTGGAAATGCAATCTCGCGCCTATCTCGATGCCCCGCGCCGAGTAATTAATACAAGCTTGACCTAAAATAGCTGGATGAATACACCTTCTGTACTAAATGCAGATTTGCACTGCCATTCTGTGGTTTCAGACGGAACCTTGTCACCTGAAGCGCTGGCAGAGCGTGCGCAGCTGAATGGGGTGCAATTGTGGTCATTAACCGACCATGACGAGCTGGGGGGCCAGGTTCGCGCCCAAGCTGCGGCAGCGCAATGTGGAATTGACTATGTGGCGGGGGTGGAAATTTCGATAACCTGGCTAGACCATACGGTACATATTGTGGGTTTAGGTATTGATCCTACTGATCTTGGCTTAATTGAGGGTCTGCGTCAAACCCGCGATGGGCGCCGTAATCGAGCGCAGGCGATGGCAGAGCAATTAGCTAAAGTTGGCATTGCCGGTAGTTTTGAAGGGGCGCAACTGTATGCCGGTAATCCAGAATTAATTTCTCGTACCCACTTTGCGCGGTTTTTAGTTGAGCAAGGGTTTTGTCGCGATACCGAAACAGTATTTAAAAATTATTTGGTTGCAGGTAAACCTGGCTATGTGCAACATCGTTGGGCAACCTTAGAAAATGCAGTACATTGGATTCGGAGTGCTGGTGGCGTTGCCGTGATTGCCCATCCAGGGCGCTATCATTTAACCCCGCTACAGATGACGGAGTTGTATGCGCGTTTTAAAGATTTAGGTGGATTGGGCATTGAAGTAGTAACCGGCAGTCATAGCCCTGATCAGTATCAAACGTATGCCAAGATTGCTATTGATTATGGTTTTATGGGTTCACGAGGCTCTGATTTTCATGACCCGCGTGAAAGCCATACTGATTTGGGTTTGCTACCGAATTTACCTTCTAGCTTGAAGCCCATTTGGTCGGTGTTTCATTAACAATTGTAATTTTTGAAATTAATTTTTAGAAAAAATGAATGATGTTTGCTGAACGTGTACTTTCTGGCATGCGACCCACTGGCAATTTGCATTTAGGCCATTACCATGGCGTGCTCAAGAATTGGGTGCAGTTGCAATCGGAATACCCTTGTTTCTTCTTTGTTGCCGACTGGCATGCTCTAACCACTCATTATGAAACGTCTAGCGTGATTGAGGAATCGGTTTGGGAGATGGTAATCGATTGGTTGGCTGCTGGGGTTGATCCGCAACAAGCGACTTTATTTATTCAGAGTAGAGTGCCTGAACACGCTGAACTTTTTTTATTACTAGCAATGGGCACGCCCTTAAGTTGGTTGGAACGAGTGCCAACGTATAAGGATCAAATTGAAAAATTAAAAGAAAAAGATTTGCAAACGTATGGTTTTTTAGGTTACCCCCTTCTGCAGGCTGCGGATATTTTAATTTATCGCGCTCAACTGATTCCTGTTGGTGAAGATCAAGTGCCGCACGTAGAGATGTCGCGAGAAGTCGCCCGCCGTTTTAACTATTTATATGGGCGCGAAGCGGATTTTGAAGTCAAGGCAATCGAGGCGGTAAAGAAGTTGGGTAGTAAGCGCGCCAAAATGTATGCTGAACTGCGGGTTGCCTATCAAGAGCGGGGTGATACTGAGGCTCTAGAACAAGCTCAGGCCCTGCTGCAAGATTCTCAAAGCCTGTCGATGGTTGATCGGGAGCGGTTATTTGGTTATTTAGAGGGGGCGCGAAAAATTATTTTGCCAGAGCCCCAAGCTTTATTAACCAAAGCTTCGCGCATGCCTGGACTCGATGGTCAAAAAATGTCGAAATCCTACAACAACACAATTGGCATTCGTGAGCAGCCCGCTGAAATTATTCGCTTAGTACGCACGATGCCTACCGATCCAGCACGGGTGCGGCGAACCGATCCTGGTAATCCAGAGCATTGTCCTTTATGGCAATTACATTTGGTTTATTCTGATTCGGTCACTCAAGATTGGGCTAAAAAAGGGTGCATTTCCGCTGGCATTGGTTGTTTAGAATGTAAGCAGCCAGTCATTGATGCCATTTTGCGAGAACAGCAGCCCATGTTTGAAAGAGCGCAAATATATTTGGACGACCCTAGTTTATTGCGCTCCATTATTGCTGACGGATGTGATAAGGCGCGCAAGGTTGCCCAAGAAACCATGCGTGAGGTACGCGAGGCAATGGGGCTAGCGTATGACTAGCCGTGCTTGACCCTTCTTCCTGGGTGCAGCGCTTTGCGGCGTTGTTGAAGCCAGGTGGCAGGGTGCTTGATTTAGCGTGTGGTAGCGGCCGACACAGTATTTTTTTGGCTAATGCAGGCTTTGATGTTCTCGGGGTTGACAGCAATGTCGAATCGTTGGCTTTGGCACGGGAAAACCTGGGCCAATTAAAGAGCGGTAACCCCCAATGGCTTGAAATGGATTTAGAGGCTGCCGTGTGGCCCTTGTCGAGCGCCAGCTTTGGCTTTTGGGACGGAATCGTCGTGACAAATTATCTCTATCGCCCCTTTTTGGAGGTATTGCCGAGCCTTCTGAGTAAGGGCGGTTTCTTAATTTATGAAACTTTTGCCCAAGGCAATGCTGAGTTTGGAAAACCGACCAGCCCCAAATTTTTATTAAACCCTGCGGAATTGTTGCAGTTAGCCCAGCGCTCTGGCTTGCGGGTATGGGCTTACGAAGATCTTTTTACCGATCTACCTAAACCGGCGATGGTGCAGCGCCTCTGCGCCCAAAAATCGGCTTAGAGGGCCTTATCCGTTACAATTTCAGCGATGAATACGCCTAATTCCAGCGCTAGATTGCTTGAGAAGCCGATTAAAGGCAGCATGGTGGCAATTGTTACCCCCATGTTTGCTGATGGCGCTTTAGATTTTTCGGCTTTACGTAATTTATTAGATTGGCATGTAGCCGAAGGCACTTCGGCGATAGTGATTGTTGGGACGAGTGGTGAATCGCCCACGGTTTCGGTGGCAGAACATTGCGAACTCATTCGGGTAGCAGTAGAGCAGATTGCTAGCCGTATTCCGGTAATTGCTGGCACTGGTGGCAATTCAACCCTTGAGGCGATTGAGCTAACTGAGTTCGCGAAAAAGGTGGGCGCTGATGCGAGCCTGCAAGTGGTGCCGTATTACAACAAACCGACCCAAGAAGGTATGTTTGCCCATTTCAAAAGCATTGCTGAGCGGGTTGATTTGCCGATGATTCTCTACAACGTACCTGGTAGAACGGTAGCCGATTTAGCCAATGACACCATCTTACGTTTAGCAACAGTACCTGGCATTGTGGGTATTAAAGATGCCACGGGCAATTTAGAGCGAGGCTGTATGTTATTAGCGGATTTACAGTCTGCTGGGTTAAGTAATTTTGCGGTTTACTCGGGCGATGATCTAACAGCTTTTATGCTGATGCTAATGGGTGGTCAAGGCAATATTTCGGTTACTGCAAATGTAGCCCCGCGTTTAATGCATGATTTATGTAGTGCCGCTATGAATGGCGATTTGGTGCGCACGCGCGATTTGCAGTTTCGCTTATTTGCTTTGCATAAAGCCATGTTTATTGAGGCAAATCCTATTCCCGTGAAATGGGCATTACACGCTATGGGTAAAATTACGCCTGGCATCCGTTTGCCTTTAACGCCCTTGAGCCCCGCTTTGCGAGACTCTTTGTTGTCCACCCTTAAGCAACTTGGTCTTTTATGATTTTTGATGTGAAGGTTTATCGACTTCGATTCAAACCCCATACCCGCAATTTTTTCACCCTGCTAATGCTTGCTTGCCTAGGACTAACTGCGGGCTTAACTGCCTGCACGACTTCTACAGTAAGTTCTGATAAGGTTGATTACAAGTCGGGCGGTACTCAGCGCGGCCCCAACCTAGCCTATCCTCCTGATTTAGTTACTACGCAAGCCGATCGCCGTTATTTAGTACAGGACGGTAGCGCCACCATGTCTGATTACAACGCCATTCTAAAAAAGGGCGGAGAAGTACGTAAAACGCCTTTAACTGGAATTCCAGGTATGCGTATGGTGCGAGATGGCGACAGGCGTTGGCTCGTCATCGATAAACCAGCAGCCGAGCTTTATCCGCAAATTAAAGATTTTTGGCAAGAAAATGGGTTTTTATTATTAGTAGATTCGCCTACCACCGGCATTATGGAAACCGATTGGGTTGAAAATCGTGCCAAAATTCCGCAAGATTATTTACGCAGCCTATTAGGTGGTGTGCTCTCGAGTGTTTTTGATACTGGTGAGCGCGATAAATATAAAACGCGTTTAGAGGTTTTAAAGCCTGATCAGACAGAAATTTTTATTACCCATAAAGGCGCTTCAGAAGAGCCCGTCCGCGATAACAGTGGTGGTGTGATTTCAACCAAGTGGGTACCACGACCCAATGACCCTGATTTAGACGCTGCTTTTCTGGTCAGGCTGATGGAGCGTCTTGGTCATACGCAAGAACAAGCTAAAGCCCAGTTAGCAGCAGCTAGCTCACCCACCAATAAAGTGGTCAAAGCGAAACTTGCGCAAGATAGTAGTGGAGTAGCTGTGATTGAATTACCCTCGAGCTTTGATCGGGCTTGGCGCGATGTGGGCCTAGCGCTTGATCGGTCGAACTTTACGGTAATCGATCGTGATCGCTCAAAAGGAGTTTACTTTGTGCGCTACGTCAATACTAAAGATACTGGCGATGCTTCTAAGGGCTTCTTTTCTGGGCTTTTTAGTAGTAAAGATGAAGCTGCTTTACAAGCGAAGCAATATCGAATTTTTGTAAAGGCCAATGGCGCAGAGGCAAGTCAAGTATTTGCGCAAGATGCTGAAGGCAAACCAGAAAATTCTCCTGCTGGAATTCAATTGCTCACATTATTAGCTGAACAACTAGCGCGCTAATTTACTACTGATTTTGATTGGTATGAGATCGTAAAAAAAGCCGCTTACGCGGCTTTTTCGTTCTTCTGCAAGAAGATTACTTCTTTGCTTCAGGAGCAGCAGGAGCTGGAGCAGCAGGAGCGGCAGCAGCAGGAGCAGCATCAGCAGGAGCAGCAGCAGGAGCTGGAGCAGGCGCTGGTTTTGGTTCTTCTTTTTTGCCACAAGCAGCCAAAGCAACGGCTAACATAGCAGCAAGTAATAGTGACTTCTTCATTTGTAAGTTCCTTTAAAAAAAATTAACATCAATTACCGGTAATTGTTGTTGGAATCAGTTAAGGGTTACCCCTTAACAAATCCAGAAAACATTATAGCCATCATTGGGGGAATGGTTCAAAGATTAACCATCCGGCTTGATATGCGCTGTAGAGAGAATGGGCAGCTTGGCCTTGGGTAGGCCGGAGAATTAACCGCTGCTGAGCTGAGAGACTAAGGGTTTTGTTCGTTGCCAGCGCGCGCCATAACTGCTTGACTAGCGGGCTGGCGGTTTGGGTCATATTTTCGCCATTACAAAAAATATGCTGCTTGTCACAGATCATGCGGGTAAGTGGATGTAGATACAAAGAGCTTGTAGACAGCTTGCCAATAAATTGTGGGTAACTGAGGGGTTTTGCTGGGCCCGTAAAATATGCGCTGGGCTTGGGTTCGCTTAAATAGGCACTAATACCCTGTAAAAAATGATTAATATCATTTAAATCAAGGCTTTTCAGGCGTTTTTTCAATTGCTTAATTAGCTCTGGTGGTAGCACTTCGGGTTGCTTGGTGGCACCTTGCTGGGGATCGGCATAGTGTGTATTGAGCTCGGGTACCGAGTCTAGGGATTCAGCTAAGCGCCACAACCCCTCTTGGAGTAATTCTCGGTAGGTGGGTGCTCGAAAGCCAATTGACCAGGTTTGGCATGCTGGATCGAGCGCGACGCCATCATGTGCTGTATTTGGCGGTAAATAGAGCATATCGCCAGGCTCAAGCACCCATTCTTCTTGAGCCTTAAAGTGACGCAGAATTTTCAGTGGCAGCCCCGCTTTGAGTGTTAGATCACTTTGGGTGGAAATTGACCATTTTCTGCGGCCTGCCATTTGCAATAAAAACACATCATAGGAGTCAAAGTGGGGCCCCACGCCACCCCCGATACCGGCAAGGCTGATCATTAAATCGTCTAATCTGGCATCGGGTATAAAGCGAAACCAAGAAAGTACCTTTGCGGCAGCGGGGTGATGGGCCTCTACCCCTTGTATGAGCAGGGTCCAATTAGGGTCTTTAAGATTTGGTAAATGCTTGGCTTTGAGCGGCTCGGTACTGAGGTCATGAAGACGCCAGGGTTTAGAGCGAATTAAGCGGGCTTCACTTTCACCCTGACTGGCCATAGCCCAGAGTGCCTGGGCCGATATAGGACTATCGAGCGGGTTACCAAGGGCCTTAGCTTGCTGAAAAGCAGGAATAGCTCCCCGCACTAAGAGGGGGCGCTGATGCCAGTAATTGCGCATAAAGACTTGTGGGCTAAGGCCGCCCAAGAGGGGCCAAGCTTGCTTCAAGAGCAAGACTTCAGGCGCGCGGGGTGGTTGGTAGGGATTGCTCAAGTAAAATGAACTCAATTCTAATTTTTTAGCAAACTTATTAGCAAACTACGTATGAAGATCTCAAAAAATACTATTGTCTCGCTGCGTTACAAATTAACCGATGCACAAAATAATGTCATCGAAGAACCCGAAGCCCCGATGGTATACCTGCACGGGGGTTATGATGGCACTTTTCCAAAAATTGAAACCGCTTTAGATGGGCAAGATGTGGGGTATGAAACCACTTTGCAACTCGATCCTGGCGATGCATTTGGCGAATACGACCCTGAGTTATTAAAAATAGAGCCCCGTACGCGTTTTCCAGAGCCGCTTGAGGTAGGGATGCAATTTGAGGGTGTACCCGACGCAGATGACGTTTCGCTTGATGCCGAACAGGTTCATGAGGTGATAGATGATAGCGACGAAGAGGATCTTTCCGCAATGATTTATACCGTGACCGATGTTGCCGAGAATCAAGTGGTGCTGGATGGTAATCATCCCCTTGCTGGCATGGCGTTACGCTTTTGGTTGCAGGTAGAAGAAGTGCGAATTGCCACCGATGAGGAAATTCAAAATCGACACCCGCAAGGCGAGGAAGGTCTTGGCTTTGGGGTTTTGGATGAGGGTGACGATGAAATGGATGAAGATTATATTGGCGGCGCACAAAAAAAAGATGGCGCAAATCCGCACACCTTGCACTAAATAAAATCCGTCATATTTTATTCTTTCAGCCAGCGCTTAATTGCATCTAGCTCGCGCATCGCAGCGCCATCTTCAGAGCTAGGTGTTACCTGTGTAGGGGCGTGTCCTGTTAGTTTTGCCAAGGCTTCTTCTAAGGCTTGTATTTTTGTTTCTTGTAAGAGGGTGGCGTCAATCAGCCCTTTTAGCGCAAGTGACATGGGATCATCGGCATTGGGGGTGATTCCGTATGCAGAAAAATTAGCCTTACTCTCCATACTGCCAGCGTGAGGTAAGTCGGGGTGTAGGGTGCGGGCTGGCACACCAACGGCGGTTGCACCCGCCGGTATTTCTTTCAGCACGACAGCATTTGAGCCTATACGGGCGCCATCTCCCACCATAAACCCACCCAAGACCTTAGCGCCTGCGCTAACAACCACCCCCTTGCCTAGTGTGGGGTGACGTTTGACGCCTTTATAAAGTGAGGTGCCGCCTAAAGTAACGCCTTGATAAATTGTGCAATCGTCACCAATAACCGTGGTTTCGCCAATGACAATACCCAGGCCATGATCGAGGAAAACCCGGCGCCCAATTTTGACCCCAGGATGTATTTCAATGCCGGTAAGCCAACGCGCCAACATTGACCATAGGCGGGCGATTAATTTAAGTTCTACTTGCCAAAAAAAGTGCGCAACACGATGCAGCCATACCGCATGCAAACCAGGGTAGCAAAGTATTACCTCCAGCCGGTTTCGCGCTGCCGGATCACGGGCAATAATGGAATCGATTTCGTCGAAGAATGCGTTGGCCATAGTGAGAGTTTAATCGGAAGCGCTTATTTTTTTGTCAGCATCTGTTTGGCGATACCCCTTAATAAATCAATTTCCTCTTTATGCAGTTCGGCTCGTGCAAACAAGGCCTGTAAACGGGGCATTAGTTTTTTGGGCCGATCGGGGTCAAGGTAGCCAATAGATTCAAGGCCTTGGCGCCAATGCTCGGCCATAGCGGCCACTGCGGTGGGGTCGGCTAGATCACTGCTTGCTGCTTTGGGGTTTGAGCTGATTTTGTGGCGGGCTATTTCGGCTTGCAAAGACTGGCGCAGGGTATAGGCGCAGACCATTACGGCTTGCGCTAAATTCAAAGAGGGGTATGCCGGATTAGCATCTAAAAAGACTCGATGTGAACACAGTTTGAGGGCTTCATTATCTAGACCAGTTCTTTCTGTACCGAAAACCAAAGCCACTTGCTCTTCATTCATTAATAGTTGAGTCGCCCGTTGGCAAGCTTCTGGCCACGAAAGCGCTGGCGGCCCAAATTGGCGCTCTCGGCTAGTTAAACCTAGCACCAGCGAACAATTTTTGAGGGCTGGACCCAAGGTCGGTCTTTCGAGCGCTTGCTCTAATACGTCTTGAGCGCCACTGGCAAAGGCAATGGCCTCAGAGTGCTCGAACGGCTTATTTTGACGTGGGGCTATTAGCGTGAGGCGCTGAAAGCCCATGGTTTTTAGCGCCCGCGCGCTTGCGCCAATATTGCCAGGATGGCTGGTTTGGACCAAGACCCAATTTAGCGCATTAAATGCAGGATGTTCAGGTAGTGAGCTTAGCTGATGCAGCGGGTTAACCGCGTCACTATGGGTCGGTTGTGGAGTCATTGGGGGCATCTTGAGGTTCATTCTGCAGGTATTGCGTCCGATCGTTTAAGATGAGCGCTTCGCTTGTTATTGTCCCGCATTTTTTAGGGCACTTACAGGCTGGCTCTTATTTAATTTGCTCACACTAATCTTATGCATCCTATGTTGAATGTGGCCGTTAAGGCTGCCCGCCGTGCTGGAACTATTATTAACCGTGCCTCGCTGAACTTAGAGCGCTTGCAGGTTGATCGTAAACAACATAATGATTTTGTGACAGAAGTAGACCAACAAGCCGAAGCGGCCATTATTGAAACCTTAAGTGATGCCTACCCTGACCATGGTTTTTTGGCGGAAGAAACAGGTAGCCACAAACCCGATGCGGAATCAATTTGGATTATTGACCCCCTTGATGGCACCACCAATTTTATTCATGGCTTTCCGCAGTATGCAGTTTCAATTGCCTTAGCGGTTGCGGGAGTGACTCAGCAAGCAGTGGTATATGACCCCACTCGCGATGAATTATTTACTGCTACTAGGGGTAGCGGAGCGTATTTAAATCGCCGTCGTTTGCGGGTAGCAGCTGAAATCCGTTTGGCTAATGCTTTGCTGGGAACGGGCTTTCCTTACCGAGAAGATCAAGACCTTGAGAGCTACTTACGCATTTTTGCTGAGATGTCTCGGCAATGCGCTGGCTTGCGTCGGCCTGGTGCTGCTTCTTTAGATTTGGTTTATGTTGCTGCGGGTCGTTATGATGGATTTTTTGAAAGTGATTTAAAGCCCTGGGATATGGCAGCAGGCGCTTTAATTGTGGCCGAAGCAGGCGGCCTAGTGGGTACCTACTCGGGTGAAGAAGGTTTCTTGCAAAGTGGTGAGGTGATGGCGGCTAACCCTCGTTTATTTGCCCAGATGGCGCAAATTTTGCGACCTTATGCTAAAGCGCCAGAGGGCAATAGCGCCTTAAAACGGAGTTAGTTTTTACCCCTTAACTAAGTCTAGGTAGCGCACCCCATTAGCATCAATGCGTAGTGCACTAGCTTTAGGCAAGACGCTCTCGGGATGATCTAAATCCCAATCGGATAGCACCCAGCGTTGCCACTCCACTTGATTGAAGTTTTCATGATGTCGAGTGGGTAAATGCGTATGACCATGAATAAGCTGATCGATCTTAAATTGATCGACAAGGCTGGCACAGGCATGAAGAGTGACATCGACTTTCATTTGAGTGGATTCAGGCGCATAACGCGCAGCTCGCTGATACTGCGCGGTACTATTGCTTCGCAACTGCTGGGCTATAGTGCGACGCCAGTTGAGGGGCATTTTTAAAAATAGCTGTTGTAGCCAGGGTTTACGAACCCACTTACGAAAGAGTTGATACGCGTTATCGGCAGTGCATAAAATATCGCCATGGCTTAAGAGATATTCAGAGCCTGCTAAGACTACTTTACTTGGGTCGGGCAAGAGGGTCATACTGGTTTTCTTTAAAAAATCAGGACCAATTAAAAAATCGCGATTACCATGAAGATAGTAAATTTTTACACTGAGCGCCAAATTGGCCAAGGCATTTTTTATCTCTAGATGAAAAGGGGAGCGTAAGCTAGCATCATCGCCTACCCAATATTCAAAGAGATCGCCCAAAATAAAAACGGCTTCAACCGAGCGCGCCTCTTTTTCACAAAAATCAATCAACCGTTGCGCCGTTATTGGCATTGACGGCGTGAGATGGATATCGGAAATCAAGAGGGCGCTAGCGTAGCTTGGAATCATGCTGAAAATTTCTTAAAAAATGACTAGCTCGTGAATTAGTCTTCTAAAACCGTGGCTTTTTCAATCGTGACATCTTCGGTGGGTACATCTTGATGAAAACCAGCGGTACCCGTTTTGACTTTGCGAATGGCATCAACGACATCCATGCCGTCACAAACTTCGCCAAAGACTGCATAACCCCAGCCTTGCGCATTGGGTGCTGTATGGTTTAAGAAATCATTGTCATTCAAATTGATAAAAAATTGCGATGATGCCGAGTGGGGCTCGTTGGTGCGGGCCATTGCCACACTGCCGCGCAGATTTTTTAAGCCATTATTTGCTTCGTTTTCAATTTCAGCCAAGGTTGATTTTTGTTTTAGGCCAGTGGTCATGCCACCGCCTTGAATCATGAAATTATCGATAACGCGATGAAATATAGTGCCATCATAATGCCCACTTTTTACATATTGTAAAAAATTCGCCACGGTTTTTGGCGCTTTAGCAGCATCGAGAGATAAGGTGATATCGCCTTTATTTGTTTTGAGAAGAACTTTGGCCATTGCTTGGTGTACTTTCTAGAAGGTTAGGGGTTGAAGTGGCGGGTGCTGCAGTAACTGATGGTGATGTTGCTGGCGCAACTGAAGTTGTTGGGGTGGTGGCCGGTTTTGCTGCTGCCGCAGCTTGGGGCACTTTGACAACGGGCGGCTTCAGAATTTCTTGCAAGGCTTTATTACGACGCGCATTTTCCCGAATATTGGGTTGTAATTTCGCGGCTGCTTCATAGTTTTTAGCGGCTAAACGAATATAAATATCACCTGAGTTTGACAGGGCAGTAACGTAATCTGGACGCAGCTTCAGCGCTAATTCAAGATAATCGCGGGCATCAATCCATTGATCTTGGCTAGCCCCAATGGCCGCTAGATTATTGTAGGGCTCGGGTAACTCTGGAAATTGTTGGGTAATTTCAGTAAAGGTTTTTTTGGCAGCAGGAATATTGTGTAATTCAATTTGTAAGCGCGCCTTCAAAAAACGCAATTGCACATTACGTGGGTTCTTAATCAAGGTTAGGTCGATTTGATCAACCGCTGCTTTAAATTGTTTTGCTCTTACGAGCTTTTCAATTTGGGGTGGAATGCCATCTTTTGCAAGGGCATCGGGCTCGATAATTAAGAACGACAGGTAGGGTACGGCAATTGAATTAGCGATAGGGGCAGTTAGCGGATCAAACCCAGCGGTTGGGCTATAAGATGAGACCACTGGAGGGGGTGGAGTGGTAGTGCAGGCGCTCAAGAAAATTGCGCCAAGCAACACTGCAGCAGATATAAACCGTTGAACTAAGGAGAATAAACGCATGCTAGCCAACTTATTGATAAGGCACAGCGACAGAATCGGCCATTGAAGGTGGGCCATCATTAAAAGTAGCCTGAGGAATTGCATAAGTTGCATTTGGATCGCCATTAATACTGGCACAACCCCCTAAATTGAAAAGCAAGGTTCCGCAGACCGGCAAAAGGATTTTGCGGTACCAATAAAAGGGAGTTTTAGGAAGGGTGGGGAGGTGTGGGCTCATTCGATATACTCAGCAGTCTAACAAATTAGCGGAACCGATACCTTCGCTGCCTTTATGCTGCAAATCTATAACACCCTGAGCCGGTCGAAAGAGGTCTTTAAGCCGATTACCCCCCGCCACGTAAGCATCTATGTTTGCGGGATGACGGTTTACGATTATTGCCATCTGGGCCATGCGCGGGTGATGATTGTGTTTGACATTGTAGTGCGGTGGCTAATGACCTTGGGATACGAAGTGAATTATGTGCGCAATATCACGGATATTGATGACAAAATTATCCAACGTGCGCTAGAAAATAAAGAATCTATTTTAGCCTTAACTAATCGTTTTATTACTGCTATGCATGTCGATTCTGACCATTTAGGCTTATTGCAGCCGAATCATGAACCAAGAGCAACCGATTTTATTGCGCCAATGCAGGGCATGATTTCGCGTCTCATTGACCAACAATTGGCTTATCAAGGTGATGATGGCGATATTAACTTTTCTGTGCGTTCATTTCCAAAATATGGCCAACTTTCGGGCAAAGCCATCGATGATTTAAACGCAGGCGAGCGCGTGGCGATTGGCAGCGGTAAGCGTGATCCACTTGATTTTGTTTTATGGAAAAGTGCTAAGCCCGAAGAACCAAGCGATACTCGCTGGAAATCCCCTTGGGGGGAAGGACGACCCGGCTGGCATATTGAATGTTCGGCAATGTCTTGTGATCTTCTCGGACAACATTTTGATATTCATGGTGGCGGTGCTGATTTGCAATTTCCCCACCATGAAAATGAAATTGCCCAAAGTGAAGGGGCTATCTACGGTCAAAACCGTAAACCACTTGATCCCCCTTTTGTAAATTATTGGATGCATAACGGGCATATTCGCGTTAACAAAGAAAAAATGTCGAAATCTCTTGGCAATTTTTTTCTGATACGCGATGTGCTCGAGCAATTTGATCCCGAGGTGATCCGCTTTTTTATGCTTAAAGCGCATTACCGTAGCCCGATTAACTTTAGTGATTCGCAGTTAGAAGAGGCGCGGGCGGGTTTAAATCGTTTATATACTGCGCTGGTACAAACCCCCGGTTTTGTGGCAAAAAAAATGAATGGGTTGGGTGACCCAGCTAACGCTTGGGTTATGCGTTTTACCGCCGCCATGAACGATGACTTCAATACGCCCGAAGCCCTTGCTGTGCTATTTGATTTAGCAAGCGAGATTAACCGTGCACAAGGCGCTGAGCGCGTAATTTTGGCCCAACATTTACATCATTTAGCCGGTGTGTTGAATTTTTTACAAGGTGATCCCACAGCATTTTTACAAGGCGAGACTTTAGTTCAACAAAACCCTGACTCGGCTGGGCTTAGTGCAGAGTTGATTGAGACGCAAATTGCCGCAAGAAGCGCCGCCAAAGTGGCCCGTGACTTCACTCAAGCTGATACGATTCGGCAGCGTCTCTTAGCGCAAGGCATAGTTCTAGAAGATCAGGCTGGAGGGGTAACCACATGGCGCCGCGCGTAATTCAATCTAGTACCGCTAAAGTTGCAACTGCTATACCTCCCCTCAAAAAAAATCTAGTTAAATTACCGGTTAGAAAAAAAATCGCAGCAGATGCAGCCCCCGATTATTGGCAACAAGCTTGTACTGAGTTAATGCAACAAGATCGTATTTTGCGCAAGCTCATTCCGCGCTACGGTACTGGATTTTTAGTCACCCGCGGTGATGCTTTTAATACCTTAGCACGGGCGATTGTAGGTCAACAAATTTCGGTTGCAGCTGCCCAAGCAGTTTGGAATCGGTTGGTAACGAATTTAGAAAAAAAGGTCAATCCTGCGCAAGTTTTAGCTGTATCTAGTGAGCATTTGCGCAGCGCCGGATTATCAGGTCGGAAAGTAGAGTACATCCGTGATTTAGCCAGTCATTTTCATGAGGGGCGTTTACATGCCAAACAATGGCAAGCAATGGATGATGAAAGCGTGATTCGGGAATTAACCGATATTCGGGGAATTGGGCGGTGGACTGCAGAAATGTTTTTGATGTTTAATCTGATTCGGCCCAATGTATTGCCTTTAGATGATGTGGGCTTAATTCGGGCAATTTCCTTAAATTATTTCAGTGGCGAGCCTGTTAGTCGCCATGAAATGCGCGAGGTAGGCGAAAACTGGGCGCCATGGCGTACAGTAGCTACTTGGTATATGTGGCGCAGTATCGACCCAATTCCCGTGGAATATTAGAATTCAGCAATGAAAATCACTTTTTTAGACTTTGAACAATCGATTGGTGAGTTAGAAGCCAAAATTGAAGAATTGCGTTTTGTGCAAGATGAGTCAGCTGTTGATATTTCAGCCGAAATTAAAACGCTAGCTGAAAAAAGCCAGCAACTCACTAAAGATATTTATGCCAATTTAAGCCCTTGGCAAGTATCCCAAGTGGCACGGCATCCCCAACGACCCTACACTTTAGACTATATCAACGCCTTATTTACCGATTTTCGGGAGCTACATGGCGACCGCACCTTTGCCGACGACAAATCGATTATTGGCGGCTTAGGGCGCTTTAATGACACCGCTTGTCTGATTATTGGTCATCAAAAAGGCCGCGATACAAAAGAACGGGCTTTACGTAATTTTGGCATGAGTAAGCCCGAAGGCTATCGCAAAGCCATGCGCTTAATGCGCTTAGCCGAAAAATTTAAATTACCAGTATTTACATTTGTTGATACGCCAGGCGCTTTCCCTGGTATTGATGCCGAAGAGCGCAATCAATCGGAGGCGATTGGCAGAAATTTATATACCCAAGCTGAGTTAACGGTGCCAATTATTTCTACCATTATTGGCGAGGGCGGATCGGGAGGGGCTTTAGCGATTGCCATGGGTGATGTAGTTTTGATGTTGCAATATTCAACTTATTCGGTAATTTCACCAGAAGGCTGTGCTTCTATATTATGGAAAACGGCTGAGAAAGCCCCTGAAGCTGCTGAGCAATTAGCCCTTACAGCGCAACGCCTCAAGGCCCTAGGCTTAATTGATCGGATTGTGAGCGAACCGGTAGGTGGCGCTCATCGTGATTATGAAAACATGATGACGGCCATGCGTAAAGCTTTAAGTGAATCTTTAAAGATTTTTGAATCAATGGGAAAAAAAGAACTTCTCGAGCGTCGGCATGAGCGTTTAATGAGCTATGGCAAATTCAAGGAAGCTGAACCCAAAGCCACCTAGCCGACGTAGTAGTCAGGTTATCAAGCCTCAACTACCGCGCAGCCAAGATACAGTGATTGGCATTGCTTTAAGTGGTGGGCTCGACTCCATGGTGCTATTTGATGCAGTCATACGCAATCTTGCTGCTTTGAAGACTGATAAGAAGGGCACATCAATTCCAATATGGGTTTTTCATATTCACCATGGCTTGCAAAAATCAGCTGATGCTTGGCTAGATTTTTGTGCCCTAGCTGCGCAGCGTAAAAAAGTTCATTTCGACTTCCGTTTATTGCAATTGCCTGCAAATACCAATGAGGCAAAAGCCCGTCTGGCCCGTTATGAAGCTTTAGCTGATTTATGCGCGGTGCATGGGGTAAGTGACTTATTGCTCGCCCATCATCAAAATGATCAAGCCGAAACCGTGCTCTTGCAATTACTACGTGGTGCAGGGGTACGTGGTTTGGCGGGTATGCCCATGATGCGAAACATGACCAAAGTAGAGCCCAATACTCAGACCAAACCCATTACCTTATGGCGACCGTTACTTGATTTATCGCGCGCAGAATTAGAAGCTTATGCCCAGCAACACCGCCTTAAGTGGGTGGAAGATCCCTCGAACCGTAGTTTGGTTTATCGCCGCAATGCGGTGCGTCATTCACTGCTGCCAAAGCTAGAGCAAGTGCAGCCAGGCGCAATTGCAAATTTAGCGCGCAGTGCAAAATTGTTAAGCGACTCGCAGCATTTATTAGAGCGCTTAGCGCAACTAGACGGCGCGGAAATTTTGCAAAGCTCAAAAACTGCCCCATTGACAACAGGATTAAAAGTAAAACCATTATTGGATTTATATCTAAAGGATGCTTCGGCGGCGAATAATGTCGTGCGTTATTGGTTGCTACAACTGGGTTTAGCAATGCCATCCTTAGAGCGTTTGCAATCGTGGTGGCTAGACTTACAACGCGCACGCAGTGATGCACGCTTGAAGTTCCTGCATGCTGGTGGGGAAATTCGTTTATGGCGTGGACAATTAATTTATGAGGCCACATCAAATCAGCAAAATAGTGATAAAGCTTTCGCAGGGAAGTGGGTTTTTTTACCTGTACCCTTGCGCAGTAAGCGATTAGGTTTAGCAGCGGCATGGGTGCAAGAAGCGCAGCTGACTGGAGCGATTGAATACCGTTTACGCAAAGGCGGAGAGCGTTTTCAAAAAACGGCTCGTGGTGCGACTAAAACGCTGAAAAATTTGTTTCAAGAAGACGCTATTCCGCCCTGGCAACGTCAGGCCCCTTTACTCTTTATTGCCAATGAACTCGTAGCAGTTGCGGGAATTGGGGTGAATCATCCGCATTTAGTGGCTACAGGCAACCGGGTTTGGCCCGAGTGGCAAGCTTGAAGACTTTGGCTGGAGCGCTGCAAACCTTGTAAAATAAAGCCTTTAAGCAAGCTTTCTACCTTCTTTTATGGCAATTATTGTTCACAAGTACGGCGGCACATCGATGGGCTCGGTTGAGCGCATTCAGAATGTGGCCAAGCGCGTAGCTAAATGGATGCGAGCTGGCCACCAAGTGGTGGTGGTGCCATCGGCTATGTCGGGCGAAACCAATCGCTTGTTGGGTTTAGCTAAAGATATTCACCCCAATCCTAATCCGCGTGAGTTAGATCAAATTGCCTCGACCGGTGAGCAGGTGAGCTCGGGTTTATTAGCCCTAGCTTTGCACCGTGAAGGTATTGATGCGGTTAGTTATGCAGGCTGGCAAGTGACGATTCATACTGATTCTGCTTTTACAAAAGCCCGCATTATGGGTATTGAAGATGAAAAAATTCGGGCCGATTTGAATTTAGGTAAAGCGGTAGTGATTACCGGTTTTCAGGGGGTCGATCCGCACGGTAACATCACTACTTTAGGTCGCGGTGGCTCTGATACTTCCGCGGTAGCAGTGGCTGCGGCACTGAAGGCAGAAGAATGTTTAATTTATACCGATGTTGATGGGGTCTATACCACCGACCCCCGAGTTTGCGAAGATGCACGCCGCCTCGATAAAATTACCTTTGAAGAAATGCTGGAAATGGCAAGCTTAGGTTCGAAGGTATTGCAAATTCGTTCTGTTGAATTTGCTGGCAAGTACCAAGTTAAAACTCGGGTTTTGTCTTCCTTGACAGACCCCTTAATTGCGCTTGAACAAGAAATGAAGTCGGGTACATTAATTACATTTGAAGAGGACAGCACCATGGAAGCCGCCGTTATTTCGGGTATTGCATTTGCACGCGATGAAGCCAAAATTACTGTCTTAAGTGTGCCCGATCGTCCTGGTATTGCGTATCAAATTTTAGGCCCTATTGCCGATGCGAATATTGATGTTGACATGATTATTCAAAATCAATCGGTTGATGGTAAAACTGACTTCACTTTTACAGTACCGAGGGCTGAATATCAAAAAGCGATTGATTTACTAAAAAACTCAGTACAGGCGCATATCGGCGCCAAAGAAATTACTGGTGATCCCAAAGTTTCCAAGGTGTCGGTAGTGGGCGTTGGCATGCGTTCGCATGTTGGGGTTGCCAGTAAAATGTTCCGTACGCTTTCGGAAGAGGGTATTAATATCCTAATGATCTCTACTAGTGAAATTAAAATTTCGGTGGTGGTTGATGAAAAATACATGGAATTAGCCGTGCGGGCTTTGCACAAATCATTTGAGTTAGATCAGGCTTAGTTTTACTTTGGTTAAGAGGCTGTTGAAGGCCCAGTGAGGCCACATTTGGCTGTTTTACCAACACTCCGTTAAACTAGCGGCTGTTGTAATTTTTGTGACTGAATACGGAGACGTGGCCGAGCTGGTCGAAGGCACTCCCCTGCTAAGGGAGCATCGGGGCTAAAACTCTGATCGGAGGTTCGAATCCTCTCGTCTCCGCCATAGACGTATATATAATAAGCCATAACGGGTTTTTTTCTTTTCTACCTACCCAATTAAATACCCAAAAGAAAAAGAGCCATTCCTCGAATCGTGCCCTAGTGAGCGGCTTTTTTCTAGCTTATCCTTTGATGGCTAGGCCGCTGTTCTACTATGGCGAACTTCATCCACAGCCGCTGCTTCAAAGTCCCTACTGCGCTGTAGTTCTTATTCTTTTGCTTCTCCTACATACTGGAATGACTATGCCGTCCTTTATGAGGCACCCAAAATGGGGTTGCTTGAAGAGCTGGGTTTTCACCTTTCCAGCGTTCTCAACATCACTTAGACCTTTTTTACTCATCTAGCTAATGTAACGAAGTAGGGGGAGGCACCCATTTAGTTTATTTGGATCAAATTGAACGACCCCCCCATCCCCTAATTTAGGCTAGATGGGACCCGCTTTACCCTTTACACTTGAATTTGCTCAAATGATTCTAGTTTTTATAGATTTTTAAAATGAAAAAAATATTTCTAATGCACCGCCCCCATTATTTTTTTGCGTGTATTTTTTTATTGGGATTAGCTGGCTGTTCGCCAAAAACATACGAAGATTGCTTGTTAGAAAAAATTAAGCCCGGAATGTCAGAGCAAGCAATTAACGCTGTTACATACGCTTGTACCGGAAAAGATTACTCCACCAAAAGTTCAGAAAAACCATGTTCTTTGACGACTATCACCCAGAGCGAAAAGAACCAGCTTAAGCTCAAAGCTGAAACTCACAAAGAAAACCGGGAGGCCAGGTTAACGGTTTACAACGGAAACATTAAGGCTATTCAGAATATTTCGGTGACATTTTTTATAGATGGGGGCAGCCCTGTTACTTATAAAATCCCTTCGAGCTATCTGGGATCTCAGTCGGAAAAAATTTTTTATCAGTCGATAGCGTCAATTGATCCTGATGGCATAACCAATGTTAGTGTAAGCGCTGAAATCTGCCAGCAATAGATTAAATAATATGGGCGATTATTACAACTTCAAATGTGACGACTGTGGGTTTACTGCCCAATGTTCGCACGGTAGGGATAGGGGGTTTATAGCGGTCGTCCAACCTTTATTTTGCAGTAAATGCAAGGCCCTTAAAAACATTCGTATTGGCAGCTATGTAACTGATAAATCCCAATATACGGGATATAGGGTCGAAGATGTGATGCCAGTTTGTGATGAATGTAACGAATCTAAGAATTTAGTCTTATGGGATGGGATGACTTGTCCGGTATGTCAAAAGAGTCCACTATGGATGAAAGATGCATTAATTTGCTGGGATTGATGGGTCGCTACCTATATAAATATACAAAAATATAATGATCAGCCTTTACTTCGAAATCCCTGTGATGATTGGGCTAATCAGACGGTTAATGAGATAGCAATTAACCATGATGTCTCAGTTAAGAGGGCCACCTTAATAATGCTCGAATGCCTTATTGAAAATATATCCCAAAAAGCCAACGATCAAAGCTATTTAGATGATATGTTTGGAGAATATTTTGAACGGATAGTCTATGCCCCGCAGATGGTAGCTAAGCAATATAAGCAAGGGGGCAATACATACCCAATGATTCAAATTTCAACTAATTATTGTATTCATAGAATGACTGGGGATCACTGGCCAATAACGGAAGAGTTAATAAGCTACTTTGGCAGAAAAATTGAAGAGTCGTTTGGACTTGAATTTCTTAACTATAAATGGGCAGGTCGCCAAAAATGGCTTAACTCGAAGCAAACTGAGCTTTGGGCTGCTAATTGGTAAATACGGCTAAAAAAGAAACCAAATAAGCCACTAAAGAACTAACCAAAAGTACTAAGATGTAAGTAGTCACCTTAATTTTTTTACGGTCAAAGGAGTCATCTCATGAGAGGGTGTCCCATATTTTGTGTAAACGGGGTTCGTTTACTACAGAGGGATTCTCTCCTCATACTTAATACTAAACTGATTTAATGCACCCTTCCAATCTCTGATGGGCATACTCCACTTTTGGC
>Ga0214919_10001787_pt1 | contig 34642 bp, 35 predicted proteins | sample LL1503_MetaG_FD_177994 | JGI IMG/M metagenome (GOLD analysis project Ga0214919, IMG submission 177994) | Freshwater microbial communities from Lake Lanier, Atlanta, Georgia, United States - LL-1503 | ecosystem: Environmental > Aquatic > Freshwater > Lake | place: USA: Georgia | collected...
GCTTAATCCAGCTGGACGCTGCACCGAAGGGTCTCTCGGTCGGGTGGGCAACCACAGCAGCGTCATAAAGAGAGACTCGTTATTGGTTGGGTCACTTAATCAGTAATTAAACTAAGGTGACTCGCGGCGAAATTGCTTGCTCGTTGGTGATTGAACCGTTAAATAAAAAACAACATAGCTAAACATGTAGAACTTTCTGTAGAGTGCTTACGGACGGGGGTTCGATTCCCCCCAGCTCCACCAATTTTGACGTTTAAGATTCATTAATCTATGAATTTATTATCTATAACGGCTGTATGGCCGTTTTTTGTCCTTACCACTTTTGCATATATGGCTACTCGCTATATGGGCATGATATTTCCAGAGCATTTATATCAGATCCCTCAAAAATATCCTGCTATCACAGGATTAAGATCCTTACTTTCATTAAGTGTTTTTTTTCATCACGCTGTTATTTTTTATTTTTATTTTAAATTTCGTAGATGGGAAATCCCACCCTCAAATTTTTATACTCTCTTAGGGCAAGTGCCGGTAGCTATTTTCTTTTCAATTACTGGATTTCTGTTTTGGCAGAAACTCTTTCATAAAAATGGCCAATTGTCATTAGTACCTTTTATCGTTTCCAGAATAAAAAGAATTGCACCTGCATATATTGTGGTGAGTGTGTTGATTGTCTTGATGATTCTCATAATGAGTCATTTGAGTTTGCATGTAAGCTTGATCCAGTTTATGCGAGAAATCTTAACCTTTGTTTTTGGTTTAGGAGCCTTGGAAGTATCAACAGTGAATACAATGGACCCAGGCTTAATGGGGGCAGGCGTCTTCTGGACACTTCGTTATGAATGGAAATTTTATTTATGTTTACCATTCATTGCTTATTTTTTTAAATATAAAAAAGGCCGAACAATTTTCTATAGTGTTTTATTGAGCTATATATTATTTCGCTTCTTATTTAAGTATTACAAGATGCCGATAGGATTATTATTTCTCCCAGGAATTCTTTCAGCCTGCATTGTTAATTCAGATACAGCGTTTAAAAAAATATTCAGGCATCAACATTTTATGCTTTTAGGTTTATTAGCCCTAGCCTCTATCTTTATGTTTAGAAGCAGCATGTACACATACCCATCCCTTTTATTTCTAACCATCTTTTTTGTGGCTCTCGTTTTTTTACCATCAACCTCATGGCCCCATAAAATACTCACCTCAAAATCCTTCCTGATGGCAGGACAGGCAAGCTATTCTATCTATGTGATGCATACCCTCATCTTGTTTGTCATATTTTCTTATACAAATCAATACGCCCCGATAGCAGAAATGGCGCCAATCATGTTTTGGCTTCTTGTGACGCTATCTATGATCTTGTTGATTATTTTATCTTTGTTAAGCTATCGGTATATTGAGTACCCTTTTTTAAAGAGAATGAAATAACTTACTTATGGCTTCAATTAAAAAAATGCCCCAAGTCGCCATCCTTATGTGTACTTATAATGGCGAAGAATTTATAAGGGAGCAGCTCGACTCGATTGAGACCCAGGACCATAAAAACTGGACACTCCACGTGAATGACGACGGGTCCAAAGATAAAACTTTAGACATCTTGAAGGCCTACCAAAAAAAATGGGGACTTAAAAAACTTCACATCCGCCGCGGTCCCCAAAAAGGTTTCTGCCAAAACTTCCTTCAAATCATCAACGACCCTAAAATTAAGGCCGACCTCTATTTTCTTTGCGACCAAGACGACGTCTGGATGCCACATAAGTTAAGCCACACGATTAAAAAAATCTCCAGGATCGACCCCCTAAAACCTATACTCTACTGTGCCAGGACGACATACGTCTCGAGTGACGCTAAAAAAATCTTGGGCCAGTCGGACCTCTTCTTAAAGCCCCCCTCATTCCGGAACGCCATTGTCCAGAGTATCGCGGGCGGCAACACCATGGCCTTCAACAACCCCCTCAAGACGAAGGCCCAAAAATACCAAAGGGCTGACGTGGTGTCGCACGACTGGTGGCTCTACATCATAAATGAGCTTAAGGGTGGGCAGACCCTCTATGACGTCGAGTCGACGATCCTCTACCGGCAGCACAGTAGGTCGCTGATCGGCGCCAATACGGGCTTCATGGCAAAGTGCAGACGCCTAAGGCTCCTCATGAATGGCACCTACAGAGTCTACAACACGAAGCACCTCGAGGCATTTAGATTGCTCTCCATCGAGACCGCCAAAAAGAACATCGACCTCATCGACCAGTTCCTGATCATGCGCGACAAGCCCCTTCAAGTGAGGTGGCAGATGATCCATAGCTTAGGCCTCTTCCGCCAGACGTGGGACGGTCACCTGGCGCTCTTCCTAGGCGCCGTCCTCCGTAAACTTTAATTAGCATTAAAATAAGGGCACGCTAAGTGGTGTTAGCAAACCTAAGTTTAAGCCATTATTTAAGTCCCTTTTTAAGTTAAAATTCTAACCATATGACTATCCTCGTCACAGGTGCAGCGGGCTTCATCGGATCTAACTTCGTCTTAGACTGGTTCGACCATAAAAAAGAGGGCGTGGTGTCCCTAGATCTTTTGACCTACGCCGGTAATCTCGAAAACCTATCATCTTTAGTTAACAATCCGCATCACCACTTTGTAAAGGGCAACATCGGTGACCGTGAACTTATTTCAGAGATTCTAAAAAAACATCAGGTGAGGGCGGTGGTGAACTTTGCAGCCGAGAGTCATGTTGATCGTTCGATCCATGGACCGGGGGACTTTATTGAGACCAATATCGTCGGCACCTATCATTTATTAGAATCCGTTCGAGATTATTGGGGTAGCTTAGATGAAAAGTCCAAGCAAGACTTCAGATTTTTACATGTCTCGACCGATGAGGTGTATGGATCACTAGAAAAATCAGACCCAGCTTTTATTGAGACAAATCCTTATGAACCCAATAGCCCTTATAGTGCAAGTAAAGCCGCGAGTGATCACTTAGTGCGTGCTTGGCACCATACCTACGGACTGCCTGTATTGACGACGAATTGTTCCAATAATTATGGGCCCTACCACTTCCCAGAAAAACTCATCCCCCTATGTATCTTAAATGCACTCAATGGAAAGTCTCTTCCTATCTACGGTGATGGCCAGCAGGTTCGTGATTGGCTCTATGTGAAAGATCACTGCAGTGCGATTCGTACCGTTTTGGAAAAAGGCCGCTTAGGTGAAACCTACAACGTGGGCGGCTGGAATGAGAAGGCTAATCTTGATGTAGTGAAGACAATGTGCGGCATCTTGGATGAATTAAAACCTAAAGTAGACGGCACAAAATATGAGGCCCAAATCACCTACGTCAAAGACCGTCCCGGTCACGATAGACGCTACGCAATTGATGCGACAAAGCTCGAAAAAGAATTGGGTTGGAAACCAAGCGAGACTTTTGAGACGGGGATTCGTAAGACCGTTGAGTGGTATATCAATAATCAAGTGTGGGTCGACCATGTCGTGAGTGGCGAATATAAAAATTGGGTTGAGAAGCAGTACTCATGAAGATCCTTCTTACTGGTAAAAATGGCCAGGTCGGTTTTGAGTTACAAAAAAAATTAAGTGTAATGGGCGAGGTCATCGCGACCGATCGAGAAGAGTTGGACCTTGCAGACCCTGATGCGATTAGACAATTCATCGCTCAAACAAAGCCCGACATCATCGTTAATCCAGCTGCTTACACCGCAGTAGATAGGGCGGAGTCAGAACACGATCTTGCATATCAAATCAATGTCACGGCCCCAGAAGTTTTAGCTTCGATGGCGCGTGAGTTAGATATTCCGTTGATACATTTTTCGACGGACTATGTTTTTGATGGTTTAAAAAAGGAAGCCTATGTCGAGCTTGACAAAACGAATCCACAATCCATATACGGGAAAACAAAATGTGATGGCGAAGAAAAAGTTCGAGTCCATCATAAGCACATTATTTTACGAACGAGCTGGGTATTCGGTGTGCACGGTGGTAACTTCTTAAAAACAATTTTACGTCTAATCCAAGAACGCGATCAGTTATCCGTCGTGAGTGATCAGTGGGGGAGTCCCGCATCGGCCGCCATGTTAAGTGATGTGACTTATGAAATCGTGAAACGCATTTTAAATAACCCAAACTTTAGTGATTACGGGACCTACCACGTGACATGCGAGGGGGAAACCAATTGGCATGAGTACGCTCAGTTTGTGGCATCTCAAGCAATTGAGTTAGGATTTAAATCAAAAATAAAACCGGACGCTATTCAATCAATTAATACTATTGATTATCCCACGCCTGCTAAAAGACCCTCTAATTCAAGGCTTAACACCCATAAGACAGGAAAGGTCTTTATGTTAAAATTACCGCATTGGCAGGATGAAGTAACCAAGACTTTGAAAGCGTTAATTTAAAAAAATGACCATCATCAAAAAAAGAAAAGGCATCATCTTAGCCGGCGGTTCGGGCACACGACTCTATCCTGTGACACAGAGTATCTCAAAGCAGCTTCTTCCTGTGTACGACAAGCCCATGATTTATTATCCACTTAGTACTTTAATGTTAGCGGGTATACAAGACATCCTTATTATTTCGACACCTGATGACACGCCATGTTTTAAATCTTTACTCGGTAATGGCAGTCAGTGGGGTTTAAATATCTCTTACATGGTACAACCGTCCCCCGATGGTTTAGCGCAAGCCTTTATTTTAGGCGACACATTCATCGGAAACGATTTATCTGCACTTGTTTTAGGTGACAATATTTTTTACGGACACGACTTTAATGAGCTATTGCGTAATGCCATGCATCGAGAAAATGGCGCCACTGTATTTGCTTATCACGTGCATGATCCTGAGCGTTATGGTGTGGCGGAATTTGATGGCACCAATAAAGTTTTAAGTTTAGAAGAGAAGCCTTTAAAACCTAAATCTAATTTCGCTGTGACGGGACTCTATTTTTACGATAACGATGTGGTCGCGATGGCGAAAAGTTTAAAACCCTCCCCACGGGGTGAGTTAGAGATCACTGATCTCAATCGCCTCTATTTGGAAAAAGAAAAATTGAATGTGGAAATTATGGGGCGTGGTTACGCCTGGCTCGATACGGGTACGCATGACTCACTTTTAGAAGCGAGTCAGTTCATTGCAACGTTAGAAAGTCGTCAGGGCCTAAAGGTATCTTGTCCTGAAGAAATCAGTTACCGTCAGGGTTGGATTAACGCTAGCCAACTAGAAAAATTAGCCGCACCCTTATCTAAGAGCGGTTACGGCCAGTACTTAAAAAAAGTTTTACAAGAAAAATTTCTATAAATGAAAGTGACTCCACTCGCAATTCCTGATGTATTACTGATCGAGCCCGAAGTGTTTGGTGATGATAGAGGATTTTTCTTTGAGAGTTTTAATCAGGAGCGCTTTGAGAAGGCGGTAGGCAAAAAAATTAACTTCGTTCAGGACAATCATTCGAAGTCAGTTAAGGGCGTATTACGCGGGCTACATTATCAGTTACCACCTAAGGCACAATCTAAGCTTGTGCGAGTAATTCACGGCGAGGTATTTGATGTAGCGGTTGATATCAGAAAATCTTCGCCAACGTTTGGTAACTGGGTAGGTGAGGTCATATCAGCTGAGAATAAAAAACAGGTATGGATTCCGGAAGGTTTTGCCCACGGTTTTGTGACACTATCTGATACCGCAGAATTTTTATATAAGACAACTGATCTTTATAGCCCAGATCACGAGGCGTGTATTCTTTGGAATGATAAAAATATTGATATCAAGTGGCCGTTTGATTTTGAGCCCTTATTAGCCAATAAAGATAAGCTGGCAAACAGCTTTAATCATGCAAAATATTTTGAATGAAACAACAAGTCAATTCAATTAATCCTCATGCAACTCAACCAACTTCACTATTAGCAATGGGGAGAAGTTTAATTAAGCATCGCCAACTTATCTTCCAAATGATAAAACGCGAAGTCATAGGCCGCTATAGAGGCTCCGTGATTGGGCTAGCTTGGTCATTTTTTAATCCAATCCTGATGTTATTAGTGTATACGATCGTTTTTTCTATGATCTTTAAAGCGCGCTGGGGTTTAGCTGGTGAAGAGAGTAAATTGCAGCTCGCTTTAATTTTATTTACAGGAATGATTGTCTTAAACTTTTTTATTGAAGTGCTGAATCGTGCACCTAATTTAATTTTATCGAATGTTAATTATGTAAAAAAAGTAGTATTTCCCTTAGAAATACTTTCTGTGATTTCTATCGGTACAGCTTTATTCCATGCTTGTATAAGCTTCTTTGTTTTAATTGCTGCATTTTTTTTATTTAATGGCTATCTAAATTTAACAGTCTTATTAATTCCGATAGTGATTTTACCTTTAATAATTCTTTCATTAGGATTTTCTTGGATCTTGGCATCGTTTGGAGTTTTTGTGAGAGATACCGGGCAAACAATAGGATTATTAACAACATTACTCATGTTTTTGTCGCCTGTATTTTATCCTGTCAGTGCAGTTCCTGAAGCACTTCAACCTTATATTATGATAAATCCTATGACTTTTATAATCGAGCAGGTTAGGTTAGTTGTAATGAGGGGGGAATTTCCTAATTGGACCGGCCTAGGTATTTATCTAGTTATCGCAATCCTCTTGATGTTAGCTGGCTTTACTTGGTTCCAAAAAACGAGAAAAGGATTTGCAGATGTCATTTAATGAAATTGCAATTTCCGTTAAGAATTTATCTAAACGATATGAGATTTATGATCACCCAGGCGATCGACTTAAGCAGTTTTTGCTGCCAAGATTAAGAAATTTTTTAGGCTTAAATACCACGAAATATTTTAGAGAATTTTGGGCGCTAAATGATGTTTCATTTGAGATTAAGAAGGGCGAGACGGTTGGAATTATCGGCCGAAATGGTAGTGGTAAATCAACTCTTTTACAAATGATTTGTGGTACGCTCACTCCAACAAATGGAACTGTTGAAGTAACGGGTCGAATCGCTGCATTATTAGAATTAGGTTCTGGATTTAATCCTGAGTTTACTGGGCGAGAAAATATTTATATGAGCGCTTCAATTTTAGGTTTAAGTAATGATGAAATATTTAATCGCTTTCATAGTATCGAGGCTTTTGCTGATATAGGCGACTTTATTGAACAGCCTTTAAAAACTTATTCTAGTGGCATGGTTTTAAGGCTGGCTTTTGCTGTGATAGCAAATGTAGATGCTGATATTTTAATCATTGATGAAGCGCTGGCTGTAGGAGATGCATTCTTTACACAAAAATGTATGCGATTTTTAAGAAAATTTATGAAACATGGCACGATATTATTTGTCAGTCATGACACTGGAGCGGTAATTAATTTATGTAGTCACGCTATTTTTTTGAATAAAGGTTTGTTTAAGAAAGAAGGCACTCCAAAAGAAGTCACTCAGCTATATTTAGCTGAGCTCTATGATTCAACTCAAGAGATAAATAAAGATAATGATCCCTTTATTCAGGGGAGGAATAATACTGCAAATTCTCGCGATATGCGAAATGATTTTATAAATAAAACATCACTTAGGAATGATATAGAGATTTTTGATTTTAAATCAAGCGCCCCAAGTTTTGGAAAAGGTTTGGGTAGAATCATTTCTGTCCGACTTTTAGACAATGCTGGATATCCATTAAGCTGGATTGTTGGCGGTGAAGAGATTTCTATTGAAATTATATGTAGAGCAATGAAAAGTATTGTTAGTCCAATTATTGGTTTTTATATAAATGATAAATTGGGACAGCCTGTGTTTGGAGACAATACCTACCTTACGTACTTCAAAAATTCTTTTGAAATTTCACCCAACCAGGAATTCTCTGCATCTTTTGAATTTAGGATGCCAATACTTCCGGTAGGTGATTACTCAGTCACTGTAGCTTTGGCTGAGGGATCACAGGCAGATCATATTCAACACCACTGGATATATGACGCTTTAAATTTTAAATCACATGCTAGCAGCGTAAGTACTGGCTTAGTTGGAATACCAATGTCAAATATTGAAATTAGGTTAAAAGGTGCTTAGAAGTTTTATGAAAAATAATGACGACATGAGCGAGATAAATTTGATTAAAGCAGTAGAGTTCAGTCCCGAGTCTATTCAATTTCCGCCATCATGGGTTGGGCATATACCTTTTATTGCCTGGTTTATTAGGGAGTTAAGCCCCAAAATATTTGTTGAGCTAGGAACGCATACAGGTAACTCTTATTTTGCAGCATGTCAGTCTGTTAAAGAGAGTAAATTACCCACTAATTGTTTTGCAGTTGATACCTGGCGAGGAGATGAGCACACAGGTAATTACACGGAAGAAATCTTCAATCAAGTTACAACCTATAATAAAGAAAAGTATGAGAATTTTTCCAAATTAATGCGCATGAAATTTGATGAAGCTCTCCCATATTTTTCTGATAATTCGATTGAATTGCTCCATATAGACGGCTTACACAGCTACGAAGCAGTTAGCCATGATTTCAAAACTTGGTTACCTAAAATGGCACCAGAAAGTATTATTATTTTTCACGATACAAAAGTCACAGAAAAAGGTTTTGGTGTTTGGAAGTTATGGTCTGAATTGATCAAAGAATATCCTTACAATTTAGAATTTGATCATTCGAATGGGCTGGGAGTTATTATGCTCAGCAATAAATGCAAAGCCCAATTTCTAAATGAGTTCTTCAGTAAAAAAGATAAATTTAAGAATTATTTCTCAAGTCTTGGCGGCTTAATCCTGAGCAGATATAAATTTAATGAATTAAAACAACAAATCGTAGTTAAAGAACAGGCTCTCGCAGCTCAAATAGCTGAGCGAGATGCTATTATAATTGAGCGAGATGCTCAGATTGCAGCTATTTATCGAACTTATTGTTGGCGTATTTCATCACCACTTCGATTTATAGGTAGACTTATAAAATTTTTTTTACAAAAAAGTTAATCCAGCAATTTGTGAGTTAATTTGAAAAAATATACACGTAAAATATTATTAATAAGTCAAACAATAATCAAAAAGTCAAATTTTGCTTTTCTTTTTTTTTTAATTCTGTTGTTTTCTATAGCCTACAAATACATCCCTCTTAACTATAGGTTAAAAAATAGTTTAAAAGAATTATTTTATAAAAAATTTCCGCACTTAAAGCGAAGCAAATTTACTGCTAGCAAAGTTTTTTTTCCTAAAGTTGTATTTGTTATTTCAAGTTACATTAAAAAGCTAATAGTAGATCCAAAAATATTTGCATTAAGATTTAAAATTTACCAATCTCATTTGTTGCGCACTTTAAGTTTTAAGCATTCAGTAAATCCCTTAGTTTCAATTATTATTCCAGTATATGGTCAAATTAACTTTACAATTGCCTGTCTTCTGTCGATTGCTCAAAATAAGCCTGAGTGCACATTCGAAATTATTATTGTAGATGATGCATCGCTAGATAATTCTTCTGAGTTACTAAAGTCTGTAAGCGGGGTAAAAGTTTTTGTTAATCCTGTTAATTGTGGCTTTATTAAATCTTGTAATTTAGGGGCTAAAAAAGCAAAAGGACATTATGTATATTTCTTGAATAATGATACTCGGGTGACTAAGGGATGGCTTGATCATTTAGTACAAACATTTTCAGATTTCCCAGGTACAGGTTTAGCAGGTTCTAAGCTAGTCTACCCTAATGGCAAACTTCAGGAAGCTGGCGGCATTATATGGAGGGATGGATCTGCTTGGAATTTCGGAAGAGGCGAGGATCCTGATTTTCATGTCTATAACTATGCAAGGGAGGTAGATTATTGCTCTGGCGCTTCAATTATGATTCCTAAACAAATTTTTAATCATATAAATGGTTTTGATCCTTACTATTTGCCAGCTTATTGTGAAGACTCTGATTTGGCTCTTAAGTTGAGAAGTAAAGGCTATCGTGTTATTTATCAGCCACTATCAATTGTTATTCATTTTGAAGGCATAACTTCAGGAAAAAATATAAACAGTGGAATAAAGTCCTACCAAGTAGAAAACATGCGAAAGCAATATAATCGTTGGAAGTCTATATTATCGAAGCACGAACGGAACGGTGAACATATAGATTGGGCTATAAATAGGCGTGCAGATAAGAAAGTTTTAGTGCTTGATGAAAATTCACCGCAGCCAGATAAAGATGCCGGATCTTTATTAACTTTTAATCTGATGCTCTTATTACGCGAAATGAATTTTCAGGTTACTTTTATAGCAAGAGACCTTCAATATTCTAAAAAATACACTTCTTTAATGCAGCGTTTTGGTATTGAAGTTGCTTATTTGCCCCACGTAAAAAGTATTAAATCTCATTTAAAAGAATATGGTGCGAGGTATGATCTCATCTTTTTATTTAGACCCAATCTTGCAGATGATTTCATAGATATTTGTAGGTCATATGCTTATCGCGCAAAAATTATATACCATTCGGTCGATCTTCATTTTTTAAGAATCTTGCGCGAAGCTAAATTAATGAATGATAGAAAAAAAGAAACTGAAGCCTTAAAAATGAAAAAACTTGAAATCAATATAATTAAACGTATGGATGCTTCAATTGTTGTAAGTAAAGCTGAGTTAAAAATGCTTAAATATGAAGGCGTTACTAAAAATGTATATTTGCTTTCATTAATTAAGGCTGCATCCTATTCAGATAAACCATTTAAAAAGAGAAGAGACATAATATTTGTTGGTGGTTTTAACCATCAACCTAACGTAGATGCTATAAAATTTTTTGTAAAAGAAGTTATGCCAATTTTATGGAAGAATGATAAAAGCATTATCTTTTATATAGTTGGAAGTAATATCCCACAAGAAATTATTGTTTTGCAGAACTCAGCAATAAAAATTCTTGGATTTGTTGAGAAATTGGACCCTGTTTTAAATAATATGCGCGTAATGGTGGCTCCATTAAGATATGGTGCGGGGGTTAAGGGTAAAATTGTAAGTGCTATGTCATTGGGATTGCCTGTCGTTGCAACCCCAGTTGCAGCTGAAGGTATGGGTTTAACTCACAAAGAAAATATATTGATTGCAGATGATGCAAAATCCTTTGCAGAAAGCGTATTAGAGCTATATAAGAATGAAAAACTATGGCGTTATATAAATAAAAGTTCTTTAAATTTTGTTGAGCATTCCTGGGGCCCTGAAATTTCTTATAAAAACCTGTCAAAAATTATTTCTAAATTGGAGATTCCCATTACGAAGCCTCGATATAAATTAAGTCTTTATAATGAAAATGACTAATTATTTATGAAAACAAAAGTAATCGCAACAATACTCTCAGGTGGATCAGGCTCTCGCTTATGGCCAGTTTCTAGAGAAAATTTCCCAAAGCCTTTTATTAAAGTAACAGACGGTGAAAGTCTTATCCAAAAGACTTATTTAAGAGCAGTCAAAATTCCTTTCGTAGTTGAGATATTAACCGTTACAAATCGTGAGCTTTTATTTTTAACTATAGATGAGTACGATTCAGCAAATATTGGCGCACCACATAAAAATTTTATATTAGAGCCTTTTGGTCGTAATACCGCCCCAGCAATAATTTCTGCTGCCATTGAAACAAAAGAAAAGTATGGTGAAGATGCGTTAATGTTGATTTTATCTGCTGACCATCTCCTACAAAATGAAAGTGCTTTTCATGATGCGGTCATAAATGCTATAAATTTAGCAAATGATGGCTATCTGGTTACTTTTGGTATTAAGCCCAATCGCCCTGATACCAGCTTTGGATATCTTGAAATTGAAAAAGGACTCGTAAAGCAATTTATTGAGAAGCCTAGCTTAGATAGGGCGAAGGAATATATAAAACAAGACAATTTTTATTGGAATGCTGGTATTTTTTGTTTTTCCGTTAAAACTTTTTTAAAGGAAATTGAGATTTATGCCGAAAAAATGTTATTCGATGTTGTAAAAACTATTAAAGCTTCTCGCAGGGAGAAGGATAAAGCGTCGTCAAGGTTATTTCTTGACCGGACTAGCTTTGAAAATGTTGAAAGCAATTCAATTGATTATATATTGTTTGAAAAGTCTAGAAAAGTTGCTGCCATACCCTGCGATATTGGTTGGAGCGATGTAGGTTCTTGGTCAGCTTTAACTGAATTATATAGCCCAGACTCTCTCGGAAATCGATCTCAAGGAAGGGGTGTTTTTCATAACACAAAAAACTCTAGTATTTATAGTGATAAGCGCTTGATAAGTTTAATAGGTGTAGAAGATTTAATTGTAGTGGAAACAGATGATGCGATATTGGTCCTTAATAAAAATCAAGCACAGGAAGTCAGGCATCTTTATAACTACTTTAAAGAAAATAATAATGATATATATAAATGGCATAATGAAGTCCATCGGCCATGGGGCAGCTATAGGGTGCTTTGTGAAGATAAGTTATTTAAGGTTAAATTAATCTATGTGAAGCCTCATCAAGAGCTTTCCTTACAAGTTCATGAACATCGCTCAGAGCATTGGGTTGTAGTCAAGGGAAAAGCTACGATCATAAATAATAGCGAGAAGATTTATTTAGAGGAAAATGAGTCAACTTATATCCCTAAAAATCATACCCATCAACTTTTGAATGAGCATGATGAGCCCTTGAATGTTGTTGAAGTTCAATCAGGAAGTTATTTGGGCGAGGATGATATTAAGCGTATTATTGATAAGTACAATAGGGATTAAATTTTTCATTAAACAAGGAAATTAGTTTTGACTCAAAAATTAGCAATCGTCACTGGCGTGACGGGACAAGATGGTGCCTACCTCGCCGAATTCTTACTCAATAAAAATTATAAGGTGATTGGTACTTATCGCAGAACAAGTTCTATTAATTTCTGGAGAATGAATGAACTTGGTATTAAAGAGCATCCTAATCTAGCGTTAGTTGAACATGACCTTACAGATTTTGGGTCGAGCATTCGGCTAATTGAGAAATTTAATCCCGACGAAATCTATAATTTAGCTGCACAAAGTTTTGTGGGTGTTAGTTTTGAGCAGCCTATTACAACTGCAGAGATAAATGGCTTAGGCCCCGTAAATCTATTAGAGGCTATTAGACATTTAAATACAAAAATACGTTTTTATCAGGCAAGCACATCTGAGATGTTTGGCAAAGTCCAAGCAGTGCCGCAAAATGAGAATACTGCCTTTTACCCCAGGAGTCCTTATGGCGTAGCAAAGCTATATGCCCACTGGATGACCATTAATTACAGGGAAAGTTATAATATTTTTGCATCAAGTGGTATTTTATTTAATCATGAGTCCCCACTAAGAGGGCTTGAATTTGTAACGCGAAAAATTACGGATGCTGTTGCAAAAATTAAATTAGGGAAATTAGACTTTCTAGAATTGGGTAATATTGATTCAAGAAGAGATTGGGGCTATGCAAAAGAATATGTTGAAGGTATGTGGCATATGCTTCAGGCGGAAGAGGCCGAAACATTCGTTTTGGCCACCGGTAGGACTGAAACTGTTAAACAATTTGTATCTCTGGCTTTTAAAGCGGCCGAGATAGATATTGTCTTTAAAGGACGAGATGAAAATACTATAGGCATTGACTCTAAAACTAACAAAACAATTTTAAAAGTCAACCCGAAATTTTATAGACCTGCAGAAGTTGATTTGCTTATTGGGGATCCATCTAAAGCTAAGCAAAAGCTCAAATGGGAGCCTAAATGTAATATTGAGGAATTATCGCGTTTGATGGTAGAGGCTGATATAAAAAGGAATATAACTGGGCATGTTTTTTAATGGAAATACTAAAAATAAAATTAAAAAATATTTTAGTAGGACTAAGATTTTTTTACCGTAAGAAATTTCGCCTATCATTTTTATCCCCATTTTTATCCCCAATTTTTATTGTAAATAATCAGACTCAATTTACCAAGATCTTCTCAGATAGAAAATTTATCGAATCTGTTTTATCAAAAGATAAAAATTTATTTAGTGAGCCAATTTTTAAAGTAGATGGCTTTTGTATTCCATGCAACAAAAAAGTAAAATTTTTGGTTGATTTGACTTCTGGGGGAAAGAAAAAAAGAAATAAATATATTCCGAATTTGAGAGAAAGATTAGAATGCCCGCTATGCAAAATGAATAATCGTCAAAGACTTGTAACTACAATAATTGAACAGTTATTGATTAATGCCAAGATACAAAATATATATTTTATGGAGCAAGTAACACCTATATTTATTTATTTTAAGAATCTTTTAAATAACAGAAATATTATAGGAAGTGAATATTTTGGAGATCGCTTTAAATCTGGAAAAATTTATTCAGGAGTAAGGCATGAAGATGTAGAAAAACTAAGTTTCAATAATAATTCAATTGACTTAATTGTTTCTAACGATGTTTTTGAGCACGTCCCCAATCCTAAAATTGCCTTTAAAGAATCCTTTAGAGTATTAAGAAAAAATGGAATCATGATATTTACAATACCATTTCATTCAAATAAATCTAAATCTGTTACTCGAGCTAAGTTTTCTGATAATACTTTAAATTTCGTTTTGCCAAAGATTTTTCATGGTAATCCTGTTTCGAAGGATGGATCACTTGTTTTTACAGATTTTGGATGGGATGTGCTATCTTTAGTTAAAAATGCTGGGTTTGCAGCTGTTAATGTTGAGGGTTATTTATCATTGGAATACGGGCATTTTGGAAACGTGCAGATAGTTTTTAGAGCTATTAAGTAACGTAAATATGACATTTCGTTTTCTTTGAGAATTCTCTTATGAAATTAGGTTTAGGAACCTGGCGGTTTTTCTTATCTTTTCTGGTAGTTATTTCCCATCTTTGGAAGGATATGATTGGCGGTCCTGCAGCTTATGCGGTCTGGGGATTCTATGTTTTAAGTGGCTATTTAATGACGCTGGTACTTAATGAAAAATATGGTTCAGACATTAATGGACTCAAGAGATATGCCCATAATCGATTTTTAAGAATTTATCCTCTGTATTGGTTAGCAACAATTTTAGGTTTGTTAGCTTTATTAATCTTACCGTCTTTAGGTATTGTGCCTTCACTGCTAAATCCTGCTTTTAATATTCCACAAACTTTAGGTGATTACTGGCACAACCTAACATTAATTCCCATTTTTGGTGGTAATAGATTTTTAGTTCCAGTTTCCGGAGCTTTAGCCACAGAAATAGGTGCATATATTTTGATGCCTTTTATTGCGTTTAGCCGTCGGGCTTCAATTCTTGGGTTAATTTTAAGCCTAATAGCTAATATTAATCTAGGTTTAACAATTGATGATTTTGCGCTAAATTTTGCAACGAGATATTCTTCTTTTTTAAGTTGCTATATAGCATTCGCGTTTGGCTCCCTAACTTATCACCATAGGAATCAATTTAGTAAGCTTAAGATGCCTTTTTTAAGTATCGCAATTTGGAGTATTCATTGCTTAATTGGGGTTAAATTTAATCTTTATCCTTGGGTCTATGGACTCTATACTGCAATTCCTCTTTCAGCTTGGGTAATCATTTCTTTAGCAAAACTAAAGACAGACAGGACAGATAAATTGTTAGGTGACTTATCTTACCCTATTTATCTATTTCACTCTGGTTTAGCAGTATGGTTTTTGGCTTACTATAATAATATTCGCTCGTTTAATTTTTTTATAATCGCATATTTATTTACAATAATAGTGTCGATATTTTGCATAGCAATAGACAAAAAAATAAATAAATTTAGGAGCTAAACAAATTTTAGACTTAATACAATTGAATGCAAAAAGATATCAAAAAAGTATATTTTTAATTTTGATTTCTACAATTTTATGGCTGATCTATGAGTTGCACTTCCTAAAATTTATTCATTGGGGAAGCGCAAGTCGTAATATGCTTTATTTTAGCTTCGGAGCTTCATTTTTATGTTATTTAACTGGAGCCTTAAATAAAAAGTATTTTTTTTATTCAATTGTTATACCCCCATTAATTTTAATTATTTATGTTACTGGTTTCGTCCCAATACTATCAATTTTTACTTTGTTTTTAGCTTCTAGAATTGTAGCAGGATTTATTTTTACTTCTATTGGACTAAAAAAGCAAGATGTATTGCATAGCCTAATTCAAACTGTATTTGGCCTAGGTATTTATGCGAGCGTAATTGGAGCTTTTGCTTTTTTCCCAATTAATAATATTTTAATGTATTGGTCTATTCTATTATTACCAATAATTCTTATTCCAAAAGAACTTAAATTAATTAAAGTAGAGTCTAATCATATCGTAAATGCAACTCGCAGCTACTTAATCGACCAGCCAAAGCTTTTTTTCTTTGTTTACGCAATACTTTTTTTATATTTAATTGTAAGTCTCATGCCAGATTTTGGTTGGGACTCTCTAGCTATGCATTTATATATACCTTCTTATGTCGAATCGCACGCGTTGTGGCCCTTTGACATTAACCAGTACATATGGGCAAGTTGGCCACTGAATACTGATTGGATCTATACCTTAATACAGGTTTTAGGCGGAGGTGAAAATGGAATAAGGCTCGTAGTATTTTTCTTTATATTTCTTTTATCTGCCTTACTAATCAAATCAACGTCAGAATTTATTTCTAAAAAAATGGGGCTCCTCGCAGGCTTAATTTTACTTTCCATGCCACTTACATTTTTAGAAATTTCAACTGTTTTCACTGAGTTATTTTGGACGCTCTTAATTGTAAGCTTTTTTATAATACTTCGCCTCTTTCATGTCTCTAAAGAGAAGAATTACATTTATATTTTCTCAATTCTAGCAGGTATGGCGCTGGCAACGAAAATGATCACAATTGCAATGCTATTACCATTAGCTTTCATTGTTATATATTTAGTATATAAAAAAAATTCTTTTAATTTTTTTAAGATCATTTGGTATTGTTTTTTATTGACATTATTATTCGGAGCCGAGCCTTATCTTATAGCTTACTTAAAATCTGGTAACCCTGTTTTCCCCCTTTATAACTATATTTTTAAATCAAAGCTTTTTTCTGAGATGAATTTTTATAATATAACCAGGTATCATAATTATAAGATAAGTATTCTTACTCTTCGTGACATCACTTTTCAGTCAGATAAATTTATTGAGGGATGGTCTGGCGGTGCAATCGGATTAGTGTATTTTGTTATATTGCCGGTAGCTTTTTTTATAAGCATTTTTAATAAATTAAGGCATGCTTTAGTTTTATTTTTTATATCCTTAATTTTTATAATCTTAGTATTTACTATGCAAAGTTATCTGAGATACATTTACGCTGCTTTTCCCATAATTATTTATTTTATGTTGGCAGCTATAAATTCCACAAGAAAAATATTTCCTACATTCTATAATTTCACTAATAAGTCAATTGTTGTTTTGACGATTTCGAGCGTGTCGCTCTTCCCTGTATGCACCCAAGGCTATAGTTTTTTTGATTTTAAATTTTTTCAATCCTCTAAAGATCGAAAGGATCTTATTTACAAACTTAATCCAATTCGACATGCTATCGATGATATTAATTTAAAATATGATGAGAATTCACGGATAGCTTTTTTTTGCAATCCATTAGGAGCAGGACTTAAGGGTGTTGCTTATTATGCTAATTGGTATAACAATAATTTTATTTTTGCAATTTATGCTGCTCATTCAAAAGAAGATATGAGAAAGATCTTAAATGACTATAAAATAGATTCGCTTATTTTTGATGAAAACTTCAATCCTAATGGAAGTTTTCCGCAGTTAGCAAATTTTATTAAAAACGCAACAGTTTTAGAAAAAGAATATGGGCAAGGAATATCAGTGAGAACTATTAAGAAATATTAATTTTAAAATTTACTGTGAAAAAAATATAAAATGTCAAAAAAGGTAGCAATTTCTGTTGTAATTCCCTCCTACAAAGTTAAAAAGCACATTCTTTCCGTTATTAAATCTATCGGCCAAGAAGTGAGTAAAATTTATGTAGTCGATGATAAATGCCCTGAAGAAACTGGCAAATTTGTAGAAAAATTCTGTAAAGATAAGAGGGTGAATGTAATTTATCACTCTATTAATCTAGGGGTTGGCGCGTCTGTTATGACAGGCTACAGAGAATCTATTACAGATAAAATGGATATTGTTGTAAAGATTGATGGTGACGGACAAATGGAGCCAAATCTTATCCCTCAATTTGTTATTCCGATAATAAAACATGAGGCAGACTATACAAAGGGTAATCGTTTTCATGATCTGGATAAGCTATCTTCCATGCCAATGTTAAGGCTTATTGGAAATGCTCTTCTTTCTTTTTTGACAAAATTTTCTTCAGGGTACTGGAATATTTTTGATCCCACAAACGGATATACAGCTATTCATATTGATATTATAAAAAATTTACCTCTCCATAAGATTAGCAACAGATTTTTTTTCGAATCAGATATGCTATTTAGACTTAATTTATTAAGAGCATTAGTTATTGATATTCCAATGGAAGCAAAATATTTAAATGAGAAAAGTAATTTAAGGCCAACAAAAGTTGCAAGTGAATTTTTATTTAAAAATCTCAGGAATTTCCTTAAGCGAATTTTTTATAATTATTATCTTCGTGATTTAAATGTAGCATCTTTTGAGCTACCCATAGGCATGGCTTTGATCTTTTTTGGATTATTTTATGGAGGTTATCATTGGCTACTCTCTGCTCAAACCGGAATTAATTCACCAACAGGCTCAATTATGATTTCCTCGCTGGGGATTTTGATGGGATTTCAATTAATTTTAGCATTTCTTAATGCTGATATATCGAATGTTCCTTTACGCTGCATTCATATAAACTATGTTAATAATTTTAGCCATGCAATGAAAAAGCACTTTAAATTATGAATTTTTTAAATTTACTATCTAGTAAGATTAAAGCATATACAGTCATTGACTTGTTAAGACTTGAATTTGAAGCGATTTTTTTTGGATTTTTTTCTTTAATTCCTACAACTCTAGGAGTTATATTAAGAGCAAGTGCTTGCAAATTATTATTTAAAAAAAATGACGGTTTTTCATGGATTCAGCCGCGTGTAACAATTATTCATTCAGACAGAATAATTTCTGGAGCCAATCTAGCTATAAATACTGGAACTTATATTAATGGAATAGGCGGGATAATTATTGGTAAAAATGTTTTAATTGGTCCAAACGTTACCATTTCATCAGGAAAACACTCCATTGTTGGAAGATTTCCCACTGTAATTTCAAGGCCTAGTATACCCACAAAAATAGTTATTAGAGATGATGTGTGGATTGGCGCTGGTGCAGTAATAATGCCAGGTGTAAGGTTATCGAAAGGTACTGTCGTAGGAGCTAATGCCGTAGTATTAAAATCTACAAAGCCTTATGAGGTTGTTGCTGGAATTCCATCAAATACCCTATACGTAAGATGAATCTTCAATTCAAATTCCTAAGATATTTTCTAGTTGCAGCCTCAGCCTATTTAATTGACTTTTTTAGTTTCCTTGCTTTAAATAAAATAGGATTTATCCCGGTCATCTCGAATATATTTACAAAATTTTTTGCATCCATGTACGGATTTATACTGCACAGAAAATTTACTTATAAACTTAATAAAAAAGAAGGGATTAAAGCTCATGCAATTAAGTATTTCAGTCTTGTATTCTTGCTTTACACACCAATTTCGTCATTTGTTTTATTTCTTATGCTTAAATTTGTCAACGAACCTGGATTTGCAAAAATCTACTCAGACATAATTCTTTATTTTGTAACATATGCATATACATCAAAATTTATTTTTAATAGATAAATATTCTGAAGGTTAGAATTTAACTATTTTATATTAGATCAAAACGCACTTACTAATAATACCTCAATCTTATTTGAAAATAGCTATGTAAAATTTTCATAGAAAAATCTTATTCCATGATTAGCCTTTGTGAATATAAATTAATGGCACAAGTGGAATTGATGTTCAAATAAACAAAAAGTCCTTCAATATAAAAGTTGGAGTAGTTCATTTTATCAATGAAGCCATTATTGAAAATAAAATAAGCAAACTATTTTTTTAGAATGTGATATTTACTAAGCTTCGTGAGCGCATCAATAATAATTCTGTTCGAGATTGGCCCTGGTTTAGGTTGGGAGACAAAAGGCATGCCAAGCCCAATTAGGTTGGGATTTAATTTAGATAAAAAGCTATTTATATTAATATTATTAATATGCATATTACAATAATGAATAGTGCTCCCGAATCCTGCGCTTGAACAATTTGAGATTAAATCATCAATCTCACTTCCTTTTATTGATAGCTTAATTTTTATCCTTGAATTCATAAAGTAAGTGTCGAGATATATAGGAGCAAAATCTAAAATTTTAAAAAAAAATAGATTCTTTTGGATGCCCAAAAGATGTCCTAAGGCTCGCCCGAAACGAAATCTAATTATATTATCAGTTGTGGCGAATATTCTAGATGGATACCCAACATTAAATTTGCGCATATATTTGAATTCATCTAGCTCGATCTTGTCGAGATTAGTAATGAATTCTGAGCGGTATAAGAGATCTATTAATTGTATTGCCCCAATGCAAAGAAGTACCTTCCTCTGGGTGGTTATTTTTTCTTTGGGGTAAAAATCTAAAATAACTTTTCTTCTTCTTACGATTATTTTTTCTAGGTACGCATTTTTTGCTGAGTGAATTCGGCTTTCAGAACTCAGGATTGATCCATCAGCATCTTGAATTTGATAAATTTTTTTTATATTTGATAAGGATCCAGTTTCGTTAAAAGACAATTTCTTTAAAAAAATTTTATTTTTCCGTAGAAGGGTCAAAAAATTTTCTGGAATTTTAGTTAAATCTATTGCACCCCCCCATACTTGAGAATTGCCTCCAGGAATTAATCTATCATGCAATCTACCATTAAATAAGCTATATTTAATGGAACCAAATGACCTAGATTTAGGAGCTATAAGTTTATTGCATTCAAGATTCCGACGTCTTTTGAAGTTTTTGTTATTACTTAATAAGTTATTTTTAGGACTAATTACTAAAGTTTTTTTATCAAGCAAAATATTTGCTATGAGAGCTGAAAAGCCAGAGCCAATAATAATAAATTTAGCCATTACTCAGCCTTAATATTCTGTCAATAAATTGGTTGCGAGGAACTGAGAGGAGCCGCCCATCCATTCTTGGAACTTTTCTAGTTGACCTACTATTATTTTCCAGTAATTTTATTATTTGACTTGTGTTAATTGTTTTAATTAGGTTATGAGCTATTAATTTTTTAATTACAAATCTTGAAACTATCCCTCCCTTAATTGAAGTAAAGTACCTATCATCTAGAATTAATGGTAACGATAAAATTTCTGCTGACTTAAATTTTGACTTAATACTATATGCAAGTAAGTTTTTTGCATATTCATATCTCGAGTAGGTTAAAGTTTTAGAACTAATAGCAGTATTTATATATATAATTCTTGTGCTAGCACTAGCATGTGTTTTTAAATAACCTAACGGTTTTACAACATTACATTGTACAAATTTCTTAAAGTCATAGCCATAGCTTAGATAATCATAGCCGCAAACAATCATAATATCAATTTTGTATGGTTTTTTTTTGTATTTTTTTTTAATAGATCTCCATGATTGAATTGAAATTATGGAATCAGGATAAATTAATTTTATTAATCTATAGAAATAAATACTATTACCAAGGAGAGTTATATTTTTCATATTTCTATATTAAAGGTTCATACGTATTTAACGTTTAAATTACTAACTTTATTTATTAGTATAGCTAGATTGGATGATCGTTTGTTAGAATCTATTAGAAATTCAATGAAAATTTAAAATGAATTGAATTCATTTGGTTCAACTTTCAACATATCGAGCATTTTTTTTCTTTTATTCTTGAGTATCTAACTTTTCAAGGGTATGGACCCTAGATCTTTTAAGTCTAATCGCAACTTCTTGTGTTGCTTAATAGTGCCCTGCTAGAATCATTTAAGGCTAAATTGAATAATGAAAGTTATCTTGAAATATTTAGGTAGCATCAAAAAAGAGGCAAGAGCTTTTTTGCTTGAATCTAAATGTAAACTAAATACCCATTTAGAAAACTAGTGTACACATATTGCCTGGTAGTTTTTCTTGGGCGGATGTACGTATTGGCGTTTATTACAATAAAAATACCCTAAAGCTTGGCAAACAGATTTAAATGCAAGGCTTTATAGATTTTCATGACTTTATGTTGTAAACGGTGTTTTTTTGCTGTCGTTAATCAGAAATCACACACATTAACAATTATGGCTTAAGCAGATAGAATATGCCATATACTAGATCAAACATTTGATTAGTTTCTTTAATAATCACGGCTATAAATGTATAGTTATAATTTCATATATATTTTAGATTTAGAATAAAAAAAGGTGATAAATTATGAGCGCTAAAAATGAAAAGCTTACAAGCTTCGATTTTATTGAAATATCTATTTTTTTATCACTTATTTTTTTATTGTTTTTTTGTTTATTTTTTTATTGTTTAAAGGTTATGCCATATTCGTATGGCGACACTGCTTTTCTAATTGAAATTGTAGATAGATTATCAAAAAATTTAGGGCCAACCAGCTATATTTTGTCACAAAATGTGTCTGTCATAGCCTTAGCTACTGTTGATATTACTTCTTTTTGTAAAGAAGGGCTTTTTGCAAATTTATATACTCAAGTTCCTTTTAACTGGCTTACTTCCTTACATGCTTATTTAATACTTTACCCAATTTCAATTGTAGCAAAATACATTGGAAGTATTAATTCACTTTCAGTGTTTCATGCGCTTTCATTTGCCACAATACCTGCCGTAGTCTATTCATATATGAGGCTAAATAATCAAAAAATATTTATTTCATTTTTGACAACTGTTTTAATTATGTTTCATCCAACTTGGCTGTTATCAAGTACAAATCAGTTTTATGTTGATAGATTTTATCCGCCATTTGCTATAGCACTAAGTTTTTTAACCTACAAGTTATTAAATAGCAAAGATCAAGATAATAAATTAGCCATTCTAATTTTTTTTACTATGTTAGTTGGAGGTTCGATCTCGGAAAGAGCTATGGCAGTTTCAGGGATTTTTTTACTATTTTCAGGATTGATACAAAAAGGAACAATTAAGAGGAAGCTTTCCATTTTATTTTTTGGACTTATTGCATTAATTTATGTTTTTATTTATACCCATAAAATTGGTGGCACTCCTGATAATTCGAGGTTCTTTCTAAATAATTATACTTTAAATTCCTTAATTAATACCTTCACTTACCAGGGGATCGGAGCTTATCTTTTTTTTAATGCATTCTTTTTTTTAATTACTTTAATTTTAAACCTAAGGGTTGCATTAAGTATTTTACCGATTCTACTAATTAATTGTCTTGTAACCGTCGGAGGAGCTGAAAAAGATGGATGGCTGACGCACTATCATAGCCATTATTATGGTTTTTTAGTTGCAGCTTTCGTTATTTCAATTACACATAGAAATAATCAATTAATTAAAAAAATTAATTTAAATTATATTCTACTACCTTTACTAGCACTCCTTTATTTTGGCTATCATCATTATCATTACTATAATGACTCTTTGTATAACAAAATAAAAGATGTATTTATTGTAAGTAAAGATAAATCTCAATTTTACGCAAATAGTGGATTGATAGATAAACTTCTTCTAAATGTGCCTAATAATGCATCTACAACTTCCACAGAATGGGGACTCCCAATTCTATACATGCGAGGCAATAATGTGCATTCGTTCCCTTTAAATATAGGGATAAGCGATTATTTAATACTCCAATTTTTAACAGAAAAAAATTCAATAAATTCTTCAGTCAGATTTACAAATGATAATGTTAGTGCAGACTTATGCTACACAAAGATGATTAATAAGCACTATGTATTAATTCAACAAGAAGGAACGCTTGGGCTTTTCAAGAAAAAATTAAAAAATAATGAGTAAAATTAATAATTTAAGATATTTGATTATCGGTAGTTTTAATACAGTTTTTAGTTACGTATTAAGTATATTAATTTACCATCAACTAAAGCCATATATTCATTTATTGCTCATTTCTATCATTACTTACGCACTTGCTATTTCTCTTTCATTTTTTACCTATAAATATTTTTTTTTTAAAACGAAAGGAAAATTGTTTATTGAATATCTTCGTTTTTATCTAGTATATGGCTTGGTCTCTCTTGTATGTATTCTTTGTCTTTGGATTATGGTTAGTTTTCTTTTTGTCGAATTTTGGATTGCCCAAGGGATTGTGCTCCTTGTAGCAGTTAGTCTAACTTATTTTGGAAATAAGAAGTTTGCTTTCAATGTTCAACAATAAACTTTTAGTAAATGATAAGTTTAAGATTGTTATCAATCAATTTTTGACTTCTGATTTTAATCATATTTTTAATCAAATTGGCTTCTTTAGACTTCATTCTAAGAGTGACAAAGACCTTTATTTTCAGCTCATTAGGAGCTCAGACAAAAAAGTTTTTGCAAATATAGCCTTTTACTTTAGTGACCTTAATGAGTACTTAAGTCCTGCTAAAGGCACTTTTGGAGGCATTAGCGCCATAGACGGAATTGAATTCTCATTACTGGATGAATTTATATCAGTAGTTATTCATGCTTTAATTAAAGATTCATTTAGGATTAAAATCAAATTACAGCCATTTAGTCATAATGAAGCTCTTTGTTCAAATTGCTTCAATATATTCTCAAGACTGAAGTTTTCTATTGTCTCTAGTGATTTAAATTACTCATTAAGAGTTGATGAAGAAGAATTTTTAAATAAGATCAGTTATGGAAATCAAAAAAAGCTTAAACAATGTTTAAGGGATGGTTTCTTTGTTTCCAAGTTAGGTATTGATAGGTTTAAAGAAGCCTATAAAGTTATTCAATCTAATCGAGAATCAAAGGGCTATCCTATGACGATGGACCAATCTAACTTTTTAGAGATGGTGAAAGTTTTTCCAGATGACATCCATTGTTTTGCCGTTTTTAACCCTAATGATCTTTCGATGATTGCATCTAGTATATGCATTTCTATTAATTCAGATATATTATATGTATTTTATTGGGGAGATGTTCCAAGTAGTGATTCGTATAGCCCTATAACTCTTTTATCCTCATATATATATGACTTTGCCAAAGAAAACTCATATAAAATTATTGATGCTGGAACGTCAACTATTAATGGCGAGCCAAATTATGGCTTAATAAATTTCAAAAGAAATTTGGGATTTAAGGAATCAATCAAATTAACGTTGGAATATAAAAAAAATAGTGAATAATAATTTTGATTACATTATCTTTGGCAACAACGTTGCAGCTATTGTTTTGGCAGAGCGCTTGTCTTCTTTAAAAAAGAATATTATGCTTGTGAATCCTGCTAAATCATGGGGTGGAATATTTGGGGGGATTAATATCAATAATGAAATCTTTGATATTGGCATGACAAACTTTGAGTTTGATTTATTTGGCTCATATGAGTCTAGCATTAATAATTATTCTGCCGATCCAAATCGAAAACTAGGCGAGTATGTTCATTTTGTAGAAAACTATATTAGTATTTTTACTGAATATCATGAAATTAATACACCCACTATGTTATTTAATAGTACTTTTGTTGATGATTTGATAATAACTAATAATTTTGATGCCTTAAAGTTAATACCGCAAGAGCAAAAAAAAAATATCGTTAGTGAATTAAAAGAAATCTTAGCGGCAGAAAATTTACTGCATCCGTCGACAAAAATAATCAGTAAATCTAAATTAAATAATGTGAGTCTCGAAACTGCATCGATAGCTAATCATGGGAAAACGTTTCACAATATATTTATTGAGCCTTTTTTTAATAAGCTATTGAATAAAAAAACATCTGAGATTCCTGCAATATTTCACAGAAATGGTTGGGTTCCTCTATTTTACCCAGAAACTTTATTAAGTCAATTTACAGATAATCCTCAAATTATTAAAAAAACTATTTTCAAATATCCTAACAAAAAATATTTTGGCTCATTCATAAAAGCTATAGTTGAAAAGATTCAAAATAGAGGAAATATAAGAATTCTATATGATATAAATGATTCTGATATTAATAATAGCTCTAAGACCTTCAGCATAAAAAACGAATCATATAATTTTGGTAAATTTATTTGGACAGGCGAACTCAATAGTTTCATGAGAAATTATTCAAATAATTCTGGTTGGCTTTCTAAAGAGGAATCCAAAGCAGATTTAGATTTGTTATTTCTATCAGTTAACGAAGGTAGTATAAAGAATAAATTTAGTATTTTACTTAACCTTGATAACGATTTTCCTTTTTATAGGGTAACAAATCAAACAATATGCTCCTCTGAGAGCTCGGTCAATCATAAAATAATTTTAGAATCAGGCAAATTTTCAAATTCAGAAGATAATTTATTTCCAAATTCATGTTTAAATAATTTTTTAAATAAAATAAATATTGACCCTAATGGTGTGTTGTTCATGCAGCATAAATCTTTTCCTGGAGCACTAAAAATACCTTCAAGTGATAATTACAATGATTTTAACAAACTACGAGAAGAGCTTGCATCTACATATTCAAATGTTGAGTTTACTGGCGCTAGTTCTGGATATTGCTGCGTCACCTTAAATGATCAAATAATTCAAGCATTAAAAATTTTTGAAACTGCTGGGGGTTCATTATGAGGGAAGTAGTAACTAAAGATTCGCTAAATCATATAGCTAGCAAATATCATCTTAATACAAAAATTACAGATAAAGATTTTGATAAGCACTTCCATCAATTGTGCTTTGAATGGGCAAGATCTTTTTTCACTATAAGTCCAAATATTTTAGAAATGGGTTACGGCGAGGGTAATGTCACGAAAGAATTGCTTGATGAAGGTTGTAATGTAGATATTGTTGAAGGCGCGGAACTTTTAACAATTCAGGCAAAAGAGAGATTCGGTAGCTCTATTAATATTTATCATTCTTTATTTTCTGAGTTTATTCCACCTAGGAATTACGATTTTATTTTAGCAACTAATATTTTAGAGCATGTTGATAATCCCTCGGAGACATTAAAAAATATTGGAAACTGGTGCTCTTCCTCTACAAAAGTAATTCTTACCGTTCCTAATTCAGACTCTATCCATCGCAGATTGTCTGTAATCATGGGCATTCAAGAATCAAATGATACCCTTAGCCCTAGAGATTATATAGTCGGTCACCAAAGAGTATATTCATATGAAAAATTAATTGCTGAAGTTAATCTGGCGGGTTTTGATGTTATAGCCCAGAAAGGTTTTTTATTAAAAATATTACCAAATTCTATGATGAAGGATATGTCAAAGGACCTTGTGGAGGCTTTTTACAAGATCGCTGATCAAATAGATATTAGATATACAGCAGATATAGGTATTTTATTAGAAAAAAGAGACCAAGGGAAATGAGTCAGAATTTGAAATTTGAGAATGGTTTTATTATAAATCCTGATAAGTACTACTCACCATCTTACAGAATTAGTCCCTTTCGAACCTCTGATATATCTGAAAATTTTACTAAAATAAAAATAGATAATGATTTGTCTTATTTTGATAGTCGATTTTTAAATAAAAAATGGAATTTTACTGAATCTGGAAAAGTGGCTATCGGTTTGGCATTAAGTACTATCGGCTTATCAAAAAGTGATTGTGTAACAATACTCACTACTAGCGGCAATAAATATATTAGCTCATGTGTTACGAATCAAATTGCTAAATATTGCAAATATTCAAGAAATTTTGAAAAAAATACTAAAGCAATTTTTGTAAATCATGAATTTGGTTATCCTTACGATGAAATGCTTAAGCTTAAAAAATTTAATTTACCTATTATTGAAGATGCTTGCCATTCCTTTCTTTCTGATACGCCAGAGAAATTAATTGGATCAATTGGCGATTTTGTAATATTCAGTCTACCCAAGATTTATCCTATACAAGTGGGAGGGTTATTATTCTATAATTCAGATGTAAATATTGATTTCGCGATTAAAAAAGATTCTAATGTTTATAATTATCTGGCTTCAGTATCGTCTTTCCATATATCTGATCATAATTTTATTTCTTCTAAAAGGCTTGATAACTATTTTAAATTAGAGAAACTTTTTTCTAAGATTCAATGTTTTCCACGATTTAAGCTATTAAAAAATAATATCCCGGGTGCTTTTATTTTTACTGTTCCTAATCATGTGAATTTAGACGAAATGAAAGTTTATGGATGGAATCACGGCATTGAGTGCAGTATTTTTTACGGTGAAAAAGCTTTTTTTATTCCAATCCATCATAGGCTCAGTGATTATGATTTGGATTACTTCTATAGAGTTTTTGACTCATTTATTTCCCACTAATTTCTAATATAATGATCTTAATAAATAAAGAAGCCAAAAGTATGATTAATTTCAATTTTGGTAGAATTTTCACTAGCTCTGCAAGAGCTGCTTTTTTGCATATCCTTAACTCAAAATTAATTTCTAATCCGAAACAAGGAATATTATTGCCGTCGTATATTGGCCTTTCTTATGAAGAAGGTTCTGGAATATTCGATCCAGTTCGTTCCTCTGGGATTAAATTCAGATTTTATAGCGTTACAGATCGCCTTGTTCCTAATCTCAATGAAATCGAAGATTTTTTAAAATCTGGAGACTTTCAACTTTTTTTCTTAGCTCATTATTTCGGTATTCCACAGGTTAATACTGAAGATTTAGTAGCTCTTTGTAATTCTTATGGTGTAATGGTGATTGAAGATTGTGCCCATGTTCCTATAATGAGTGAATTGAGTTTGGATAAGTTAGGCAAGTATGGGGACTATTCTATATTTTCTATACATAAAAATACATCAACTAAAGATGGGGGCTACTATTATGATAATAAAGGCGATTTACCGATTTTATTAAAGAAAGAATTAATGATATCTTATGAGACTTTGAATGCTTTTGCTAATACAAAAATAAATATGGCAGCCGAAGTCAGATTAAGAAACTATAAAAGAATTGTAGATGTTGTTTCAAATTTTAAGCATTTAGATCTTTTTTTTAATGAAATTCCAGAGGGGCTAGTCCCATTAAATTGTCCAATTATTGTAGGTAAAAATATGAGGCATAATTTGTATTCAAGATTAGTTGACAATGGAATTATGCCTACAGCGTTATATCACCGACTAATCCCTGAAATCACAAAAAAGCAATTTCCAGCATCTCATTTTTTAGCTGAAAATATTTTAAATTTACCTACACACCCAGATATAGATAGCAAAATACTTCCTCTTTATCTTGAAAAGTTAGTCACAGTAATTAAGGCTGTTTTTAATGAATAAAAAAGATACTAGTAACTACTGGAGCGAGTATTGGAGCGATTCGCTCTCGCAAAATAATATAGATGATCAATCTCAAGTTCTTAGGGTTAGAAATAAGAAGCCAATCGACGAGATTAGGTGGGAATTTACTGTTAAAGATGTTGAGTCTCATTTAGATCTGAAAATATCAGATTCAATGCTAGATTTATGCTGTGGAAATGGCTTGCTTACAGATGCTTTCAGCCCTAAGGTAAATTCAATTTGTGCAGTTGATATTAGCCCTTCGCTTATAGAAAGGTTAAAAAAAAGAAATCTTTCTAATGTTGATGTTATTCTTAATGACATTAGAATGGTCCATTTTGAAAAATCTATCTTCTCTAAAATTTTATGGTATGCAGGGATTCAATATTTGGATGAATCCGACATTGTAAATATGGTCTTTAAATTAAGAGAATGGTTAAAGCCTTCAGGCATTATTATGATAGGCGATATTCCAGATAAAGATAAAATTTGGGATTACTTTAATAACGAAGATAGAAAAAATGCATACTTTCAGGGTTTATCAGACAATCAACCAATCATTGGTACATGGATTGATAAAAAATGGATAAAGGAGCTTTTTTTATCATCCGGATTTAATAATATTAAAATTATTAATCAACATCCAGATTTAATTTATTCTGATTTTAGATTTGATTTAATTGCAGAGGCTTAAATTGAATAAAAAAATATCTATTGTAATTCCTGTATATTCAAATTCTGGCTCACTCCCAGATCTTTTTAAAGAGCTAATTTTACTTGAAAAAAAACTCAAAAAAATTAAATTAAATATGGAATTAATATTTGTAGACGATGGCTCACCTGATGATTCCTATAAAATTCTGAAACAGTTTAAAAAGACTAGACCAAATTCTAAATTAATAAAACTTACTCGGAATTTCGGCGCAATTCATGCATCAAAATGCGGCTTTAAATTTGTTACTGGAAATTGTTTTACTCTTCTGGCGGCTGACCTGCAAGATCCTCCAGTATTAATTTTTGAAATGGCAAAAAAGTGGTTAGCCGGTTCTAAATTTGTTATATATGAAAGAGTTACAAGGGATGATCCTTTAACTTCGAAATTCTTTGCCTCTATTTATTATAAATTACTTCATAAGCTAGTTATAAGCGATTACCCAAAAAATGGTTATGATCTTGGATTAATGGATGAATTTTTTCTGCCATATTTAGTAAATAGTTCAAAAACATTACATACTCCCATTCTAGCTTATTGGTTGGGGTTCAAGCCGGAAGTTTTGTATTACCACAGAAGAGAGAGGATTCATGGCTTATCTGGCTGGACATTCACAAAGAAGGTCAAAGCCTTTTTTAATATAATGTTTGGATTTTCAACAAAACCAATCAGAGTTATTTCTTTTTTTGGATTATCGGTATCTACCTTAAGTTTTTTTTATGGATCTTTTGTAGTAATTAATGCATTTTTAGGAAACATTCCTATTCCAGGTTACGCATCAATTATTTCTTTAGTTTCCTTTCTTCTAAGTTTGATTTTACTAATGTTAGTAATTATAAGCGAGTATATATGGCATATATCAGATGAGCTAAATAAAAGGCCAGAATACGTAATTGAGGAGATGAGTTAATTCTTTAGGGTATATTTTTTATGAATAAATCAAATATCGATAATTGTAAAATTATAAATCTGCCTAAAATTTCAGATTTAAATGGAAATCTAACTTTTGTAGAGCCTTTTAGGCATATTCCCTTTGATATAAAGCGTATTTATTATCTATATGACATACCAGGTGGTTCATTTCGAGGCTCTCATGCTCATAAAAATTTACATCAATTTATCATTGCGATGTCTGGAAGTTTTGATATCGAGATTGATGATGGCAATACCAAAAAAATCTTTCATTTAAACAGATCTTATTGCGGACTTTATGTGCCTCCTATGATGTGGAGGCTTTTAAACAACTTTTCATCCGGTGTTGTGTGCATGGTTATAGCCTCTGAAACTTATGATGAAGATGATTATTTTAGAAACTATAATGACTTTATTGCTGAAGTAAGAAGACTAAAATGATTTCATTCCTTGATTTGAAATCAATAAATTCTCATTCAAGAGAGGAATTTCATTATGCTCTAGATAGGGTTTTAGATTCTGGATCATTCGTTTTAGGCAATGAAGTTGAATCTTTCGAAAATGAATTTTCAGCATATTGCGGAGCCAGATTTTCAATTGGTGTAGCGAATGGCTTAGAGGCTATCTCATTAACCCTAAGGGCGTGGGGTATTGGGCCTGGGGACGAAGTGATTGTACCGTCTAATACTTTTATAGCAACATGGCTTGCGATCAGTCATGTCGGTGCAAAGCCAGTTGCTGTTGAGCCAAATACGCTTACATACAATATTGATCCTCTCAAGATTGAAGCAGTTATCACAAATAAAACCAAAGCTATAATTGCTGTTCATCTTTACGGCCAACCTGCAGACATGGATCTAATTGTAGAAATAGGAAAGCGCTATAAGCTTAAAATTTTAGAAGACGCTGCTCAAGCACATGGCGCCTTATACAATGGGAAAAAAATAGGAAGTTTAGCTGACGCAGCTGCATTTAGTTTTTACCCAGGTAAAAATCTTGGGGCTTTGGGAGATGCTGGTGCTATAACTACAAATAATAATGATTTATATAACAGACTAAGAACATTAAGAAACTATGGGTCCCATGTGAAATACGAACATCTAGTTTTAGGATTTAATTCTCGACTCGATGAAATTCAAGCCGCATTTTTAAGAATTAAATTATCAAAGCTTGATGCAGAAAATAATCACAGAAAGAAGATTGCTAAACTTTATAATGAGCTATTAAAAAAATCCGACCTAATATTGCCTTATATTCCTGACTGGGCGGATCCCGTATGGCATTTATATGTTGTACGTTCAAAAAAAAGAAAAGAACTTGTAGATAAATTAAATAATTCAAACGTAGGGAGTTTGATACATTATCCGATTCCACCTCATTTGCAAAAAGCGTATAAAGATAGAAATAAGGACTCATTCCCGATCACAGAATCTATGTCTAAGGAAGTTCTGAGCTTGCCTATGGGGCCACATTTAAATGAAGCTGATATTAAAAAAGTTTGTGAAATTATTACATAATTAAAATAAAGCTGTTTTTTTTATTTTTTTTCAGCAGTGATAAGCCATAACGCAGAAAGTTTATTTAATTTTGGTATGCGAACAAATATTTTATCTAATAAATCAAAAAATGGACTAAGCCACCTTGGGCAGGAGGGAGTGAATGATGGGGCTGGTATAATTTTAACATTCATCCATCCAGCATTTAAAAGCCATTTTTTCAAATTAGAATCTGTATTTAAAAAACATCTAACTTCATGTTCTAGACCAATATTCAAAATTATTAATGGATTATAGGCATTTGTTTCTAGGAAGACTAATTTCGACTTAGGTTTGCTAATTCTTAAGAGTTCTTTCATAGCCAATTCTGGATCGACTAAATGGTGGATAATATCCACTCCAATCACAGCATCAAATTCATGTTTTTTAAATTTGCTAGCGTGTGCGTCATCAACTTCAAAAGATATTTTTTTATGAGGAAGGGGGGGGTGAAGTCTTCGTTTAGCATCTTCTAACATTTTGCTAGATAAGTCGGTGAGGGTATATTCTTTATAGTTAAGTTGTTTTGTTAACGAAAATGATATTAATCCGCTTCCAGCACCAATTTCTAAAATTTTATTTAGTGGCGCATTTAATTCTTTTGTAATGATTTGCGATTTTCTTCGTGAGGCTCTATTTAATTCTCTTGTTAACAGTATACGTTTTTTTTCGTAATCTCCAGATCCCAAACCATAATAGCTGGTTTGAGCTTTTTGTTGTAAACCATTCTTATTCATCTGATGTTAGCCTTTCGAAATTCAGTAATAGATCATATTACAGTTTAATCTCCTCAGTATATCTTATCACTGTATCTATTTTTGACCATCTCCCACGATTCATAATCATTGCCAATGATGCTCCTGATAAAAGCAAATCTTGCGCTGCTCCCACTCGTATTGAATGACCGCTTATTTCTCTTATACTTTTATGATCTAACTTAGCTTTAGACGCTAATTTTTTATATATACGATTAATTTGTGCCGAATTAAGATTTTCTTTAACTTCTCTTGATAATAGGATGGCCCTGAACAATTTTCCAGATTGAATTTTAGATTCTTTAATCCATTTTTTTAATGCTCTTTGTGTATCAGCACTTAAATACAACCATCTGCCAGTCGCATGTGGATCTGTTTTACTTTTTTTGAGTTTCAATTTAACATTCTCATCTTTTTCATTAATTAAAACATCTTCAAATTCTAAGGATACTAATTCACTTCTCCTGCACAAGCTATCGTAGGCTATAAGAAGAATCGCCCTGTCTCGAATGCCCCCTAATGAATCATCTGTCGCAGCAACCATCTTATCGAGTAAGTCTTTATTGATTCCGAAGGCCTGTTTAGCATATCGACCTAAGGTTCGATACATTCGACGCATTTCTATTTTTACATCAGGGCATTGAGTTGGATCGGATATGGAGTTCAGATTGTGAATGGCCGCGATTGAGGCCACAGCAATCTTGATGGAAGAAGATTTAAGGCGACCATCAGATAGTTTTCTGATGTATTGAGCGACAATCTCTGGTTCGGCAGGCAGTGCGGAGACGTTATTTTCATCGCAGTACTTAATGAAGGCTTCGAAGTTGGACCTGTAGGCCCTTATAGTAGAAGGTGCATAGGCACCCTCAATCTTCTCGACGGTCTTTATTAAGATTTCATTTGCTGTATGATTCATATATCTTCTTTAAGGATGTATATTTGTACTAATAGTACAATTTTATATGCAAAAAGCACTTATTACAACCCCTCAAATTCGAGCTGCCCGAGCTTTATTAAGATGGTCCGCGAATGATTTATCTGATAAATCAGGTGTAGGTATCTCAACTATAAAACGTTTAGAGGTTATGGAAGGTGTGCCCGCTATTAACATAAGTACGATGGTCGCTATTCAAAGAGCCCTAGAGAATGCGGGGGTCGAATTTGTTGGATCACCTGACGACAGGCCGGGTGTCCGATTAAAATGAATTACCATTATATTATTATGGTTATTAAAAAACTAATTGAAACAACCCCTAAGTCATTGAATTTATTAGGAGTAGGAGAACTGACTCCTCTTAAATTAAGTGCGCTAACGCCCGTTAGCGAGGTGAAAGCAGCGTCTGAATGTTAGAATTTAGGGTTTAAAGATCCAGTAATTAAGAAGGAATCATATGAGAGAAGACGTA
>Ga0214919_10001788_pt1 | contig 34629 bp, 30 predicted proteins | sample LL1503_MetaG_FD_177994 | JGI IMG/M metagenome (GOLD analysis project Ga0214919, IMG submission 177994) | Freshwater microbial communities from Lake Lanier, Atlanta, Georgia, United States - LL-1503 | ecosystem: Environmental > Aquatic > Freshwater > Lake | place: USA: Georgia | collected...
TTTTTAAATTATTTTTTTTTTTTTTTATATCATAATCTTTATTTTGATATTCTTTATTAACTTTTAGTTTTTCTAATTCATATGAATCATTAAAATATTTATTATTAATATCATATTTTGCATCATCATAATTTTCATCTTTATTTAATAATTCAATATCTTTTTCTTTTTTTTTTGTTAAGTCTTCCTTTTTTTTATCTATTAAGCTAAATTCAAGTAAATTATTTTTTATATCCAACTCTAATTTTTCTTCTTTATTTTTATTATTGTATTCTTTGTTTTTAGTGTCAATTTCTATAGTATGATCACTTGTTATTTTTTTTATATTATTATTGTATTCTTTATCAAAATTAATTAATTTTGTTGTATATTCATTTTCTTTTGTACTTTTTTCTAAAATTTCTATTTTTGCATTTATTATATTTATTTCTTTATCTAATAGATAATATTCTTTATCCTTTTCAAATAAATCATTTATATATTTTATATCCAAATTCTTATTATCATTATTAAATTTAGTAATTAAATTAAAATCAATATTATTATATTCTTTTTCAATCTCATTTCTTTTAATAATAAAATTTAAAGATTCTGTACTATTTACTATTATTATCTTTATTTCATTTTCTTTTTTTATTTTATTTATTTTTTTTTGTTTTTCAAATATTTCACTTATTTTATTTCTTTCTTTATCATATTTTTTCTTTATATATCCTTCTATTTCATTATTGTCTTCTTTGTATCCTTTTTCTATCATATTAAGATATTTTTTATAAAATTTATTAAATTTTTCTTTTTTTTTTATATATATATCATCAGTAGTTTTATATTTGCTATTAAGATCATTAATTTTTTTTTCTATTTTGTCTTTATAAACAGATTTTTCTTCTTCTTCTTCTTCTTCATTCAAAATTTTAATATCTTCTGTAAATTTTGTTTCTAGTTCTTTTATTTCATTTTCTAATATTAAAATATCAGACATAACTATTATAAAACTAGAAAATAATTTATAAATTATTTTTTAATTTATTATAATCATCTAATAATAATTCTATACTTTTATCGTCTAATACATATTTAGTATCAATATTCTCTAACGTTGATTGAAAATTTTCAACTTTATTTATTAATATATTATTTTTTTTATATATTCCTGAATAAAAATAGATTTGGTATGTAATAAATAATACAAATAGAGTCAATATTATTAAATAAGTGTATAACATATCTTATATATTCATTTTATATAAAATTATTTAAATATAGATTTAAATAATTTTAATTATCAATGAATTTATTTTTATTTATATAAAGTATATTTTATTGATAAAATTAATAAAAATTGATTTTTTAAATTCTTATAATTTTTTTAATTTAAAAAAATATATTTAAATAGCATATATGAATCTAAAAAATAATAGTATGGATGAATACAATATTATTAATTTTATGGAGGAGCATATAGTAGAGAATGGTAAAATACATACTCATACTTCTATGCATAATCCAAAAGCAGCTTATTATATTAATTCATCTGAATTAGATTTTTTTTATGATTTATATCAAAAACATATTGATAATGGTAATGAATTACATTTGACTGAAAAACGTCAAGAATTCTTTCCAATTACAATTGATATTGATTTTAGATATGAATTAGAAACAAATGAAAGGAAGCATAATGAAGAACATATTAAGAAAATTATTGATTTATATGTAAATGAAATATGTAATATATTTGATTTGGATAGAGATAATACAGATTTAACATCTTTCATTTTTGAAAGAGATGAAATGTATAAGACTAAAGGGATGACAAAAGATGGTATACATATATTGTTTCCATTTATTGTTAGTTATCCTAACGCTCAATATTATATTCGTGATAATATTCTTAAGAAAATAGGAGATATTATTTCTGAATTAGGATTAAAAAATTCTATATCAGATATTGTTGATAGATCTGTAATTGCACCAAATACTTTATGGTTATTATACGGAAGTAATAAAGATAAACCTAAGGGAAATCCATATAAGTTAAAATATATTTATGACGGAAATCTAAATAATATTTCAATAAATGATTTTAATCAAAATAATGATAATTTAACAAAATTTTTCTCAATAAGAGATAAAAAAGAAAATGAATTATCTATTATTAGAGAAGATAAGAAACATTTACTTGAAAATAATAAGAAAAAAATAATTAAAAAAGTACTTAATAATATTTGTTATGATACTTCTAAAATTCGAGAATTAGTTTTTATTTTAAATGAAGAACGTGCAGACAACTATAATCAATGGTTAGAACTTGGATGGGCACTTCATAATATTGATCCAAATTCTCAAGAACTTCTTGATATATGGATTGATTTTAGTAAATCTTCATCTAAATTTAAAGAAGGTGAATGTGAAAAAGAATGGAATAGAAGTAAATCAGATGGATTAACAATTAAAACAATTTATTATTGGGCAAAAATTGATAATTATCAAAAATATTTAGAATTCAAAAATAAAGATTTGGATAAATGGATTAATATAAGTGTAAAAACTCAATCAAATTATGATATTGCATATGTTTTATATAAAATGTATGAATATGATTTTATTTATTCAGATAATGAATGGTATATATATAAGAATCATATATGGCGAAGAGAATCTGATGGAATGTCTCTTAGACAAAAAATTTCAACAGAACTTTGTGATATATATTCTAAAATTATGTCTAAAAATAATCAAATAATATGCGGACAAATAAAAATTAATAATCAAGATATTACGGAAGAAGAAAAAGATGAATATAAACAGAGAAATAAGGAAGTTTTAGAAATAATAAAAAAACTTAAAACAACTGCTTTTAAAGAAAATGTGATGAAAGAATGTAAAGAATTATTTTATGACAAAGAATTTGTTAAAAAATTAGATTCAAATCCTTATTTAGTTGGATTTTTAAATGGTGTTTATGATCTTAAAAAATTAGAACTCCGTGATGGAAGACCAGATGACTTTATTGAAATGAGTACAGAAATTGATAAAATTGATTTTGATGAAACAAATGAAAATTGGTATGATTTAAAGAATTTTATTGACACTGTATTTTTTGAAGAAGAAGTTAGAAATTATTTTTTAACATATTTTGCTTCTTGTTTACAAGGGCATAATGCTGAAGAAAAATTTAGAATATGGACTGGATCAGGTTCAAATGGTAAATCAAAGATTCTTGAACTTTTTGTACATTGTATAGGAATGTATTCTATAAAATTTCCAATTACAATGTTAACTGGAAAAAGAGCTGCATCAAATGCATGTACTCCTGAAATTGTTCAATCTAAGGGTAAACGTTTTGGATATTTTGAAGAACCAAGTGAAAATGAAAGAATTAATGCTGGTTTATTAAAAGAATTTACAGGTGGTGATAAAATCAAAGCACGTGGATTACATAAAGATCCAATTGAGTTTAAACCTCAGTTTAAACTTGCATTATTATGTAATGAAATGCCAGAAGTTCCACCAAATGATAGTGGAACATGGAGAAGAATGGAAGTTATTGAATTTAAAAGTAGATTTTGTGAAAATCCAAAAGAAAGTCACGAATTCCCAATTGATAAATATTTATCTGAAAAATTACGTAATTGGAGAGAATTATTTATGGCATTATTATTAGATGTTTATTATGTAAAATATAAAAAAGAAGGAATAAAAGTTCCATTTGAAATTATTAAATTTACAGCAGAATATCAAAAACAATGTGATTTGTATACAGATTTTATTACTGAAAATTTAGAAGAAACAAAAGATATGTTAGATGTAATTAATATTACTCAAATGTATGATGAGTTTAAAATTTGGTATGAAGATACATTTAGTAATCATAAATATCCATCAAAGATTGAGTTTAAAAAATATCTTAAGAAAAAATATTCTGTAAAAAGAGTTTCTAATTTAGATATTAAAGGATTTAAATTTAAAATTAAATATGATAAACAAAATCCTGAAATAAATTTACTATCTGGATATTAAATATTTATAATAGACATGGCCATTCTAGAAAAATTTTATAATTTTTTTCATTTAAAAAAAGTAAAAATTTTAGTCGTATTCCTCTCTCCAAGAACAAAAATTTATAAAATTTTTGTTTTTTTAGGATTTTTTATAATTTTTAATTTTATAATACATGTTTTAATTTTTCCTTTTATTTTTTAGGTATCATATACCATTCAGTTATCTTTTTTTTTGATATTCTTGGAAATTTTCTATTTTTTTTATGTTTATAAGTTTTTGGTAGAATATTCATTATTTTTTATATTTTCTTCTTATATATTAATATAAACAATTTTATCTTCAATAATAATAATAATATAAAATATATACATAGTTGGCATGGCCCTTCTAGGAAAATTTTTATAAATGATTATAAAATATTATATTTTTATGGATATTTTGAATAATAAAAATTATACAATTTGTTTAGCAGGGCCATACCTAATACATAGTTATGCATATTTAATTCTTTTAATAAATTATCTACAATTTAAGTTTCTTAATTAAGTTGTATATTAGCTTCTCTAAAATAATATTCTATAGACCATCTTTTCCAATAAATATCTTTTAATTCATCTATACTTAATTCGACTCGTTATTAAATAAAATAGTTTTTTGAATTATCTTTTGAATTATCTTCTATTTTATAACTAATAATTTTATATAATTTATTATTTTCAATATAAATATATTCTTTTAATTTATTTTTAATTAAAAATTGTTAAATTTTTAAACTATTCTGAACTCTAAAAACATAATTTATATATTTATTATTTAATACTTTGGAACAGTAGAATAATATTATCTATCAAAAATTAAATTATAAAATTTTCTAATACATTTTAATTATTGAATAAAAGCTTTTCTTTCATTCTTATTAATAGAATGATTATAATTAATAATAATTTTTTTATTAACATCATAAATCCTGCTAATTATACTATTTGTATAATTATTATATTTTTAACTTGGATATTTTAAACAATCTTTATCAAGTTTTTAAATATAAACCTAGACTTTGTCCTACATGGCAATTTTTATATTTTTTCATTTAACATATTATTTTATTATTAAAACTATCAATAAAATAATACTAATTTATAAATATGATTTAAAATTTTTCATACAGGACCAGACCTATATGACTATCAACAGCTATAACTCTTCTCTTATTTTTATCATTATAAATATTTTTTAATAGTTGATTATTTTAGATAAGTTATATCTTCATTTTGTAATATATTATATTTTTTTTTAAAACTGAAAAAAAAATCCTTTAATAGTTTATAATTTATATCAAATACTAATTTATCATATATGTAATATGATTTATAGTTTTTAAAGATAATCCATAAATAACATCTTCAAATATAATTTTCTATTTCTTTTAATTGTCTAAAAATAAAATTAAATTTTAATAAAAAAATGTTTATAATATTTATAATATTTATAATATTAATAATATGATTAATAATATAGTTTTCGAAAAAAAAATTTTTAAAGATATAATAAATAATAATAAAATAAAAATTATTTCTGATTATAATGATAATTTAAATGATAAAATTGAATTTTTAAGTGATAATAGCAATTATATTTCTATAAGAAGAGAATTATTTATTTTTATTTATCCAATATATTATTTATTTGATAAAGATATTTCATCAAATATTGGTTGTACAAGTGATGTAAGAAAAAATATTAATAAGTATTTTGATATAGATAAAAATTTTGAATTAAATAATACTAATAATAATACTAATAATACTAATATTTATGATGTTCCAAACAGTGGACATTCAACAATTTTATATAAATTAAATATAGATGATACAGAATATATATATTATTCTAATTCTGGATTAGGTACTTATAATAACATAATAGATGACCATTATATTATACCTAAATTTTTTAAAATAATTAAAACAGGAAATAACAACGACGATATTATTTCAAATATAGTAGAATATATAATATTTTTTATAGGAATTATTTCATCAAAAGAAAAAATAGTCGCTGAAAATGTAACTGGTGATATTAGCTCAAAAACAATATTTAATATTATGATAAAACAAATTAATGTGAATCATTTTACACGTAGAATTTTTAGTAATTGTGATGAAATTATTAAACAAATATATAATGATATATATAATTTACCAGAGTTAATTGATGAAAAATTAATTAATCTATGTTATGCTTTATTATATTACTTTTCTTTAAAATTTAATGATAATTTTAAAGAATGTTCTATAAGTGAAATTATATCAAATACTGCTCTTGACATAAATTATAATGAATATTTATCAAAAAATGAAATTACTATGGATATAAATTTATATGATTTATATAAAAATTGTAAAGATTTTGATGATGATATAAGTTATAATAAAATAACCTCTAAAAAAATTTTAGATATATATAAAAATGTAGAATGCCAAGAAATTAATAATTTTAAAATTTTTATAGACCAGATAAATAATAATATTGATAATTTATTTAAAGATTATCCTACATTAAATCATGTTAAAAAATATTATAAAGTAAAATTTAACATATTAGGATTATATAATAAAAAACAGTCGTCTGGTTCATGTACATTTTATAGTTATTTTAATTTAGGAATAAATAATTTATTATTAAATTTATATAAAAATACCAGTATTAATAATGATCAGAAAATAAAAAGGTATATAACTAATGTTATAAATTTTCATTATAAAATGATATATCTTTTATGCATATCAAATGATACAAAATTAATTTTTGATAATAGATTTAAAAAATATTCTACAGATATTTTTTTTAATATAAATTATATATATCAATTAACAATAAACTATAAGATAATTAGTGAAATAAATTCTTTCTATAAAGAAGACACGTTATTTATTAGTAAAGATAAATTAGGAATTGATAATTTACTAAATAATAAAGTATCTGGAAATTTTTTAGAAAATGATAATAGTACTTTTAAATTTGATTATACTTTTTATATAATTTTATTAGAATTTCTTAAAGATAGTATTAATTATATTCGTATGATAAATTGTAATAACAATATTGTTGATAAATTTTCTTTCTGGGAAAGATTTAGTGATTCTTCTACTAATATTATTAATGAAATAGAATCTAAATATTTTCCAGAAAAATATTTTCGAGGAGAAGAATTTAAAAATTTAATTAAAAGTTTATTAGAAATATATTATATATATTTATTAATTTTAAATCATGTTAATCATGTTAATTTTAATAATGTTAATCATGTTAATATTGATGAATCAATTATTAAAGAAGTATCAATGTTTTATTATTATTATAATTTATCAGCATTTAGATTATCACTAGAAAGAAATTCTATACAAAATACTGATCCTTTATTTGTTTTATTAGACTATAATGAAATTATAAGTATATCGTTATTTACAAATAAATTTCGAAATATTACTGAAATTTTAAAAATTTTAGATATTAATGAACAAGAAAAATATAATTTCGAATATATAACAAATGATCTATATATTAAATTTAAAAAAATTAATATTTGTGATATATTTAAATATAAAAAATTTGATATAAATGACCCATTATATAGTAATACTTTATCTAAATGTTTAAATTTGTATGATAATTTATTTTTAGAAGAATATTATAATATATATAATTTTATAATAACTAATAATATTGATAATGATATTATAAATGAATATAAAATAAAAAAAAATAAAATTATTAGTTATTATAGAAAAAACATGAATAGCTTGGAAAATCTTGATATATTAACCAATTCAAATATTGTAATATATGATGAATCAACTATTAATGAATTATTAGATATTTTTGCTCGATCTAATCTTTTTTATTTATTATTAAAATGTAATATGGATCGTAATAATCTTACAGATATTATTATACTATGTCCAAAATTATATAATAAATTTCGTACTAATTTTATATCTAATAAAAAAATATTAGAAAATAATTTAAGTATTTTTGATAATAAATATAAAATTTCAGAATTATTAGATATAAATACAAATGATAATTTTAAATGGATCTTAAATAAAAGTATTATTGTTCCAAATAATACTGAATATAATGAATTTATATATAAAAAAGAGTTATTTAAAAGTTTAAACTATAATATAAACAATAAATCATTAAATAATATATTACTTAGATTTGGTATAAATAAAGAAAATTTTTATAAAGTTAAATTATTATTTAATAATAATGATTTAAGATGTATAGATAACTCTATAAAAAATTTTAAAATAAAAAATACAAATGAATTTGAACAAAGTTTTTTTATGATAATAACATCAGATAACTTTATATTACCATCTAAAATAATTAAAATATTTTTTATGAAAAACAGTAAAGAAATAATAAAAGAAAAAATTTATATAATAGATTCTAATAATAATATAAATAATTTATATTTTTTAACAAAATCTCTAAATCCTTTTACTAAATTTATTCCAAATTTTTTACCTTATTTATGTTATAAAAAGAATAATTCTTATATAGTAACTTTAATAAATTCACCAGATTTTTATTTAAATAATAGTAAATTATACGAAGTATATATTGATAAAAATTTTATTAATAAATTTAAAAATATAGAAGATATAAATTTAGAAATTAATATATCACCTTCTAATTTATTTCCGATTAATACATTTGACATTAAAAAATATGAAAAAATATGTAAAGCATGCTCACATATAATTCCTAAATTAGATAATATAGAGGATTTTTTAATGAATAATTATATTACTGATCTACATTATAAATATACATCAATAGATTATTCAACTTATATTATTAATTATTTAAAACAAATTATACAATATAATCGCGTAGATAATAAATTTATAGAAAAAATAAATAAAATTTTAGATGATAAAATAGACGAAGATTATATCAATAAACATAAATTATGTTCAAAAAAAATAAAATCTTCTGATTTTATTGAACTTATTGAACATATAAAAAATAAAATTGAAAAGAATATTAAAAAATTAATTAAGAATATTATAGAAAATGATGATTTTAATAAATATTTTGAAAAGAATATTAATATATTTATAAATATAATGAAAAATAATATTTTAATGGATATAACCAATAAAATTATTGAAAATAAAGAATCATGTTGGAATTTAAGTAATTATATTGATACATTAGAATCTTTTCAATATTTTAATGAAGAAATTAAAACTAATAATTTTATTTATGGTTTTGAAATATTATATTTACTTCAATTACCATATTTTTATAAAAAAACACAATTAGAAAAATATATTAGTATAAGAAATGAATTAATAAATAATAATAAAAAATTAAAATTACATCAGTTTATGATGGGTAAAGGTAAAACATCTATTTTTACACCACTACTTTCTTTATGTATTAAATTTATAAAAAAAAAGAATGCAACAGTTATTACAAGTGAACATTTAGTAAAAGATACTAAAAGTTATTTATTATTATCAGAAAAACTAACTGGTAAAAAAATTAATATTTTTTCTGATTATGATGCTAAATTGAGATGGATTAAAAAGTATGATTTACCAGAATTAAGTAACATTAATCATCAAGGTGGATCTACAAGTAATCCTGTTTATAATCTAAAGAATCCAAATAGTAGTAATATAAATAATTCAATTGGTAGTAATCATAATAATGATAGTAATCATAATAATAATAATAATCATAATAATGATAGTAATGAACATTATTGTTATCATTCTTCTAATAATGATGATGACAATGAAGTATTAAATAAAAAAAATAACTATAATAATATTAATAATATTAATAATTTTAACAATTCTAAAAATTCTAACAATAAAAATAGTATAGTTACTAAAATTAATAAAAAATTAAATAATAATAATAAAAAATTAAATAATAATAATATAACTAAATTTGATCCAAATAACGAAATTAATATAATTGATGAGTTTGATTCGCATTATAATTATTTAAACTCAATGTTTAATTACGTCAAAGAATATTCTGATCCAATAGATCAAGATATATTTAATTTAATATTTGATATAACATATAATAATATTAATAATATCAATAATAATAAAATAGAATATAAATATAATTCAAAAGATTATCCATTTTTATTAAAAAATATAAATTTTTTTTATGATAATTCTATTAATAGTAAATATAAAATGGATCACGGATTTTCATTCTTATATTTTGATGATGAAAAAAATAATTCTGTTAGATTATGTTCTCCATTTAATAGGAAGGATACGCCTATAAAAAAATCTGAATTTTCATCAATTTTATATACATTAATTTTAACATTTAAAGTTTATATAATAGAATATAATTGTAAACTAACAAATGAATTATTTGATTATAATAATATACATAATATTAGAGATACTTTATACGGTATAGATGAAATTTTAAATAATTATCTATTTCATTATAATGAAGACTCTAGTGAAATAGATAATATTACTCAATTAAATAAAATATTTAATGAAATATATGAAAAGAATGATATAAAAACAAATATATTAATATTAAAAAAGTATTTATATAATGTAAATAAAGAAAAAATTAAATATGTTAAATCTCAATTAAATATTTCATTTCAAGACATAATTTATAATAATAATAATCAATGGCAGGTAGGTTATACTGGAACAGCTTATTTAAAATTATTTGATTATGGAAATATTATAAATTATGTATTTAGTAAAGATATTGAATATGATTCTGAAGAAAAATTAGATATATTATTTGCAATATATGGTTATGCAAAACCAAATACTTTAAATAAAGATAAAGTTTATAGAATAAATGAAATAGAAGTTGAAAATAAAATAATTAGATATACAAATGAAAAAAAAAGTAAAAGAAATAGAAAAAATGGATCTGAATATAAAAATGAAATAAATGAAATAATAAATGAAAAGAATGATTCTATAATTTCTGATTATATTAATAATATATTAAAAATTATAAAGAATAATCCCAGAGGATTTATAGATTTACATGGATTATTTATAAAATATGATAATAAAGATATTGCTTTAGCTATATCTGAAAAATTACCACATAAAACTATAGTATTTTTAGATAAAGATCATAATAAATTCCAAATAAAGAATGGAAAAATAGATATTTTAAAAGAGTTAAGTGAAGATAATTTTTATTATTATGATCAATGTCATACTGTAGGAACAGATATTGAACAACCTCAAGAAGGTCATGTTGCAATTTTAATAAATAAAAATACAAAAATGAGTAATTTTGCACAAGCTATATTTAGATTTAGAAAACTAAATAAAGGAACATATTTATCAATAATTATAATTGATAAAAATAATAAAAAGAATAAAGATTATAATGTAGATGATATATATGAAATATTAAATAAAAATCAAGACATATTTACAAAAGACCAAGAGGAAGGTATAAGATTACAAATATTAAAAACAATAATTAGAAAAAATTCTAAGTATTATATAGAAAATGATTTAAAACCAGAGTTTATAAGTAATAAACCAATAGATATTAAAAAAATAATGATAAATAATATTTTTAAAAAATTCATAAGTAGTTGTAAAAGAAATATCAACAATAATATCAACAATAATATTAATGAAAATAAAAGTGATAAATATATTAATATATTAAGTAGTTATCAAAGAAATATCAACAACAATAATATTCATGGAATATTTAACTTATTTAATGAAAATAAAAATGATAAACATATTAAAAACTATATTAATAGAATAATAATAAATAGTGATGAACATGAATTAGTAAATAATTTATATGATCATTTAACGAGAGATCTAAATAAATTAAAAAAATTAATTTTAGGTGATTGTAATAATATAGGTTTAAATATTGAAAAAAATATGGAACAAAACATGAAACAAAACATGGAACAAAATATGGAACAAAATATGCAAGTAATAAGATTTTATAAAGAATTAAGAAATTTAACATATATAAAAGAAAAATCAGTAAATATTATAAGATATTTAAATTGTAATATATGTAGAGATAAGAGTTGTATTAAATTATTCAATACTTTAAATATAAAGATTAATAATAAAGATATATATATTAGTTATAATTTTTTATCTAGTAATAAATCTATTATATCATATTGTTTTAATAACTCATCTGCTGTGTTTATAGAATTTCCAGATATGATTTTAATCGAAACATCTTTTATAGGAACTTTATATTATATAAATAAATTACCAATATATTTATTTGAAACTGGTAGAATTATAAATCCAATACTCTATAATACACAAAATAAAAATAAATTTAGATTAATAATTGATAATATCTTTGTAAAAATATTTGGATTAAGACAATACATTACAGATAAATCTATAATTAACACTGATAATAGTTTAATTATCGGAGCAATTAATGATATTAGTCCCAAATCATTATTTTTATTAAGTGCAATGATACATAAAAAATTAAAATATATAATCCATAAAATAATTGATATTAATATTCCTGATAAAATATTTAATATTGATAGTTTTAATAAATATTATAATTTACATGAATATTTAAAAAGAAAAATATTAGAACAAAGTAATTTATATTATAAATTCCGAAGACAAAATCAAAATGAGAGCCATGGGCATGATAGTAAGAATGATATTTTTTATATAAATTTTTTTACAAATATACCTTTATCAAATGTTAATTCTAAATTAACAGATCAAAATTATCATGATAAACATAATGATATACCAAGAATTATACAATATTATAATAATTATAATATTAATATTGTAATATAATATAATAATTTGTAAAATATATTTTATAACTAAAATATTAATTTGCATTAAATATATTAAATAATTTAATTTTACCAGCTGTTTTATTATTATAATATATCATTAATATTATAAATATTCCAGATAATAATGCTAATATAATTATTAGTGCTATTAAAATATTATTATTTATATTAGTTTCATAATTATTCATTGATATAGATTGACCAATTGTTGTTATTTTAGTATCTAAATTATAAATAATATTATTATTTAAATCTTTATAATTTAAACTCCTGTCAATAATATTATAATAATTATTTCTTAATTGATTATTTTCAGAATCTTTTTTATTTAATTCATTTCTCAAATTTATTAATTCCTCATTTTCAATATCATCTATTGAATTTCTAACATCATCAAAATACTCTTTTTCAATTTTTATTAATCCGGTTGTTACATTTTCATGAGAAACCCAATTATCTTTAGTCATTAAATCTTCCCCAATATTATAAATATTTATAAAAAATAATTTACTAGAATAATTATCCAATTCATATGAATTATGATACCATACAAAGAAATTTTCATTATTATCATTAGCTATTTTAATAGCATCGTCTATAGTATATACTAAACCATAATATTTTATAATATCATCATTTTCATTTTCTGAAAATAAATTTTGAACAGCATCATAATTTTGATATAATTTCCATTTTTCCTTATAATTATTAACAATTTTATCGAGAGAATATTTATTTATTTCTTCATATGCATCATTAAAGTTTATATCTATTCCATCTTGTTCTTTTTTTAATTTAATATATTTTTCCGTTTCTAATTTTTTTAAATCTTCAACTTTTTCATTTATTTTTAACGTATATTCATTTAATTCAATATTAGATCTTTTTTTTTTTAATTTTTTATAGTTATTTATATTTTTTATAATTTTAGGAACATTATATAATGGATTTTTACATTCATATAAAGTTTTTTCTGTATTAATATAATCTTTATTATTTTTATTTATATAATTATCTATATATATAGCTTGACATTTTGATTTAAATTTATCATTTGTTTTATCAACCGGACATTCTAAATTAAATATAATATCTTTATAATTATCTGTATAGACTGCTATTTTTTCATTTTTTTTAACTCCTTCATTTTCACATTCATATATTAATTCTAAATATAATTTATTTTTACAATTTTTACTATTTTGGATAATAAAATTATATAATGATTCTTTTGATTCTAATTTACATATTTCTTGATTTTCATCACATTTTAAATTAAAATAATCATTATATGGTATTATTGCTAATATTTCATCTTCGCATTTTAGATATATATTTATTGTTGTAGTATCAACATATACATTTTTTTTTGGTTTATATATCATATAATTATATTCTATATTTTCATTATTTACCTGTCTTCTTGAAAAATCTATACAATTTTTATAATTTAAATGATCAATTTTAGATTTAGATTCAATAGATTCAACTTTATCTATATTATTACTATCAATACATCCATAATATAAATCATTTATATCACTGCTTATACAATAATGATTTAATGTATCTTCATTAAAAGCACATAAATAATTTTCGTTACAATCATTATCAGATAAACAACTTTTATTAGCCATATTATTAATATATATAAATTTTTATATAATCTTTCAAAAATTTATATTAAATAAATTAATATAATTTTTTGAAAGATTATATAATAAATATATTGTAAAACAAATGCCATGTACTTAAGGATTTTTACAATAATATTTAATAGTGTAAAATAAATTTATCTATACTCTTTATATATAAATAAAACATCAATAAACTATTCGTAAAAAAATATTTGTTTATACTTTTGAATCATTATTTTAATTACATACACCCAAATCTAGGATTTTTGGACAGTTATTTTTTACAATAATAACAATAAAGTAATATATTTATAAATAAATTATTAACATTAAAAAATTTATCATATATTAATGTTTGAAAATAAAAATATAAAGTGTATTAAATTATAAAATATTTTATAATTTAATTCTTTAATAAAAGAGTGTCCAAAAATCCTAGATTTGGGTGTATTATGTTTAAATATGTAAGTTCTTAAGTATTTTACATTGATTGTTAAAAATAAAATTATTTAATATTATTTTTAAAAATATGATTCAAAAGATAATTTGTTTAATGTATAATATTATATATTAAGTTATATAATAATAAATTTAATATTTTATATATTATAATGGATGATATTAATGAAATTACTGTTTATGATAATTATAAAATGAATTTACTAAAATATCCTAGAATAAATACAGAAAAAAAAAATACTGATATTATTATAATAATTTTTTTAATGAATCAAAATTTTTTACTTAATTTAGATAAAGCATTTTCAGATTCTCTACAATTTTATCATGATTGTAAAGAATATTATTATATATTTAGTTTTAATAAAGAAATTAAAAAAAAATATTCTGCTAAAGATATTATAACATTATTTAAAAAAATGAGTGATTATTTTAGAGAAAATAATAATATAGATAATCAAATAAAATATTTAAAATCAATATCTAAAATAGATTATATTTTATATTTTTATCTAAAAAATAAAGATTTTTATATTAATCTATATGAATCATTAGAAAATGCTAAAAATGCATATTTTGAAAGACGTGAATATTCGTATAGAATAATTCCACCAATTGATTTTTATAATATACCTTCAAATATATATAATGCATTAGAACTTATAGAAATATATACATATACAAATTATTTAATAAATAAAAAAATAATAAAAGAATTACCTTTGCCTAAATATATTTAAAAATATAAATAAATATAAATAAATATAAATAAATATTTATATTTTTTTTTATATGATATATTAATAAGTATTAAAAATGATAAATAATATTACTCAAGAGTTACAAGAATTAAGAGTAGAAAACGATTATGCAGGTATTCAAAATCTCAATGCAACAACATATTCTACTAATAATGAGACTATAAACAATATTGTTGATTCTGTTAATGCAACTCTTTCTACAAATACAATGATACAGAATAATATAACTAAAAATAATAATATTAATCAAGAAATATTAGTAAAACAAAAAGAGTTATTAGGAATAAAAAATGATAATTTAATGAAACAATTACAAGACTTAGAAATAATCCAATCAAATATTTCTAATAAAGATAGAATAATAGACCAAATTAATGATAACATAAATAAACAACAATTAAATATTAATATTTTAATTATATCAATAATACTTTCAATAATATTATTGATTTCAGTATTTCTATATGGAAATTTTATTATTAATATAAATATATTAATATTAATTTTAATTATAATATCATTATTATATTTAAGTTTATTATTATATTCATATAATATTTTTTATATAAAAGATGCAATAGGATATTTATCAGGAAATAACAATATTACAAGATTAGAAAAATCTCTAAAAAAATGGTCTGAAAAAATAGAGGATATTTATGGTAACAATGAACAAACGTGGGTTAACGATAATTGTGATTGTCCTCCTTCTAATACATTAGAAGAAGAAGAAGATAATGTAAATTATATAAATGATAATCAAATAACAGATTTTACTAATGGATATTATTATAATGATGGAACAGCTCCATCACAATTATTAGTACCCACGCCTAGACCAAGTAATTTAAATCAAAATATTGAATGGGTAGATTATTCTGTAAATGGAAATTTTTCATATAATTCAGTTGATTCAGAATTGGAATATAGAAATAATAATTATTATAACTATAATAATAGAACTAATCCATCAAATATATTAATTAATCAACTTAGTAGACCAAATAATTTAGTAAATAATGTAACATTTACAGGAAATATATAAATAATCGCTTAAAATAAAAATTTTTTTTTATTTTTTAATAAATTAATATTTTAACTTATTAAATAACTTATTTTATTATGAATTATGCAATAGACCGCTAGATAAAAGTGTATAAAACCGTATAAACAAATTAAAAGTTATTACCTAAGTAATTTTCTCCATTTATTCTATACTTACACTAACTTTAAGGGACTAAGCCAATATATTAATATTAAAATATTTTAGTGATAAATGAATTATTTAATATCTTCATTATTTTATTGTTATAACTGTCCAAAAATCCTAGATTTGGATGTATAGGAAGGATTTTAATTTTTGACTATTAGCACTGAGTCTATATTAGATATCTGATAAGAAATATTTATTAAATATAGTGAATAAATTTATAAATATTAATTCTATAACTAACTATTTATCGTACTAATCTATAATAAACAGACTCTCCTACTTCTGGACTTTTTCTAATTATTTTAAAAATTTGGTCTGGTTTAGCTCCATAATATTTTGTAATAGGGTCTGATTTAAAAATCTTAGGTAATTTACTTTTAGTTGTACTATATTTATCTAGTAATTCTTTTTCTTCTTCTATATTTAATAGAGAATGTTTTGGTACAAGAATATGATGTGTAATATTGAAAATCATATTTTTTTTTAAAAAAATTTCAATATTTTTATACATATCTTTAGATAATTCTTTAGTAACTGCACTATTTTCTTTTTCTCTTAATAAAAGAATTATATTTATATCTTTATCACCGTATAGATTTATCATTTTTTGAACAATATTTTTTAAATCACTTTTACTAAAATTTTTTGTTTCATTATGAAAATGTATATAGAAACTCTTATTATTTTCTTTGTCATCTATATATATATCTAAATTTTTATTATCATATTTTATAATAAATTCTTCAAATGTAATTTTTTCATTATCTTGAACAATAAAACCTCTATCTTTAATCATTTCTAATAATGTTTGACGAACTTTGAACATATTTTTTTTATCTTGAAAAAAATCCATTATAATATTATAATATAATAATATATTATCTTTCTAAATTATAAAATCAATTTTTATAATTTTTTAAAATTATATATTTTAAAAAATTTAATTGTCATTCGATATACAAATATACAAAAATTCTATATTTTTGGATTATTATTTTTAGTTATATTATAAATATAAAATATTTATACATCCAGATCTAGGATTTTTGGAAACTTTTTTATTAAAGAATTAAATTATAAAATATTTTAATACACTCTATATTTCTATTTTTAGACATTAATATATTATAGTCATCATATTTTATTATTCTACCAATTTTTTTATAATTATTTTTAAAAATAATTATAAAATCAATAAACATTTATAAAAAATAATAAAACATTTATTTTTAAAAATAATTTAGTACAATTTTGTTTTGTGATGACTATATAAATTTTTTAATCTTAATAATTTATTTATAAATAAATGTCCAACAATCATAGATATGGATCAATGTCAGACAATTAAGGATTTACATATTTAAACATAATAATATGTAATTATTGAAAAATTATATCAATAAAAAAAATTAAAATATATTTTTTTACACTATTCAAAAACTATTTTATGAAATAATAATTAAAAAGTATAGATAAATTTATTTTTTAAAAAAAATATCAATAAACTTAATATATATTTAAAAAATTATTCAATATAATATTTTATGATCAATTAAATTTTAAAATTTAATTGATCATAAAATAACATTTAACTTATTCAATGATTTTTTGTATTATAAATTATACAAAAACTCTATAATTTTTCAGTTAATTCAATTTTATAAAGATTTAAAATTATTTATTTTATGGCTTTATTATAAAGATGAAGTTATGTATATATATCTTCTTCTTCTACAAGAGACTCTATCTCAAGAGGCTTTCTCTCAAGAGGATCTTGAGAGAGAGATGGATGTTTCGTTTCTGTTGAAACCTTATCCGAAAGTTTAACACGTCGAACAATCTTATTTGTTGGAAGCCAAAAAGGTTTTCTGGTACATCTAAAACTATTCGTCGATCTCATCGAATTATCTATTCGAGTTTTGATAGTTGGAGGATATCCAAAATTTTTGTAAACGTTGCGAACAGTTTCCTCATTCTCAAACACAACATTTGCATATTGGACATTTCGTACGTTTATGGTTTTACATCTTCTACATTGTTCATAGAAGCTTGGCCCAAACGAAGTAATAGCCTCATATTTTTCGACTCCTGTCAGAAAAACTGTAGAATTTGAATATGAAGGTGGATTAAGTACCTCTACAACAAATATTTCAATGCTAAAAGGTTGATTAAATTTGCAACATTTGCAACGAAAAGAATTAGATTCACTCATATTGTTAATATTAAATTGTTGATATTAATTTGATAATAAATATAATATTTACTATTAATTTACCATCAATTTTTTATGAAATATTTTTATCAAAAATATTTTGCAATAATTCTGAAATATATTTCATTTTTTCATTTACATGATCCATTTGATCATTATATTTATTTTTATAATATTGATTTATTAAATACATTGAAAAAAATAATATAATAAATATTATACATGTCATTTGAATTACTTCAAATTTCATTGATAAATAAATTATAATTGAACATAATAAACTTAAATAAAATAATGATACTATTTCTTCAAGAAAAGGTATATCATATTTTTTTTTTAAATATTGTAAAATTGATAAATTATCACTCATTATATAATATTATAATAATGTTTATATTATAAAAAAATAATAATAAATTTATAAATATTTTTATTAAATATCGATTTAAATATTATTACTTATATAATTTTTTTCTTAATAAATTTTCATAATGAGTTTTTCCATTTTTATATAAATTCCTACTATTATATGATGTTATATTATTACGTAAAGGATATATTCTTTTCATTATAATTATTGATTTAATATTCCATAATAGTTCTGATTCAAAATTAATTTTATAATATATATTATGATTAATATTACATTGTAAAATTAATATATCATTGTTTAATTCATTAACATATACTAAAATTTTATTTATAATATCGATTGGTAATTTCATTAATTATTAATATAAAGTTAAATTTTATATATTAAAATTAATTTCTAAAAAAATATAAAAATAAGAGTATAGAAAAAAAAATAAATAATATAAAAAAAAAATGTTTTTGATTATTTTTATGATTTTCGAAAGTTTCAATAGAAGAATCTAATGTTTTATGTGGATAAGTGTATATAGGGTAACCATTTTCTGAAAAAATTTTTTGTAAAGGATATGTCAAAAAATTTTTATTTTCTTTTAAATTAAAAGATGGTGTTGGATAAAAATCAGTATTATTATATATAATCATCGGATTTTGTAATTCTAATGGAATTTGAACAGGATTTTCAACAGTATACTCTATTTTTTTATCATTCATAATTCTATTAAAATCAAATGGATAATCTGTTGAAAATTGATTTCCTCTATAAAAATTTGAATTATCTGAACCACCTGATTCATTGCATACAATACCTGTAACACCTTGTGATTTAGAATCCATTAAATAACAAGAATCTTTATTATATGGTTGAGTTGTAAATTTAGGACAATATTTATTCCCTTCATATGGAACATTTAAACGTTGATCTCTTGGAGATGGTTCTAAAAAATTACAATATTGTAAATTATCATTTTTTCTAGATATTTGTTTTGTAAAAGCTGGATAAGGAGATGCACCATAATTTATAGGACTTTCTACACTTGGAACAGGTTTTTTTAAATAAGGAACTGGTAATATATTTTGTGAGTTATTTCCAACATCTAAAGTTATATTTTGCATATATAATATAATAAAATATTATAATTATTTATAAATTATAAAATCATTCATATTTGATATAGATTTTATAATATTTTCTTTTTTATTATTCATATTATAAAAATATATATAGGAGCTTTTATAATAAATTCAAATTAAAAATATATATTGTGTTATTATTGTTAATCTAATAAATATAAAGAAAATATTTATTAGTTAATTATTTATTAAAAAAATAAAAACTAAATTTTAAATTTAATTCAATGATTTAATTAAATATTAAAATATTATTCTTTATAATATAATATATATAAAACTATTTTTTATATATATTATATTTAATGGATGATAAAAAATTATTAATAATTAATTGTCCAAATTGCGATGATTATATTATTATAACAGAAATAAATTGCTCTATTTTTAGACATGGTATTTTTAAAGATAATAATATTCAAATAGATCCTCATTCATCAAAAGACTTATGTGATTATTATAAAAAGAATGATTTAATATATGGATGTGGAAAACCATTTAGATTAATCAAAATAAATGAAAATTTTTATACAGAAATTTGTGAATATATTTAGATATTTCTTTCACTTGGTATTAAATAAGGAATTTTTAAAATATCAAATATTTCTTTTTCATTATTTAAAGATATTAAAGTATTATTTGTATTATCTGTAATAAAATATTCATTTATACTATAATTATTATTTAAAGCTAAATTTCTTAAATAAATATTAAAATTTTTATTTCCAGTAAAATACAATAATGATGTATAATAAGAACAATAATCAACTACTCGTATATCAATTCTTCTAGGAATTAAATTATTTAATTTACATATACCCATAAATTTTGTATTTCCTTTTAATGTTATTTTATCAATTATAAAATTTATATCTACCAATTTTTTTACAATTTTTTGTAAATATTTTTTCTTATCAATATTTATATAGAATTTTGGATTTGATATTAAAACATCAATATCACCTGATTCTAATAATCCTCTTCTATAACTACCACAAATTTCATATATAAGTTCATTATCTATTTCTTTTATTATTAATAAAAAATCATTTATTTTATCAATTTCTTGTTTAGGAATTTTCTTTTTAAGATCTTCATAATATTTTATACCTATATTGATATGGTGAGTAGTTTTAATTTTATTTTCATTAATTGCAATTTTTAATTTTTCTATATCTGTTATACCTAAAGAAACCCATTTTTTTGCAGTAACTATTCCAACTCCTGTTATTTGTAAAATATTTTCTATAGAATTATTTATATTATTATCTGATGAATCTAATTCTTTAAGATAACCATTTTTTAATATTTCATCAATTCTTTTAGAAATTTTTTCACCAATACCTTTTATTTTATTTTTCATCTGATCCCCTGAAATTATTTCTTCATTATAATTTTTAATATTATCAATTGCTATTGATAATGATCTCAAATTCCATTTTTTATCATTACCTAAATAATTTTTTTTTAATTTTTCTAAATTAAAAACTATTAAATCTTTTTTATTCATAATATATAAAATATTATATTTTTATTTACTCATACGCCATGGATCATAATCTCCTTTACTAAATTCTGTTACTCTACAATGTGCCTGTTCTAGCAATAAATCATATATTTCATAATTTTGAGAAGGATCTACACTATAATAATAGCTTGTATAATAAGGATCATATTCTAATGTTTTTAATTTATTAATTAATTCTTCGTTATCATCTGCTAAATTTTCTATATGTTTATCTTTTAAATAAATTTTTTCTTTAAGAACTTCTTTAGGAATTTTTTCTTTAGAAAGTTCTTTAGAAACTTCTTTAGGAATTTTTACTTTAGAAACTTTTTCTTTAGGAATTTTTACTTTAGAAACTTTTTCTTTAGAAATTTCTTTAGGAATTTTTAGTTTAGAAACTTCTTTAGAAAGTTCTTCAGGAAGTTCTTTAGGAAGTTCTTCAGGAAGTTCTTTAGGAAGTTCTTCAGGAAGTTCTTCAGGAAGTTCTTTAGGAAGTTCTTCAGGAAGTTCTTTAGGAAGTTCTTTAGGAAGTTCTTCAGGAAGTTCTTTTTTAGATTTTTTATTAATTAAATTTATTTTATTTGGTATTAAAGTTAATGTATTATCTGTAATTTTTAGAGTATAATTTGAAATATTTTCAATAGTTATGTTTTCCATATTTTTATTATAAGAGTTAATAAAATAAAAATTAAATATAATATTATTCATTTTTTTTATGATTATATTATATAATGACTGATTTAGTTACACAATTAACAAATTTATCTAATTTAGAAATAAATTCATTTAATAATTCAATTAATAATAATGGTTCTCTATTAGTTTTGTCACAAAGGGAAATAGATGATAAAACAACACAATTATTAGATAGAGAACAAATACAAACTACCCAATTAACTGAAATTGCAGATAAAGAAAAATTATTATTAACTAGATCTAGAATGTTACAAGTTGTACAAAATAAAAATGCATATAAAAAAAAAATAATATATACATTAATTGCTCTAATATTTTTTATATTTATTTTTACTATAGTAATGTATGTTTTATTTGAAAGAAAAATTTCAATGATTAAAAATAAATAATTAATTTAATAAATTTTTTTATATAATTTATAGATATATATAAATGACAGATATTAATCAAAAAATATTAGATAAAATAAATGATATTAATACTGATAATCAATTATATGATACATTATTAAGTAGTATAAATAATAAAAATAATACAATTGAAAGAAAACAATTTATTCTAAATGAATTAAATAATAGTATAGAAAAAAAACAAAAATTATTATTAACTAGATCAAGAATGTTACAGATATCAACTGATAGAAATTCATATAAACTAAAATTAATTTATTCTTTAATCGGGTTGGCTATAGCAATATTTATTATAATTTTAATAATATATTTTATATTAAAACAAAAAGTAAAAGATTAAAATGTTGAATATTTAATAATTTATTTTAAATATTATAAATTATTTCTCATAAAATAATTTATAGAGATATTATATAGAATGTCTAATTATACATATATAGGTTGTTATCAAGATAATTCAAATAGAGTGTTACCAGTTCAAGGAAATAATGTTGGTTCAATGGAAGGATGTAGACAACAAGCAATTGATGGTGGTTATAATACATTTGGTTTACAATATTATGGACAATGTTGGATGGGTACTGATTATAATCGTGGAGTATCACTAGGACAAAACTATGGTGATTGTGGTAGTATGGGAGGTTCATGGACAAATCAGACATATATAAATATGCCACCTCCTAAATCAGTAGATGGTTATACTTATCTAGGATGCTATGGTGATAATAGTTCAAGAATGATTCCTAATCAGCAACAAATGGTAAGTTCTATTGAAGAATGTTCACAAATAGCTAAAGGTTTAAATCAAAATGTATTTGGAGTACAAGATGGCGGATATTGTTTTACAGGAAATGATGAAAATAGAGCTATGTCATTAGGAGTTATTAATGATTATGGTTCATGTGGTACATTAGGTGGCTCATGGACTAATTTAGTTTATGCCAACCCTTCATCATCATGTTCTTATCAAATGAGTCCAGCTGAATTGACTTGTTATGCGGATAATAATCCAGACTTAGCATCAAGTGGTATTACAACACCTGCACAACTACAAAATAATTGGTCTACTAGTGGATGTAAAGAAAGTAGAAATAATCAATGCCCATCGTATCAACAATCATCTGGTACATATAATTATAAAGGATGTTATAATACTGATACTAATGCTGGTTTGGGTGCTATTCCATATAATCAAGGAAAAGTACAATCAATTGATGAATGTCAAACTATAGCAAGTCAAAAAAAAAACATAGTATTTGGATTAAATGATCAAGGAACATGTTATACCGGAAATAATGAACAAGAAGCTTATCAATATGGATTAAATGTTAACAAAAATTCTTGTTCGGCCTTAGGTGGTGCAACAACAAATCAAGTATACGTTAGTACTCAACCATTAGAACCACCTAATCCAGTAAAACCTTCATTAAATTCTTCTAATTTTAATGAAACTTTTAATAATATAAATGAAGAGACTGATATAAATAGAAAAAGAAATTTTATTTTATTATTAATTTTATTGATGTTTGCATTTTTATTTTATTATATATATACGACAACATCTAAAAATAATAAAAAATAAATTTATATTTTATTTAAGAAAATAAATCTAGATTTTTTTTATACATAAATATATAAGATGACTAATTTAGTAGTACAATATACATTTGGTTCTAGTTCTTATACTTCACCTAATACAATTATAAATGTTAGTAATAGTACTAATGCAATTTTATATAATGCAACAATTATAAATAACGTTTCAATTAATGAAAATGGTTATAATGATAATTCTTCATCTGCTTTATTTAATGCTTCTCAAAATCAGTATATTAGTATACCATCCATTAATGTATTATCTACTGGTTTATCTTTTACATTTTGGTTTAAATCAAATAATAGTGGAGATTGGGCTAGAATTTTTGATTTTGGCAATGGTCCTGGGCCAAATAATATACTTGCAGCGATATTATCTAACAACATGGCTTTTTATATTAGTAATAATAATAATGTGACTCAACAATATGATGTTATATCAAATATTAATAATAATATATGGTATCATGTATCATGGACAATTAGTACATCTGGTTTATGGAGTATATACCTTAATGGAAATCTTGTTAATACATTTTCTGAACAATATCCTGCACAAATCTTTACAAACTTAAATTATATTGGAAAAAGTAATTGGGATGGTAATCCATATTTTAATGGAAATATTGCAGATTTTAGAATTTATAATAGTGTTCTATCAAATGCAGATGTATCTAGTATTTATAGTACTAGTCTTAAATCTAGTAGTATTCCAGAAAAAAATATAGATATTCTTAGTACAGGATATAATAATTTATATAATCAAATCTATTGCAATTTATACCCTACTACTAATGGATTTAGTACATGTCAAGACTGTAATTTTGAAAATATAATTTCTTATAATAAAACGCCAAATAATATTGCAAATTCTGAATCAGAATGTTTAAATAGTTGTAATACAGATCCAGTATGTACATCATATTCTTATAATAGATCAACTAAAATATGTAATAAGTATGATACTTTTCCAGAAAGAATTAATGTAAGTACAGGAACTAATTCAGGATATAGTTTAACAAAATATACTTATCCATATACTTCATTACCAGAAGATAAACAAACAAATATAAAAGAAAGATGTATTAGCCAATTTTTAGATAATTCTTATTCTAGAAAAAATATTGACACATCAAGTTGTAATACAATGAGCGTTGTATCTGTTCCACATGTAGTGGAAGTTCCTTCTTCTAATGGTGGTGGTTTTTTTCAACAGGCTATTAATGATATTGAAAATGCTTTTGGTTTTGGAAATAATAATAATAATGAAACTACAGAAACAACTTATACTTATTATACAAATATTTCATCTGATCCAAAATGTATATATGATTTGTATAAATCTAATAATATCCCAATTAATAATAATTCTCAATATATTTTTAATGGAAATAGTCAATATGATTTATCATCTAAATCAGATACTAATATAAATAATTATGGAATGAAATATAGTAAATATAATCTTAAAAAAGATAATATAAAAAAAGTTGTTAATAAAAATATTGAGAATCCATCTAGCGAAGATATAAAATATAATGCTGAATTAAAACAAAAAGCAAAGAGTTCTTATAATTTATTTAAACAAAGTATAGATGGATCAGTAAGTGCAGATAACATTGTAATTTTAGAAAGTTTTAAAAATAATAGTATAAACTCAAATAATATATTTTTTATTATATTAATTTTAATAGTATTATCCATATTTTTATATTATATTTATAAAAAATAAGAAAATTTATTTATCTTAATTAATATATATATGAGTGCACAGACTTTAAATATAATAACAAATGATTTAATACAATCATATGAAGTTAAATTTAATGAATTATATATGACTCAAACTGAAATTAATAATTCAATAATGAATAAAGAAGAAATAATTATAAAAGAAAATAGTGAGATTTATTTAAAAGAAAATAAAATTATAACATTACAATATATAATACTAGGAATTATATTATTTGGTGTATTATTATTTTTAAATGCATATAATAAAATAACATTAGTACAATTATGTATATCAACTATTGTATTAATTATAATATTTATAATAATTATATATTATGTAGTATATTCTCGAATGTCTCTATATCAAGTAGAAAAAATTATAAAAAATGTTGTTGTCGATATGGAAAAATATATTATTCCTGATGCACAATATCAATGTCCAACAAAATGTTCAACAACTACTTCATCAAGTACTTCATCAAGTACTGCACCAACTACTGAACCAATCCTTGGATATGAACAACCTACATTAAATATTCAACCACAATCAAATGTTTGGCAATATGGAGATATATCAGCTGGTTTATGGACATCAACAGAAACCCCTGCAAATGCATTTTATTATGATCAAGATATTCCAAATTATAATCAGACATTTGAAGAACAATTAACAAATGAACCTAAATCAACTTTCGGTACAACATATCCTATAACAACATATTATCAATGTAGTTGGTTAGGTCCTCCTAATTCTAATGGATTACCAAATACTGAACAAAATATTTATTCCACTATTCCATGTGGTTATAGACAAAATTTTACAGAAACTGGTAGATATATATGTGACGCTGATCCAAATTTGTCAACAACTGTTTTTAGCGATTCATGTGATGCATTATCTTAGTTATAAAAAAATGATTAATTTAAATAAATATTTTTATTTTATGAAATATTGACTATATAAATATGAGTGATCTTATTACTTTTTCTGATGAAATAATTGAATCAGTCGATTTACTTTCTTTAAATGATTTTTTAGTTCCTAATCAACAATTGCCTAGTTATTTTAGTATTGAAAAAGAATTAAATGAAACCAAATATAAACTTAGATTATTAGAAGAAAGATTAAAAAAAATAGAAGAAAATATTTTAAATAGTCATCAAAGATTTACAATTATTCCAATGAGTAATCGTTTATTAGATATAAATTGTGAAAAAGTTAATATGAATTTTGATAGGATACATTTTGATTGTGATCATTTGTGTCTATTATGGTATCATTGTTTGTTTGATTCAAATAATAATATCATAAGTAAATTTTTTAATCAATTTCAAAATATAAAAATTATAGAAATAGAATTTAATAATAAAACTTTTTTATCAAAAAATGTAAATGAGAAAGAATGTAAAAAAGTTATTTGTGATATTTTAGAAAGTTTAATAGATATAAATGATGATCTTGAGATTATTTTTAAATGCTCATTTATAGAAGATAACTTCTTTGAAGTTTTTCATGAATTTATGAATACATCAATAAATAAAAAAATAATTTTAGAAATTATTTTTAATTGTTCAAATATAATAGATATTTATGAAGGAGTTCTAAATGAATTTATGAATTCAACTTACTATAAAAATTTAATTGTAACAAATTATCGTAAAGATAATATTAGTTATCAATGCAAAATTAATAAAAATAATTATTATTTTATTAAAAATAATATTGCAAATCTATATCAATATAATGGCAAATCTATTGATATATGATGGTTGTAATTCATCATATTAAGTTGCTGATGTTACGTAAAAAATTATAAAACATTATCTTATTTATTTATATTTAAAAATATAAATAGTATTATTATTAAATGGTATATTGTTTTTCTAATAAATGGTTTTAAATAGCGGTTTCCTTCAAATCCATCATGGGGATGGAATAAAGCACCTCCAAAAAAGTCTCTCTATGATATTGGTATGGCTTATACAGCTAATGTTTTTATGTTAAATTTAGTTGAATTAGTTCATTGGACTCCTATTATTCCAGCGTTTCTAATGGCTCAGTCTATACTTAATAATAGTGATAAATGGACTAATTATTTTAATAATGATAGTCAAAGGACACTTTTATTTCTTCTTTCTCCTATGATTGCATTTTTTGGTGGTCTTCCAGGTATTATGATGCATACATATGAAGGTTGGCGAGTAGCTCCTTTTGATAGTCCATTAAGAGGTGAATTAGAGAATACAAATGTAATTATTTCTGATAAAAATAACCAATGGTTAAGAATTGTTGCTTATTTTTTTATTTTCAATATGCAATATATTGGACTACAAGCATTTTCATATGCTGTTTTAGGTCCAAAATATTTTTATGGTAACTTTAAATTTTTATCTGTTTTAGGTTTCTTTATTGGTTATCTTGGTAATCAAGATTATAAAGCTACTTTTAATTTTAAATGGGGAAAAACAGCTGGTGGTTCAACATTTCCATTAGCTTGGACTACATTAATACCATTTATACTATCTGCTTCATTAAATATTTATGCATTTTCAGATTTAGGTGTTTTAGTATTTCCAGGTAAATTTACTATATTTAATTCGTTAGCTCCTCCAATTCTTATTGCTTTAGGAGGTGCTATTGAAGGTTTATTTGCAGAAACAATATTTGATCAAAAAATACATGCTTTTGCAGTAATTCTTTTTAATTTAGGATTTTGGCTTCAACTTAATATGATTTATAAAGGAGGTCATATACTTTCATGTAGAAATATATAAGTTAATTTAATAAATATTTTTCAAAAAAATTTAACAAGTGAATTAATCTAATAAATATTATTGGATTAATAAAGTATTTATAAAAAAATTATTTTGTATAGCTTGGTAAGTTTAACTAGTTAACGAATAGATCTATGTATTATTTATAAATCCTGAATAAATACATAGTATTAGTTTGTAAGTTTAACTAGTTGGCGAGTATTGATTTGAACATCAGATAATGATGTCCAGCCAATAGATGTAATTTCATTATCCTTTGTAAATTCATAATAACAAGCTTTAGCTCCTGTAAAGTCTTGGATTTTTTGCAGGTCAATCATTGTTAATATTGTACCATTTGGAAAATTTACACAGACATGTACCATTCCAACAATAGTATAAATATTTTTTTTTGGAATTCTTCTGAATAATCTAGCAAACTTGGTCATTTTATTTTTTTCCATATTAAAAAATATAAAGAGTATCAAGATTTTTTATCTTAACAGATTATATAAAATAATAATATATTTAACTATCAATTTTAATTTATTAACTCATATTTTAACAATAAAAAATACATTAATGTCTATAATTATATAGAATTCAATAATTCACACCATAAATTAAAATTATATTCAAACATCATTTTTTCATCTAATATTGGATTAATATTTTCTCGATTATCTTGTATATATTTTATTTTATCATATACTTCATCTATATTATCATAATCTACTATATATGAATTATCTATTATTTCTTTTACAGCACCTGTATGTATATCTGCAATAACAGGTGTGCCTAAATAATAACTTTCAGAAAATACACATCCAAATGTTTCAATAAATCGAGGAGATAAAACACATAAACTCGATTTTATAATATTACAATAATTTTCTTTTGTTTGTTTACCATATATCATTACATTATCTTTAAATTTTTCTTTTATTAATGGTGCATATTGATTTACAATATTCATATCATAACCAGGTGTTAATAACGCTAATTTAAAATTATTATCTTTGTTGTATAAATTTTCAAATAAATTAATTATTGTACTAATACCTTTAAACCAAGCTGATGCATAAACAATTAAATTTTTATCAATATTATATGGAGTAATATCTTTAATTAATTTAAATTCTTCTTCATAAAGAATATTATATATTACTATACATTTATTATCATTAATTTCTAAATTATTATCTATAAAATAATTTATACATATTAATTTTGCATAATTACTTGGAAAAATTAAATAAGTATTTTTATTATTATCATCAATAATAAATTCATTTAAAACATCTCTATTTGATATATTATCAAATATATATCCAGTTAATGCTCCTATATTAAATGAATCATGACACCATATATATTTTAAATTATATTTAAATCTATTTATAATTGATTTATCATATGGATAACATCTATGAAATATTATAATATCTTTTTCATTTATATCATAATCAATAAAATGTTTATTTGAAATATATATAATATTATCTAAATAATAATTATTTTCAGTAATATTAAAACATATTGTTATAAATTTTTCTGATATATGTTTTATTAAATTATAAAATTGATATTCTGATGCTCCAATACCTTCTACTAATATATTTTTATGATTTAAATTATGCATTGTACTAATATTATCATAAAAAATAATTTTTTTCATTTTATAAATATAATAATATATCTATAAGTATTTATTAAACAAAAAATAATTTATATTTTTTTAAAAAAATATATACTCTATTATTATAAAAGATGTCAACTACAGATTTATCAAATGGACCTATTAGTGGATTACCTACTTATAATGTTAAAAATAATCCTTCTATATTTAATTTCAATTCACTTGAAAAAATAAATTATTATAGACAAGTGCTTTTAGCAATATCATATAACCATGTTTTTTTTGATATTGTAACAGATTTAAGAAATTTAGGAAGAGCATATTATAATAATAATCCAAGAAAATTTTGTTCAACTATAAAATTGAATCCAGTTTCTGGATTTCAAGGAAAAGAAATAACAGTATATCTTCCTTCTGCAGGTGGATCTTTAGATAATTCAATCCAATATGTAAAAATTGATAATGTTAGAACAACATGGTTAATGAGAGTTTTACAAAATCAACAATTACCAACTAGTTGGAGTAATAAAATTAAAAATGGATATATAGATATTAATTATTCAGTTACTCCAGAACAAGCAAAAACTGTTTTAACTAAAAATGAACAAGTCTTATATTATTACATAAAAAATGCTGATTTTTTTACAAGAACTTTACAACTTTTAACAAATTCTTTTAGAGTATTTTCAGAACAAAAATTTCTATGTTATACATTAGTCTTTCCAAAAGACTTATATTCAGGAAATAAACAACAACGTACTTTTACCGTTACAAATGATTTTTTAAAATCTGTTTATTCACAATATTTAAAAAATTCTAGATTTAATAATCCTTATAAATTACCAGCTCCAATTATTGACAATATTCCTTATGTATTACCTGAAACAAATCTTAATGAGACAGAATTAACAAGTATTATAAATAATAATACTGATTCGTCAACAATTTAATATAATTTTGTTATAGTTGATACAATATTATGCCTTTGTATATCATTTATCTTAAATTTAATTATTTTTATTTTATCTTCTACCATTTCATGATCATTATAATAATTATTATTTAATTTTAATAATATATCATTTAATCCATTATTTTTATTATTTGTCTGTGTTAAATCACCCGTAATTATCATCTTTGAATCTTTCCCAAATCTTGTTAATAACATAAACATTTGTGAAGGAGTACTATTTTGCATCTCATCTGCTATAATAATAGAATTTTTAAAAGTTCTTCCTTGCATATATCCAAGTGGTGAAATTTCAATAATATTATCACTTACTAATTTTGTTAAATCTTTTTTTGAATAATATTCTTCAAAGATATCAAAAATAGGTATTGTCCAAGGATGCATTTTATCTTTAATACTTCCTGGAAGAAATCCAATATTCTCATCTATTGTTATTGTTGGACGAGTTATTACTATTTTATTAATATTATTATTACTTAATTCTTCAATAGCATATTTACATGCAAATAATGTTTTTCCACTTCCTGCTGGACCATTGCAAAATAATAAATCAATATTTTTATTATTTAATGATTCATAATAGTCTAATTGATTTTGTGTTTTTGGAATATAATTTAAACTTTTTTTACTATTTGTTTTTAATTGCGTCTTTATATTTGAAAATGTTCTTTTACTAAAAACTGGATATAGAATATACAAATATGATATATTTATTAGTCTCATTATATAGATAATAAAATTATTATTTATATAGATTAATTTATTAATAAGATTATATTTTATTATATAATAAATAAAATAATATTTAACATTAAGTTATTGATATTATCTTTAAATATTTTAAAAAGTTAAACTATATAAAGATAATAACTATTATATAATAAAATGAAATTTTTAAATTATTTTATATTTGTTTATTTTATAAAATTATGTAATTCTTTCACGTTAATTAATAAAAAATATTATCCTACTTTTTTTTCAAATGGTAATATGTATAAAATGAATATAGGGTGTGATTATTATATTGATAAAGATTTATATATATATGATAATAACGATAAAATATTTTCATATATAAATTTAGATTCTAAAAAAGGATATTACTGATTTGTTTCCGTTTTAGATGAAGACGAAGATGGATATGAAACAGAACTTGAAGAATATATGAAACAAGAATTAGAGCCAAGTATGAAACCTATTATAATATATAGTAATAATTCCTTTCATAAATTATCTTTTGAAGATAAATATAAAAAAATAATTGAGAATGAATTAAATTTATTTAATAAAACATTTAATGATGTAAGTAAAATTATAAAAGAAGAAATTAGATACGAAAAATAAATATTTTTTATGTGCTTATTATATATGTTAAAAAAATATATTAAGTATAAAAATAAATATTTAAATTTAAAAAATCAATTTGGTGGTAATTATCCATATAATATAAAAGATGTTGATTTAAAATATTATCATACACAATATCCAAGTATAAATAGTTCTATTACAATATATGGTGAAAAACATGATTTAGACTATCAAAATTTTTTATCTGAATATATAGATACCCTTTATTCAACAGATAGAAAACAAATATTAATTATAGAAAAGAATGGACTAGAATTATATAAAAATAATAAAAAAATAACATTTATGGAAAAACATAATAATCCTGAGATAAATAAAATTAGAAAAAAAATTGTAATTGATAAATTTTTTACACCTATTGATTATTTTTCATATGTCTATAAAAATAATGGTTCTATTCCAAATACTGAAATAATTTGCGGAGATATAAGAATAAAAGATATATTTAAATTAATAATTAAAATAAATAATGTTACATCATCAAAACCAAATTATATAATTAATAAAAATTTTTTAAAAAAATTTAAAAGAACATGGAAAAAACAGTTATCTGTTTTAACATCAGATGAATATTCTGAAATAAAATTAATAATAAATAGATTATTATCTACTATATCATCTAATATGACAAATAAAGAAGTTGAAAAAAAAAGCAATTTATTAAATGTACAATGGATAAATCTATCAAATATTAGTATGTTACAACACGTAATAACAAATATTAGTGATAATGTTGATATTACTATATTTGTAGGAGAAATTCATATGGATCACTTTATTGAGGAAATTGAAAAAATATATCCACCAGTAATATATAATGAAACATTAGAAAATAATGATGTTTTTAATGAATATTACATACCTTCGCCTAAATCATCTAATAAAAATGATAATTTTGATACAGATCCTAAATTTAATGAATATTGGTTTAAAAATAAAATAAGATTAACAGGTTATGAAATAAAACCAAATATATATTATTCAATAAGATTTAAAAATCAAGTATCATCTTTTGTAAATTATAAATTTTTAAGTCGTGAAGATAATAAAATCGTATTAGAACAAGCAAATTGTATGAGTGATGAAAAAATTATAAAACTTGATATTGATAATATATATGCTTATAAATTGAGGGATGTATAAATCTTAAATTTATAATTTATTTATAAAATATGCTTCTAATAAACTCTGGAGGTGTAGAATCAATGCCAGACACTTAAGGATTTACATATTTAAACGTAATAATATAAAATTATTGAATAATTATATCAAATAATAAAATTAAAATATATTTAT
>Ga0214919_10001789_pt1 | contig 34616 bp, 30 predicted proteins | sample LL1503_MetaG_FD_177994 | JGI IMG/M metagenome (GOLD analysis project Ga0214919, IMG submission 177994) | Freshwater microbial communities from Lake Lanier, Atlanta, Georgia, United States - LL-1503 | ecosystem: Environmental > Aquatic > Freshwater > Lake | place: USA: Georgia | collected...
CGCATTGAGGGTGAAGTCAAAAGCCCTGGTATTTACCCCGTTGGCCCCGGCGATAATTTGCAGACCATTGTTCAAAAAGCGGGCGGGAGCACATCTGATGCGTATTTGTTTGCCACCAGCCTTTATAGAGAAGAAGTCAAAAAGACCCAAAAACTCAACATGGATAAATTACTCAGGCGCATGGAGTCTGAGTCCTCGGCCGTAGTTGCCCAAATCATGCAAAGTGGCGGTGCAAGTTCAGATTTTGCTGCAATGCAAGTCAAAATTCAGTCTATTCAACAAGCACAAAAGCAATCACTTGATCGTTTCAGAATGCTCAAGCCTGAGGGTCGAATTTCTTTGGGCATCCCAGCGAATGCGAACCTTGTGCAAGACATTCCTCCCATACGACTTGAAAACGGGGATCGAATTCAAATTCCCCCTAAACCCGATTTCATTCAGGTCTTTGGCTCAGTCAATACCGAGTCAGCACTTTTGTATCGTGTAGGGCTCACTGTTAAAGACTACCTGGCCATGTCGGGTGTTGGCTCCTCAGCCGACTTGAATGGTGCCATTTTGGTTCGAGCCAATGGCAGCGCCATCACCAACCAAAGTTACTGGCGTAACGACGCCTTGAGTGCGCAAGTGCTGCCGGGTGACACCATCTTCTTGCCCGAAAAATTCGACCGCGAATCCGCTTGGAGCCAATCTGTGCGCACTGCCAAAGACTTCACACAAGTGCTGTACCAACTGGGCTTGGGCGCTGCGGCCATTAAAACACTTCGGCAGTGAGCATGAACACGTCTAGCGCACAACCCTCTTCCACTCCATCGCCTGAAACGCCATTAGGTGAGGCCGAATCAGAAATCAATCTGTTGGATGTCTTGATCGCCCTCGGCAAGGAAAAGCTCACTGTCATTGGAGTAACTGTTCTGGCCGCCATTGCCGGCGTTGTGATCAGCTTGATCACGCCGCCAACTTACGTGGCACGCACCAGCATCATGCCGGCCCAGCAAGGCGGCGGCGCATCTGCTCTGGCAGGTTTGAGCGGTTTGGCGGGCTTGGCTGGGCTGTCTGGCATGTCTGGCTCGGTCAAAAGCTCAGACCAAATGTACATTGCCTTCATGCGCAGTCAGTCGGTGCAAATGGCCCTGATATACCAACTCAAACTAAATGAGCGTTACCGATCTAAAAATTTAGAGGAAGCGCGCAGAGACTTGACAAACAACGTGAGCATCACAGCAGACAAATCTTCAGGTCTTTTGTTAATTGACGCGGAAGACGGTGACGCAGAGTTTGCCGCTCAACTGGCCAACCAACAAGTGCACGAACTAAACGTCATATTAACCCGCTTGGCCGTCACGGAAGCACAGCAAAGAAGGTTGTACTTCGAGCAGCAAATTGCCAAGGCTCAGCAAAATCTGCCTATGCTTGAGACACGTTTCAAAGATGCTCAGAGAAAATCTGGGGTCGAGGTAGCTAGTTTGTTGTCGGAATATGGCAGCTTGCCCGGGCAGATCGCGGCAAAAGAATTGCAACTCCAAATTTTGAGCCGTTTTGCGACCTTACAAAGCCCCGAGATAAAACGCCTAAGCACGGAGATTTCCGCGCTTCGCTCGCAACTGAGCCGATATGAGCTGGCCCAAGCCAAAGGAAGCGACAAAGCCAACACCACGGGCAACGTCAAAGCTACAAGCCCTTTCCAGCAAGAAGCCTCGCAGGCTTACACCACACTCAAAATCCAAGAAAGCCTGCTCGAGGGTTTTGTACACCAACTTGAGGTGGCCAAGGTCGACGAAGCTAAAGAAGGACCGCCCGTGCAAGTGTTAGACATTGCTCGAGCTCCAGAGGTTAGGGCCAAGCCCAAAAGAACAAAATTAGTCATTGCTTACACCGTTACCGGCTTGGTCGTCGGTTTGGTGCTGGCGATGCTCAAAGCCTTGCTGCGCCACGCTAAAAGTACTCCAGAAGGCATGCAACGTTTGCGCGATCTTAGGCGCGCTTGGGGCTTTCGCGGCAGTAAAGTATAGTCACTTTTTATGCAGAATTTGTCAGAGCTTTACTTGCCAACAGCATTGCTTGGAAGTTTTCTGGTGGCTTTGCTGTCCACTTGGGCACTGTGCCGTGCTGGCAATGCTTTCTCTTTAGGGAACGACCGAACTGAAGGCGTGCAAAAATTCCATGTCAAACCCACCTCGCGTTTGGGTGGTGTGGGAATAGCCTTGGGGCTGTGCACAGGGGCGGGAGCTTTAGCGTTGTTTGCGCCCAATTCAGACTTAACCGTGCATACCCTGTGTTTATTGTTTGCTTGCACGCCCGTGTGGCTGGGGGGTGTGCTTGAAGACTTGACTCACCGCATCGGCCCCACGCTCAGGTTGTTGCTGGCAACTGTGTCTGCTGGGTGGCTCTTTGGCACACTGGGTGTTGCGGTCACCCGCACCGATGTTTGGCTCATTGATTTGATTCTGCTTATTCCTGGTGCTGTGCTTTGCACCACACTGTTGGTGGTGGCCGGCTTTACCCACTCGGTCAACATCATTGACGGATTCCACGGTCTAGCCTGCGGTTTAGGTCTCATCACCGTGTCTGGTTTGTCCTACATGGCTTGGCGCGTGGGCGATCTGATGCTGCTGCAAATGTGTCTCTTGAGCTTGGCCGCCATGCTCGGTTTTTTTGTGTTCAATTGGCCAAGCGGCGGTATCTTTTTGGGCGACGCAGGCGCCTACCTCATTGGCTTCTGGGTGGTCGAACTCGGCCTCCTGCTTGCCATGCGTAACCCCAGCATTTCACCGATGGCGCCTGTGGTGGCGGGCATATGGCCCTTGATCGAAACCCTGTTCTCCATGTACCGCCGTAAAATCATTCGCCAGCACCCGGTCAACCACCCTGACGGCCTGCACCTACACACCCTGGTCTACCGACGCCTTCTGTTCAATCCCCAAGTGCACATCACCCCCTCCCAAAAAAACACCGCCAACTCCCAAGTAGGCGCATACTTCTTGCTCCCCGCCACCACATTCACCACTATGGCCTGTCTCTTCATGCAAAACACTTGGGCCCAACTCGCCTTGATGCTCACCTACCTTGCTATTTACACATGGCTCTACCAAGCTTTGGTTCACTTTAAAGCCCCCAAGTTCATGAACAGAAGGCTTTAAATAAAAGGGTTCAGATCGTAAATTTACGCCCCAAAACAAAATACAATTGTTCAACTTCGAACAACCACCGCATTTCCAGTTCTAAGCCAATAATTTTGAGTGCCGCTGAAACAGCTATGCTCTGCGGTAGCCTGCAATCAGCATAAATCATCACAATGACTAGCCGTCAAACCAACCAGCAAGAAGACACTTACTTCAGGTTAATGCGTATCTTGCAAGACAGCCCCAACATCACGCAGCGTAAGCTAGCTGAAAAACTTGGCTTGAGTGTGAGCGGTTTGAATTACTGTCTCAAAGCGTTGATCGACAAAGGCTGGATCAAAATGCAAAACTTCAGAAACAACAAAAACAAGCTAGGTTATGCCTATCTACTCACCCCAGCAGGCATCGTGCAAAAGGCATCGCTCACCAGCAGCTTCCTTCAGCGCAAGATGCATGAATACGAAGCCTTGAAGCAAGAAATCAAGCAGATGAAGCAAGAAGCCAAAGGCTGATCATCACCATGAACCCGTCCAACGCAATAAACAAAACCATCGCCATCATTGGACTTGGTTATGTCGGCCTCCCTTTGGCCGTAGAGTTCGGCAAATTTCGCCCCGTCATCGGCTTTGACATCAACGCCAAACGCATCGCAGAACTCCAAGCCGGCCGCGACAACACCTTAGAAAGCGAGCCCGAAGAATTGCAATCGGCCAAGCACCTAACATTCAGCACAAAGCTCGAAGACCTTCGCGCAGCTAGCATTTATATCGTCACCGTACCTACCCCCATTGACGAATACAAACGGCCCGACCTTATCCCCTTGCTCAAAGCCAGCGAAAGCGTAGGCCTTGTTCTCAAGGTAGGCGACATCGTCATCTACGAATCCACCGTCTACCCCGGTTGCACAGAAGAGGACTGCGTGCCAGTGCTAGAAAAACTCAGCGGCCTGAAATTCAACCTAGACTTTTTTTGCGGCTACAGCCCAGAGCGTATCAACCCCGGTGACAAAGCGCACCGCTTGCCCAACATCCAAAAAGTCACCTCTGGCTCCACACCCGAAGTGGCCGAATTGGTCGATCAACTATATGGCCAAATCATCACAGCCGGAACGTACAGAGCCAGCAGCATCAAAGTAGCAGAAGCGGCCAAAGTCATTGAAAATACACAGCGCGATGTCAACATTGCCCTAATCAACGAGCTGGCATTAATTTTCAACAAATTGGGCATCGACACCGAAGCTGTGCTAAAAGCTGCAGGCAGCAAGTGGAATTTTTTGCCCTTTAGGCCGGGCTTGGTCGGGGGCCATTGCATTGGCGTAGACCCTTACTACCTTACGCACAAAGCCGAATCCATTGGCTATCATCCGGAAATCATCTTGGCCGGCCGGCGCCTAAACGACAGCATGGGCGCCTACGTGGTCACCCAACTGGTCAAAGCCATGACACGCCGGCGTTTGCAAGTCGACGGTGCCCGCGTGCTAATCATGGGCCTTACTTTCAAAGAAAACTGCCCAGACCTTCGCAACACCCGGGTGGTTGACATCATTGAAGAACTCAAAGACTACAAAGTCCAAACCGATGTGTTTGACACCTGGGCAGACCCAACGCAAGCCCAGGAGGAATACGGTATCATCCCTTTGCAAAATCCTGAGAAGGGTGTTTACGACGCCATCATCCTGGCCGTGGCCCACCACCAATTCAAAACCATGGGCGCCCAAGCCATACGGGCCCTGGGCAAACCAGAGCACGTACTTTACGACTTAAAATACTTGCTGCCCATTGATGACAGTGATTTGCGTTTATGAGCGCCTACGAAAGCTTAAAAAGTCAGTTGAAATCCAAGCAGCACACCTGGCTCATAACAGGGGTCGCCGGCTTTATTGGCAGCAACTTGCTCGAATCCCTGCTGCAGCTAAACCAAAAAGTTGTGGGCCTAGACAACTTCTTCACCGGCCACCAGCGCAACTTAGATGAAGTGCAAAGCCTAGTCACCCCCGCGCAGTGGCAAAATTTCAGTTTCATGCAGGCAGACATCTGCAACTTGGCCAGCTGCCAAACAGCTTGCACCGGCGTTGACTACGTACTGCACCAAGCTGCATTAGGCAGTGTGCCCCGCAGCGTTGAAGACCCTATCACGACAAATTCCATCAACGTCACAGGCTTTCTAAACATGCTGGTTGCTGCACGTAATGCTAAAGCCAAGCGCTTTGTCTACGCCGCCAGCAGCAGCACCTATGGCGATCACCCTGGCCTGCCCAAAGTGGAAGACCATATCGGCAAGCCCTTGAGCCCCTACGCCGTCACCAAATACGTGAACGAACTCTATGCCGATGTGTTCGGCAAAACCTACGGCCTGCAAAGCATAGGCCTGCGCTACTTCAATGTCTTTGGTCCACGCCAAGACCCCGAAGGCGCCTATGCCGCAGTCATCCCTAAGTGGATTGCCAGCATGATCAAGGGCGAGCCGGTTTACATCAATGGCGACGGAGAGACCAGCCGGGACTTTTGCTACATCGCCAATGTTGTGCAAGCCAACCTATTGGCCGCCAGCACGCCAAACACAGAAGCAGTAAATCAAGTCTACAACATAGCAGTTGGTGGAAGAACCACGCTCAACGAGTTGTACGCGCAGCTTAAGCAAAACCTGATCAGCTCATGCCCGCATTTGAAAGATGACCAAGCGTTTTATAGAGAGTTTCGTGCGGGGGACGTGCGGCAAAGTTTGGCAAGTATTGATAAGGCAAGAGAGATACTGAGGTATGTGCCAACGCAGACTATGGGGCAGGGGCTTGGCTTGGCTATGTCTTGGTACATATCTAAGCTTGCTCGTTAGTTGCTGATTTTGTCAGCCTCTTTATTCGAGAAAAATGAGGTTTCAATCCCCCTTCAAGTATATAGAATCACAGTCGCTAATGAGGCCGAAGGCGACCAGTTGAGTTTATTTACTTTTTTGAACGTACACTACTGGTAGCAATTATGAAAGCAGTTATCCTCGCTGGCGGTCTTGGGACCAGAATTTCCGAAGAAACCCATCTCAAGCCCAAACCCTTGATCGAGATTGGCGGCAGGCCGATTCTTTGGCATATCATGAAAAACTATTCAGCCTACGGGGTGAATGAATTCGTTATCTGTTGCGGCTACAAGGGTTACCTCATCAAAGAATACTTTGCCAATTACTTTTTGCACATGTCCGACGTTACGTTCGACATGACCAGCAATCAAATGCAAGTGCACCAGCAAAAAGCCGAGCCCTGGAAAGTCACCCTGATCGACACTGGTGAAGACACTTTAACCGGCGGTCGCTTGAAACGCGTTGCCGACTACGTCAAAGGTGAAGATTCATTCTGCTTTACGTATGGTGACGGCGTTAGCAATGTAGATATCCGCGCTTCAGTCGAATTTCACAAATTCCACGGCAAGTTGGCCACCGTTACCGCAGTGCTGCCACCAGGACGCTTCGGCGCATTGGATCGGATTGGCGATCAGGTTATCGGATTCGTGGAAAAGCCGCGCGGCGAAGGTGGCGTGATCAACGGTGGGTTCTTTGTCTTGTCTCCCAAAGTCATCGACTTTATCGCGGGTGACCAAACCAGTTGGGAAGGTGAACCCCTTATCAAATTGGCCCAACAGGGCGAGATGATGGCCTTTGAGCATCAAGGCTTCTGGCAACCCATGGACACCCTTCGCGAAAAAATGCACTTGGAGGAACTATGGGCTTCCGGCAAGGCTCCCTGGAAGATTTGGCAATGACAGTCAACCCCAGTTTTTGGCGCGGCAAGCGTGTATTCATCACAGGTCACACGGGGTTCAAGGGCAGCTGGCTGGCAATCTGGTTACAGCGGGTCGGGGCAGATGTTACTGGCATTGCACTTCTACCCAACACGACGCCAAGCCTGTTTGAAATCGCGCACATCGCCCAGGGTATGACAAGCCACATTTGCGACATTCGTGATACCACTGCGGTGGCGGCACTGATAAACGCGGCACGGCCCGAGGTGGTTTTTCACTTGGCAGCGCAACCGCTGGTGCGTGCCAGCTATCGCGATCCGCTGAGCACATTTGCCACCAACACCATGGGCACTGCCTATGTGCTTGACGCATTGCGCGGGCAAGAAGGTGCGCGGGTGGCGGTGATGGTTACCACAGACAAGGTGTATCGTAATCAGGATCATTACCTGCCTTATCGTGAAGTGGATACGCTGGGTGGGCACGACCCTTACAGCGCCAGCAAAGCCGCCAGTGAAATTGTCATCGCAAGCTATCGCGATGCCTACTTAAAAGAGCAAGGTTTGTCGGTGGCCAGCACCCGCGCTGGCAATGTGATTGGCGGCGGTGATTGGTCAGAAGATCGGCTTATCCCCGACGCCGTGCGTGCTTGGAGCAGAGGCCAACCTTTGGTCATTCGTAACCCGCAAGCCACTCGACCGTGGCAGCATGTGCTGGAGCCCTTAGCCGGTTACCTCACGCTGGCACAACGGCTCTGGCAAAAACCCGAGCTGGCGGGTGCCTACAACTTTGGTCCTTACACACATGAAGCCGGTTCGGTAGAAATGATTGTCAATCTGGCTTGTACCGCTTATGGGGCCGGCTTAGTGCGCCATGAAAACAGCAGTGCCAATCCGCATGAAACTGGTTGGCTGGCCCTAGAGGTGGCAAAGGCGCGGGAGGTATTGGGGATCAATCCAAAATGGCGCCTAGCCGAATCTGTGCAGCGCACCATGGCCTGGTACAAAGCGCAACATCAGGGACTTGATGCCCGCAGCCTTTGTGAAGCTGAGATTACCGCTTATGAGTCTTTGCTGTGAACCGTTTTAATGTCACAGGCTTACCTCTGGTCGGGCTGAAACTTGTTGAACGACAGAGCCTGGGTGATAGCCGAGGCTTTCTATCGCGGCTGTTTTGCGCAGAAGAGCTTGCCACTGCCGGTTGGAGTCAACCCGTTGCCCAAATCAACCACACTCACTCCGCTCATCGCGGCACCGTGCGCGGCATGCACTATCAAATGCCACCGCACGCCGAGATGAAACTGGTGAGTTGCATTCAGGGGGAGGTGTGGGACGTTGCCGTCGATCTGCGCTCCGGTTCGCCCACCTTTCTACACTGGCATGCTGAGTTGCTTTCGGCAACCAACAACCGGGCGCTGCTTATCCCCGAAGGCTTTGCCCATGGGTTTCAGACTCTGGCTGACGATGTAACACTTTTGTACTGTCACTCTGCAGCCCATAACCCAGAAGCCGAAAGGGCATTGAACGCGCTAGACACTCGCTTGGACATCAACTGGCCGTTGACAATCACTGAGATCTCACCAAAAGACGCCAAGCATCACCTGCTTGACATGAAATTTTTAGGAGTACGGCTGTGAATTGCCGCCATTGCGCCACTCAATTGGTGCACACCTTTCTCGATCTGGGCTTTGCGCCGCCATCCAACGCCTACCTGAGCCTTGAAGACCTTAGAAAGCCAGAAAAGTACTACCCACTAAAAGTAAAGGTCTGCACCCACTGCTGGCTGGTACAAACCGAAGACTACGCTCAGGCGGGTGAACTTTTCAGTTCTGATTACGCTTACTTCTCCAGCACATCCAGCGGATGGTTGGCGCACGCCGCCAGCTATGCCCAAGCGATGATTCGGCGATTGCAACTTAACTCGGGCAGTCGCGTCATAGAAATAGCATCTAACGACGGCTACTTGCTTAAGAACTTTGTTGCCGCTGGCGTCCCTTGCTTAGGCATAGAGCCAACTACCAGCACCGCTGCTGCCGCTGAAAAGCTTGGAATTCCGGTGCTGCGCGAGTTCTTTGGCGAAGCGCTCGGCCAGCAGTTGGCTGTCAGGCAGCAGCAGGCCGACCTGATCGTGGGCAACAACGTCTACGCACACGTGCCATACATCAATGACTTTACGCGCGGCTTGAAGGCTGCCCTTAAACCAAACGGCACCATCACACTGGAATTCCCGCACTTGATGCGGTTGATTGAAAATACTCAGTTCGACACTGTCTACCACGAGCATTTTTCGTATCTTTCACTCTATGCTGTTGAGCGGATCTTCAGGGTGGCTGGCTTGCGTGTATGGGATGTCGAGCAATTGCTTACCCACGGCGGCAGCTTACGTATCTATGGTTGCCATTTTAAAGATTCCCGCAGTGGCACACGGGCAGTGGATGCGTTGCTGGCTGAAGAAGCGCAACGCGGCCTACAGACCTTGTCCACCTTCCAAAATTTTCAAGCACGTGCTAACAAAGTTAAGGACGACTTGTTAAGCTTTCTAATCGAACAAAAACGTACAGGTAAGAAAGTTGCAGCATATGGGGCTGCTGCCAAAGGAAATACCCTGCTCAATTACGCAGGGGTTAAGCCTGATTTACTACCATTCATCTGTGACGCAGCCGCTGCTAAGCAGGGTAAGTATACGCCGGGAGGACACATACCAATACTGCCGCCAAATACCTTGGCTGCAAGTTCGCCAGCATACGTCCTCATCCTGCCGTGGAATATCGCGGAAGAGGTCATACTACTGAATGCAAAGTTAGCGGCGCAGGGTACAAAGTTTGTTACGGCTGTGCCTGTAGTGAATATTGTATGAGTAAAAAAGTATTAATCACCGGTGCAACGGGCTTTGTTGGACGGCAAGTTTTGCGCCATATTACAAGAGAGGATGTTCGTCTGACAGTCGTCTTGAGAGATGGCAAGCAGGCAGCTCTTATTGATCATCCTGCCATAGAAGCTGTCATTACATCACCAGACCTCTTTGAAGAAACTGCAGCGTGGTGGACAAATGCTTTAGAGGGAATTGATACTGTGATTCATGTCGCTTGGCATGTAGAGTCGGGCAGCTATCTTCAGTCGTCGAAGAATTTTGACTGCCTGCAAGGAACCTTAAACATGGCAAAGGGTACGGTGCAAGCGGGTGTACGTAGATTTATCGGCATCGGCACATGTTTCGAATATGACTTAAGCCACGGTCCGATTTCAATTGAAACAGCGCTGAGGCCCTTAACACCCTATGCCGCTACCAAAGCTGCTGCATTTCTCGCACTCTCCCAATTTCTTCCAAGTCAAGAAGTAGAATTTTCTTGGTGTCGCCTTTTCTACCTTTTTGGAGAGGGGGAAGACGAGCGAAGACTTGTTCCATATTTGCGATTAAAGTTGGCTACTGGCCAACCAGCCGAACTCAGCAGCGGTAAGCAAATACTCGACTTCATGGATGTGTCTGAAGCAGGTAGGATGATCGCTAATTGCGCTTTAAGTAGGCACCTTGGCCCCGCAAATATTTGCTCTGGTGAGCCAATTACCGTGAGGCAATTGGCAGAAGGAATTGCTGATGAGTATGGGAGGCGTGACTTACTGAAATTCAGAGCGCGCCCCGAAAAATCATTTGATCCACAGCTAGTGGTCGGGAAAAAGACTCTATTTGACAATTGTTAAGTGAAAATAAACATTGATATGAATATGATGTTGAATTAAAAAATTTTAAAATAAAACCTAATGTTAATACTTTAAGAATTAAATTTAAAAAAAATAAGAAATTAATAACGTGAATGAAATAATATAAAATATATAAAAAAATAAAATACATAAAGAAAAAATAAATAAAAGAATAAAAACGAAAATCAAAACAAATGTATTTTAAATTAAATGTTAATGATGAATGAAAGAAATTTAAAAATTAATGCTAATGAAATTATAAAAATATAAAAAATTATCAATTAAAATTAAAAGTAATAAAAAATTAAAGTAAAAAAAGGAAAATATGAAAGTTAAAAATGTAGATAAATATTTTATTAAAGAGATTAAGAGAAGAATTACTAATAGTTTTCCTCGAATAATTGAAATATATAGGGTAATAACTGGGCGTCCAGAAAATACTACTTTTAATGGTTGGGGAATGAAGACGTATACAACAATGCCGCCTTGGTTAAGTGCAAGTGAACCAAATAACGCAACAAAAGCATTCATTAAAACACATGAAAAATTACTGTTAAAAGTAAATAAATCTGAATTTAAACTTTCTCAATTTGAAGATGGACGTGATATAAATAAAACATTAGAAAGTTTAATGTGGCGACATTATATAGTATTTTCTTCAGTGTGGATGGTACTTGAAAGAGAAAAAAGTAATTCTGAAATTGCTGAATTTGTCGAGTGCGGAGTTTGTGATGGATTAACATCCTATTATGCTTTAAGTGCAGTCCAAGAACATAAGTGTGAAGCGAGATATTATTTATATGACTCGTGGGGAGGTATGAGAAACAGTGATTTATTAGAGAGCGAAAAAACAAGCGTAGGAAACTATTCATACCTTGAAGTGAATCATACAAAAAATAACTTAAATGAATTTTCTGAAATGACAATATACAATAAAGGATATATACCTGAGTCGTTTGTAAGTGCGTTAAATCCCAAAAAAATGATCTGGATCCACATTGATTTAAATTCCTGTTTGGCAACGAAAGGAGCATTAGAGTTTCTTTACGACAAGGTTGTTCCCGGTGGAATGATACTTTTTGACGATTACAATTGGTTTGAACATGAAGAAATGAAATCCGAAGTAGATGAGTTTTTTTCAAAAAAACACGGTTTTTTATTTCCATTACCAACAGGTCAAGCTATTTATTTTAAATACTAAGGATTGGTAGTATTAGTATCAAATAAAGAAGCAAATATACTAATTTATAGATAATATTAAATTATTTTAATTAGGCTATTGGAAATAATCTCTTAACTAAATAGTAAATAATGCTAGTCATTAATGAATAAGATGGCAAAGAAAACGACGATGTTAGTGTCAATTATTTGAAATTCGAAATAAGCGAATAAAATAATTTTAATATCATATATATTTATATTTAAAATTTCTTTATATTTAAAGAGGTATAGGGAGATATAACAAAATGCAGTACTGTTTCAAGTCAATGATATAGATGGAGATTAAACTGTATGTGTTTTCACCTAAGATCGAATAAACGTGTCTAGAACTCTATAGGCTTTTGGAGTATTTATTATAGCCAGAGTAGGTTTCGCTGAAATTAGACAATGGAGAATCTAGTCAAAATTCGAGAAAAATTATTCTTGAAACGAACTAAATGATTTAAATAAAAAAGATTTTGATGGCTACCACAAAAAATAGTAAAAAATAGTAAAAAATAGAATTAAAATAAAATTAATCAGAATTTATTTATGCTAAAAAAATAAAATAAAATAAAATAAAAATAAATAAAATAAATCCAAAATAGAAAGAACATATGAATAACAACTTTGAAAATGAGAAAAAAAATAGAATTGAGCAGCTATTAGAGGAAAAAAAACTAATAGAATTAGGAGGGAAATTTATAAAAGAATCAACCAAACCTAAATACTCATATAACTTCAATTGGCTAGGTAGGCCAATAATTCAATATCCTCAAGATATAGTTGCAATGCAAGAGCTTATCTGGCAAGTTAATCCGGATTTAATAATCGAAACAGGAATAGCTCATGGGGGTTCGTTAATATTCACCTCATCTATGCTAACTTTATTGGAACAAGCAGAACAGAAGAAGCAGAATTCGAGCTTAGCTAATGTAAATCGTAGAATGGTGATCGGCGTTGATATTGAAATCCGAGAACACAATCGGCAAGCTATAGAAAATCATCCCTTTTCAGACAAAATACATTTGATTCAGGGGTCAAGCATTGATCCTTCAATAGTAAAGGAGATAAAAGATATAGCGGCAAAATATAAAAGAGTAATGGTAATACTAGATTCAAATCATACTCATAAACATGTACTAGAAGAGTTAGAGAATTATGCACCTTTAACTAGTATAGGAAGTTACTGTGTTGTTTTTGACACAATTATTGAGAGATTAGGAGAAGATATGTATCCAGATAGACCTTGGGGTCCTGGAAATAATCCACATACAGCAGTTATTGAATATTTATCAAAGCACACAGAATTTGAAATAGATAAATCTATACCGCAAAAATTAGTCATTACTGTTGCACCAGATGGATATATTAAGCGAATTAGATAAAATTAAATAAAATAATGGTAAGGAAAAATCTAGTTGCTAATCTAATAGGGCAAATATTTCAATCAATACTTGCGATTGCTCTAATTCCTATATATATAGAGTATTTAGGAATTGAATCGTACGGACTTATTGGAGTTTTTATAACCTTACAAGCATGTTTAAGTCTTCTTGATTTAGGTATAACGCCTGCACTAGGAAGAGAAATGTCTCTATTTACTGGAAATGCTAGATCTCGAAGATCACTTCTGGATTTGTTAAGAAGCGTAGAAATATTAGCAGTAGCCTTGGCAATAATAATGGTACTAAGCGCAATAATTATTTCTAATTATATTGCATTGAAATGGTTAAAGAGTGAAGGGTTAGAAGTTAGTACGGTAGCTAATTCGTTGAAAATAATGGGAGCAGTTGCCTCACTTAGATTCATCGAAGGAGTATACAAAAGCTCCATATATGGACTTCAGCAACAAGTGTGGGTTAATATTGTTAATACGATAATTGGAATACTTCGAAGTTTCGGTGCAATACTTGTGTTAATGTATATATCAAAAACAATAGAGGCTTTTTTTGTTTGGCATGGACTTATATCGATTCTTACATTGATTTTATATTACTTGAAAACATATAGATTAATTGGGGAAAAAAATTACACGGGAAAATGGTCAATTTCGGCTTTGATAAGCATAAGAGGTTTTGCAAGTGGGATGATAGGAATAACAATAATTGGACTATTACTGACACAGGTTGACAAAATAATACTCACTAAAATCCTTTCTCTAACTAACTTCGGATATTATACGCTAGCTGGTACTGTCTCGAACAGCCTCTATATGTTAATAGGCCCGATTGCACAAGCAATATATCCCAGGCTTTGCGAATTAAATGCTTTACAAATGAAAGAAGAATTTTGTAACGTTTACCATAAAGGAGCACAGTTAGTATCAATTATTGCAGGTGCAGCAGCAATTGTTATCATTATATATTCAGAAAAGATATTAATTTTATGGACAGCTAATAGTAAATTATCAGAATCTGTTGCCCCAATTGTTAGTTTCTTAACTATAGCAAATATAATTAATGGTATTTATTGGATTCCATATCAAGCACAGTTAGCAGTTGGATGGACTAATTTAACATTAAAATTAGGTGCAACTGCAGTTATAATAATGGTTCCAATTATGATAATGGCAACATATCATTGGGGAATTTTAGGTGCAACTAGCTCATTAATATTTACTCAAATATCATATGTTAGTTTTGGAATTTATATTATGCATAAAAAAATTTTGAAAGATCAATTATATGACTGGATGATAATAGATATAATTCATCCTTTAGGTGCCTGCATAATATTTGTATTATTATATAAAATGCTTTTGTTATATAGTGAAATAAAATTAAACTCATATTTAGAGCTAACTTTAGTTTCTTTTGGAGCTATATTCACAGCCTTTATTTTTGCTAAGGATGTTAGAGCTATTGCAATAGAAATGGTGCTAAAAAAACTAAAATAATATAATGAATAGTTTTTAAATTTATGTTAACAAATAAATATAGAAAAAAGTAAATTATAATTATTAGCTGTATAAATAATTAAAATATAAATATTAATAAATCTATTAAACTGTATAATAAAATTACTAAAGCAAATAAGTTTAAATTTATTGATAAAACTAAAATTATGAAAAATGATTAATATAAAAGAAAATTTTTATTTAAAAATAACAGTTGTTATACCAACATATAATCGGAGAAAATATCTATTTCGTTCAGTAAAATACTGGGAAGATTTAAATGTTTCAGTAATTATCGCAGATGGTAGTGATAAGGAGTTAGAATCAAATATTGTTAGCAGTTTTGGAAATAAAACTCGTTATATCTACGATAAAAAAAATCTAGTAGAAAGACTTTCTGGTATTTGTAATTACATATCAACTGAATATGTATGTATGATGGGGGACGATGAGTTCTATCTTTCGTCTTCAGTTCTGCAAGCAATAAAAGAGCTGGAACAAGATCATGAACTGGTTGCTTGCATGGGAGAAGCGATTGGATTTAGATACAAGTCAGGAAAGATTGAATATAAAAATGTATATCCTGAGTTAAGAGGATACATTATAGAAAATGACTGTAGATGGGATCGAATACGGCGACATATGCAGAATTATGCATGCAGTACAATATACGCTGTTTGTAGAAAAAAATCATGGATTTGGGCAATTCAAGAATCTTCAACTGTAAATTGCAACGTGTTTTCTATATTTGAGTATTCATTTGAAATACTAATGTCTTGTGAGGGTAAATCAAAAATTATTCCGTATCTGCACTGGATGAGATCATTTGAAGAAGGTCCAGCACAACATTATAACGAGATCAATATCGTTTACTGGTGGTTTTCGAAATCTCGCCAAGCAGAAAAAGAGAAGTATTTAACACTTCTTATCGATAGTATTTCTAAAAGATATAAAATAAAAGCTGATTTGGTTTATTTGCCTCTGACAGAGGCGATCGAAGGCTTTATAATGAGAGCGATTAGAGATAATACAACAAAAATTACAAACTTGCGGTGGATTATATTAGATTTGTTAAACTATAGCACGCCTCGAATTGTGAGCCTAATACGTTTATTCATGTATTATGCATTAATATTCAAGAGTCCCAAAAAAAATATACATATAGATGATGGAAAAGATATTGTAGGCATCGGATTGACTCATGAAATGATTGTCAATGAATTATATAATAAAAATATATTTGTCAACATTGAAGAACTCAATCAAATAACTCTAACAGTCACCAAATTTCATAAAAAATATAATATTTAATTAATATATATATCAAATAATTTAAATTAAGTAATAATAATGAAAAAATCAATTGCAACATTAATTATTAATACACTACATAAATATAGGCTATATTTATTAAATTGTATAATATCAAAAATTATGCATATTATTAAATACAAGACTTACCCATCTGTGAAATACTACTATAAAGAACGATTATATGAAACACGTTGGAATAAAATAGTGTATATATCTGAGAGGCCGGGCTTAAATATGAATATTAATTCATTGAGTGCAACACTGAAAGCGACTTATTGTTACTTCTACGCTCCACAAGTTGGGGATGTGGTAATTGATTTTGGTACAGGTATGGGAGAAGAAGCTGTTGTTTTTGGAAGCTTGGTTGGTGACTTTGGAAGGGTGGTGTGCATTGAAGCCAATCCGTTACTAGCAAAGGCATTCAATTTAAGAGCATTAGAAAATTTCAATGGACACGTAACAACACATAACATTGCTCTTGCAGAGTCCAATGGGATTGTGACTATTAACGTGCCTATTGATTCGTATGTTGCTGGATCAACGGTTCATGGAACTTCGGGTACTGCACAAGAAGTTGTAGCGCTCACATTCGATGAAATATTCAAGCGAATCGGACTGGATGAAGTGAATTTTCTAAAAATGAACATTGAAGGTGCAGAAGGATATATGAATAATATAAATGCGACGTGCATAAGGAAGGTAAATAACTTATGCATTTCTTGTCACGACTTTCGACATAATGAGCACCAACACGGAGAATATTTTATAACAAAGAGTAAAGTCAAGTCTTTTTTATTGGAAAATGGATTTGAGATTTTTGAACGGCATTCTGAAGATGTAATTATTAAGGATCACATTTATGCCAAAAGATTACTAATTTAATAAATTAAAGACAAATATAGTGAGACTCGAAACAAGAACTTTATAAAGCAGCTTATTTGAGTTGGGCAAATTAGAAGACAAGGCTAGTAGTTACAGATATACCCCTCGCAATGTACTAAATTATTTATAAGTTATACGAATTAACAGTACCTTAGATGATGCATTAGTTGGTATTTTTCTCAATACTAATATAGAAGTTATTTCATCATCCATAAGGACAAGAAAAGGAACATAGTGGAAAAGATTGAAGTAGTGGAGAGGTTGCATGTAATAACTGCACTAAGTATAATTAACTGATTCTGACAATAAAGGAGCAAAGAAACAATGTAAAGTATCATTACGAAGAATGTAAAGGAGAAGTCAAATCCAAATAACCATTAAAAATATCGAAAATAAAGAATTTGAAATTGAAGAAAGTCATTATATTACTAATTATAAAATTATAAAATATTATAAATTGTGAAAAATAGTATCTTATTTCTAATTACTAGACTAGATATGTGTCAATACGTACAAGAAAAAAACCCCACAAATTTTTAATAAATTTGGCAAATTATAGTATGCAAAAAAAGATAATCCTATTTTATGCTCCATTCATTGCTAGATCTCGCGATACTGAATCCGTTATGCTTAGTCTTTTAGACAAAAAATTTGAAGTATATTTTCTATCACAACAACCTGCTGAAGATTTAGTAGAATATTTGTCAAGTAAAGGAATTCGAGCGTACGGGACATCTACTACTAATGTTAAAAATAAATACTTAAAATTATTTATTAGTATAATGAATTTAATAATATTTTGTTGGAAATATAAAATAAATATTGTATATAGCCACTTAGATTCAGCTAATTTCACCGCAGTTTTTGCTCAATACCTAGTAATGGCTAAAATTTATTTAGTTCGACATTATGTAAATGAGCATGAAATAAATGGACTTGAGACATCTATATACTATAAATGTATTCGCACTTTGGGTCTGCGCCATATTGTAGTATCAGAAAAAGCAAAAACTTTCATGATAGAAAAAGATGGAGTTAGTTCGTCTAAAATTCAGAAAATTAAACTTGCTTATGATTTTCTTTTATATCCTGCACCAGAAAAAGAGCAAGTCAAAAAAATTAGAAACAATTTTAGCAGTGATATAATACTTCTTTCAGTAATGAGATTGGTTGAGCTAAAGCGCCCATTGATATTAATTGATATTGTAATTAAACTTATAGATTGTGGAATTGAGCCAACAGCGCTTATTCTTGGGGATGGACCATTACGGGATCAAATGCAAAAAGAAATAAATAAGTACTGTCTTAATAAGCATATTTTTCTACTTGGGCATAATAATAATGTAATGGATTACTACGGAGCAGCAGACGTTTTAATTCATCCTTCAGTTTCTGAGTCTAGTTGTGTTGTGACTAAGGAAGCCGCTCTAGTATGTTGTCCAGTAATAGTATGCAAACATGTCGGTGACTTTGAGGAATATATCGAACATGAAAAAAATGGATTCTTAATTGAGAAAGATAAATTTACAAATGAATGTGTTGATATAATAATGCATTATATGGATAAAAAAGAATCACTCAATAAAATTGGTGCAAATTTGAAACCAATTGTTTCAAAAATGTTTGCAATTGAAGAAGTTATTGATGACTACTTGAGACAAATTGAAGCTTATTGAATAATGAATCCATATTTTTCAATTATTATTCCAACATATAATAGGGCTCATTTGATTTCGGCTACTATAAAATCGGTTCTTGATCAAAAATATGATAATTTTGAATTAATTATAGTAAATGATGGAAGCACAGATAATACAGAGGAGATGATTTTACAATTTAATTCTGAAAAGATCAGATATTATAAAATTGAAAACTCTGAAAGAGGCTATGCGCGAAATTATGGAGCAAAAAGAGCGAAAGGTAAGTATTTCAACTTCTTTGATTCAGATGACTTAATGTATCCCAATCACTTGATCGAAGCATATAAACAAATAACAAACCAAAAAGGTATTGATTTCTTGCACCTCATGTACGAAATACAAAATGATGAAGGAATAATCGAGAAATTAGATTATACGCGTTTCGTTTACATGAAGAATGAACTTCCTTATGACAACATATTAAGTTGCAACTCTGTTTTTCTATCGCGCTCTGTGGCTCTGGAATATCCCTTTAATGAAGATCGAAATCTTTCTTCATCAGAAGATTGGGAACTTTGGATTCGCCTATTTTTTCGTTACAGTCTCATTTGTACGGAAAATGTAACTAGTGTCATCATAAATCATGATGCGCGAAGTTTAAAAACAATCAATGCGGATAGAGTAGTAGCCAGGGATTTACTCCTAATTTCCAGTCTTTCTCGGGACAGTTTGGTTTTCAATGGATATGGAAATCGTTTTAAAGAGTTCGTTGCAGACAGGTATACGTACTTCATGTTGATGTATTCCTTGGAGCGTAAAATTATTCCGTTGCTTTACTGGTCGTTTAGAGCAATATTAGTTTGGATATTTGTTGTTCGGCGAAGAAGATTCTGGGCTTCGCTTCTTGGTTTTATCTATCGTCCTATAAGAGAGAGTATAAATAAATGGAAAATATAAATGTGCTTATCACTGGTGTTGCAGGAAATATAGGTAGTTCTTTGGCAAAAGCATTGTTAAATAACGAAAAAATAAATGTCATTGGTATTGATAACTTTCTGACAGGCTCAAGAAGTAACGTTGAAACCATTAAATCAAATAAGTTCAACTTTATTAAGGCTGATGTGAATAATTATAATGATATTTCAGCTATCATGCTATCTAGAAAAATCGAATATGTATACCATTACGCAGCTGTAGTCGGAGTTAGGCGCACTTTAGATAACCCTTTATCTGTATTGCAAGATCTTGATGGAATAAGGAATATTTTGAGCCTATCAAGATGTATAGGTGTTAAGCGAGTATTTTTTTCTTCATCATCTGAAGTGTATGGCGAATCTACTAATTTTCCACAAAATGAGTTGAATACTCCATTAAATAGCCGTCTGCCATATGCGATCGTAAAAAATGTCTGCGAATCATATTTACGTTCATTTGAACAGGAATATAATTTAAAATATACGATATTTAGATTTTTTAATACTTACGGCCCAAGACAAACAAGAGATTTTGTCATCCCGCATTTTATCGATCTGGCTTTAAAAGGAAAGCCATTAAGTGTGTATGGCGATGGAAAGCAAACAAGAACTTTTCTATTTATTGATGATAACATAGAAACAACTATTAAATGCTTAAACGAAAATTTATTAATAAATGATGTCTTAAATATTGGAAGTCCACATGAAGTGACAATTAAAGAGCTAGCTGAGATAATAATTGATACAACGAAGTCTAAGTCCAAAATTGTCTACCATCCAGTTCTTCCTGAGGGAGACATGTCGAGACGGCAACCAGACAATAGCAAGATGATGGCAATATTGGGAAGACCATTAGTCTCATTAGAAGAGGGACTGCTAAGAACTACTGAATGGCTAAGAAGTAATTCAGAAAATTAGGATATTTTGAGTCAAATTTTGAGTATGTATGAATAAATTTTTACTCGTTTTACTTATACTTTAATGCACTGATTGCCGAAATATTTTGAGAGTTAAGCGAATACTGATGTTGATTCCAGAACTGGGGTATGGAGGGGCTGAGAAGTCATTTATTTCACTGAGTAATGTACTTCGTGCTAGCAATGAGGTTACGATTGTTGTTTTTCAGAACAATTACCGCGAACATTATTCTAGTAGTTTTGAGGTTAAACCCTTAAGTGAGGTTATTGCTTTGGACGATAAAGTCTACGCAGTTGGTGTTTTTGGCCGTTGGTATTGTCGTTGGAAAGAATTAAACAAGCTAAAGTTGAATCATGATGTTTGTATAAGCTTTCTTAGTGGTGCGAATTTGTTGAATGTATTGAGTAGTCGAAGAATCCCTTCGATAGTATCGGTAAGAGGTTCAATTTCACTTGATTATTCTATTGCTTCATTTTCTCTTTGTTTCTGGAAGACGATATTGATGCCACTTACCCATATGTTAGCTGAACACGTGGTAACATCTTCGACAGGTCTTAAGGAAGAAATTTGCCGATCAATGTTGAAAGTTCATCGGGCAAAGGTATCTGCAATTGAAGGCTATGTTGATTCCAAGTCCTTGGTGCATGATTCTGATGATTTCATTGAAAGAGAAGTATCTTCGCTTGGTGATTCACCTCTTTTGATCTTATGCGGTAGATTAGATAAGGTTAAAGGATTCAACCATGTAATACGAGTTTTTGTGGTGGCAAAGGAGAAAGTTCCAGACGCAAGATTGCTTGTTATCGGTGACGGGCCAGAACTTAATTCTCTCACTATTCTTTGCAAGCAGAACAATCTTTCAGTTGCTAATGGTTTATCCGAACTTATAGCTAGTCCAAATTCGGATGTCGTATTTTTAGGTTATCGTATGAAACCAATAAGATATTTCAAGCTTGCCAGAGCTCTAGTACTGAGTTCACTTAATGAAGGTATTCCAAATGTGCTTATTGAAGGGGTGGCTTCTGGGGTGCGGTGCATTGCTAGTGATTGTTCACCCGGAATTAGATTGGTTCTATCAAATGATCCCACAAAGATAATCCACGCTAGCTTGCCTGTAGAAGTTGAGCACGGAATTATCATGCCAAGAATTGAAGAGCAATCCAATGAAGCGGTTTGGGTAATGAGCCTTATATCCTCGCTTCAGGCGATGCCTCATAAGAGGCTTTCTAGAGAATTTCGAGAGAAATCTATATTAAAGTTTGACGTCAGAAAAAGTGGAAAAGAATGGATAAATTTGATTAGAGATTTAAATTAGTAGAATTTAGTCTAATTAAATATTTTAAAAATATAAAATATAAAATAATAAATATATTTTAGGCAGTATATCTAAAATGATAGATAAAGTGTTAGTGCTAGACAACTCAATTTATGTTACAGGTTCAATTCGCTCAATTGTATCTTTTGCAAAAAGTCTTTCAAATCAGTATTGTTTTGAATTCGCAATGAATTGCAGTGGAGATGCGGCAAGTTATGTTGCTAGATCCGGATTTGTTGTACATTCTGTTAATTTTCTGGAGTTGTCAAAAGGCTGGAAATCACTAAGGTACCCATTTTCTTTAATCCGTAATTATAGAAAGATTATGAATATAGTCGAAAGTAGCGGAGTATCAATAATTCATATTAATGACTTATATAATCAAATTGGAATTCTTATTAAAATATTTTTGCCAAATATTCCTGTGATTTATCACGTTCGACTTTTACCTGATAGCTACTTACGCCCCATTTACTCGGCGTTTGTTACTACTTTGAAAATTTTTGCTGATTCCATTATTTACGTCTCCAAGGCCGTAGGAGAGAAATTCCATGATTGTAATAAGGCGATTTTGATCTATGACGCTCTTAACGAGCCTATACGACTCCCTGCTAAGATATATTTGACAGAGTCATCTTCTTTTTTGTTCTTATATGTTGGAAATTATGTGAATGGTAAGGGACATAATCATGCAATAGAGGCTTTTGCAATAGTAGCTAATAGTAGCCCTCGTGTAATGTTAAAATTTGTTGGTGCCGGTGTTAGCGGTGAGTTAGATCCTATATACATGAAAAGCTTGAAGGCGCGTATCTCTGAGCTTAACTTGGAGAGTAGGGTGATTTTTGAAGGAAGAGTAACTGACGTCGAAGCCGCTATGAAACAGGCAGATGCAGTTATCAACTTGTCGGAGTCTGAATCGTTTTCAATGGTATGCCTTGAGGCATTAACTTACGGATTGCCATTAATAGTATCTGACTGTGGAGGTCCGCGGGAAATTGTTGAAAATGAAGTCTGTGGGTTTTTAGTTCCTAACAGAAATGTTGATGTTGCTGCCTCTGTAATGTTACGGCTTGTCGAAGATTTTAATTTATGCCAGAAACTTGGCAATAATGGCTTGATCGTTGCTTCTAGTAAGTTTTCTATTATTGAAAGTAGTAAAAAACTATCTGATATTTACGATCGAGTTTCCTTTCGCAAACAATCAACTGAGCAGTTTTGACTATTATGTGTGGATTGGCTGGGGTAATCGTCAACAACGGGTTCAGCGAAGGCCAACTTACTGAGATAGGTACTCTTATGGGACAACGGTTGCGCCAAAGGGGACCAGATGATGCTGGCATATGGTGTTCCGTTGAAAACGGCGTTATGTTTTCGCATAGACGACTTTCCATTGTGGATGTTTCTGTTGCTGGTCACCAACCGATGCTATCAGAACACCGTCGCTACGTAATCGCATTCAACGGGGAGATTTATAACCATTTGACATTGCGCACTGAGCTTTCTAAAGAACACTTGGCACCAAATTGGCGAGGTCATTCTGACACTGAGACATTGCTTGCGGCATTTGAGGCTTGGGGCGTACAGGAGACATTGAAAAAAACGGTTGGGATGTTTGCGATTGCATTATGGGACATTGAGCAACGAGTCCTTTACTTAGCGAGAGACCGGCTTGGCGAGAAGCCATTGTTTTACGGTTGGGTACGCGGTTCATTTGTATTTGGGTCTGAGTTAAAAGCATTAACTGCATATCCCGGCTTCGATAATCCAATAAATCGAGATGCACTGGCTTTGTATACAGAATTTAGTGCGGTTCCTAGTCCATATTCGATTTATCAAGATATTGCAAAACTAAATCCAGGCTCAATATTGTCAATTTCAACTTCGGATATTGTCAAGCGATCTGTCCATATCGACGAGTATTGGTCAATAACTGAAGTTGTTAACGGGCGACGTGGGAACATTTTCGTACAGGAGGAGCAAGCCATTAGTGCGCTCGATGAAGTATTGAAAATAGCTGTGGCGGAACAATCAAGAGCAGATGTTCCTACAGGTGCGTTTTTGTCGGGTGGCGTGGATTCAACATTAATTGTGGCCCTCATGCAAGCACAGTCTCAACGACAAATAAAATCCTTCTCAGTTGGATTCGATGAATCGCAATTTGATGAGTCACCCTTCGCGGACGCTGTGGCTAAACATATTGGTACCGACCACCATTCCATTAGAGTTACAGCAGCGGACGCGCAGTCTGTAATACCGCTGTTGCCAACGATGTACGATGAGCCCTTTGCTGACTCGTCACAAATACCTACCCATTTGGTGTCGAAGTTTGCGCGTAAGTTAGTTACTGTTGCATTGTCGGGGGATGGCGGTGATGAATTGTTCGGGGGTTACAACAGATATGTTCGCGGACATACTATCTGGAATCGAATGCGGTGGTTGCCGACACCACTTCGCGTAGCGGTTGGAACTGGTTTACATAGTGTGCCATTGGCTGTGTGGGATTTAATTGGTCAAGGTTTATACGGCGCCACTGGAGCTTATAAAGTGGGGGGTAAGGTTCAAAGGGTTGCACATAGACTCAGAAACGTACAAAACTTGTCTGAGCTCCACTATGACTTGGTAAGAGAATGGTTTCCGTCAGATCGCGTAGTTCTTGGTGCTAGCCGTTTGCCCACCCGGCTAGATGATCTTGGTTTTATGTATGGGACAATGCCTATAGAGGAGCGTATGATGCTCTGGGATACGCTGACTTACTTACCCGATGACCTACTGACAAAGGTGGATAGGGCCTCTATGAGCACAAGCTTGGAGGCCCGTGTGCCTTATCTAGACCACCGAGTTGTAGAGTTGTCTTGGCGTCTACCACTACAAATGAAAATACGAAAAGGTGAATCTAAATGGGCATTGCGGCAGTTGCTCTATAAGTATGTGCCGCGTGAGCTTATCGATCGACCAAAGGCTGGCTTCACCGTCCCAATAGGTCAATGGCTGAGAGGGCCGCTGCGTGACTGGGCTGAAGCCCTGATAAGCGAATCTCGTCTGCGGCGTGAAGGGTATTTCAACGTGGTTGCAGTCCGTCGAGCATGGCAAGAACATCTTAGTGGCAGTCATGACAGGGCTGGACGGCTCTGGATAATTCTAATGTACCAAGCTTGGCTCGAAGTAAGTCATTCATGAATTTCCCGTATTTGGATTGCCTTCGTATACTAAACCTTGCGAAGCATTTACCACTATGTTGGCAATGTGAGCGTGATCTACAAATGTCCGGTGAGCCATATTGGAATTTGTGATCTGAACTTTGGATGAGCACGTGAAAAATAACTTTGATGCTAAAACAGTAACTAGTTTTGGAGATGAGTGGAACCGATTCGATCAATTGGAATTACCCCCCGAAGAGGCGGCTAGGATATTTGATGAATATTTCACAGTTTTTCCTTGGAGTAGATTGCCCAAAAATGCGATCGGGTTTGACATGGGTTGCGGAACAGGGCGTTGGGCAAAATTGATGGCTCCGCTCGTTGGACATCTGCATTGCATTGACCCATCATCAGCGTTGAATGTCGCAAAGGTTGCCCTTGCTGGTGCCAGAAATGTTTCATTTCATTCTGCTTCTGTGGATGACTGCACTCTTGAGGACGGTAGCATGGATTTTGGCTACTCACTTGGAGTTTTACATCATGTGCCAGATACAGCAGGCGCTATTCGCTCTTGTGTTGCCTTGCTCAAACCTGGTGCGCCTTTTCAGCTTTATCTTTATTACGCGTTTGAAAATCGATCACTAATGTTTAAACTCTCTTGGCTTTGCTCAGATTTGCTACGTCGTGTAATTTGCAAACTGCCTGCATTGTTAAAGAACCTGGCCACCGACATCTTGACCTGCCTTTTTTATTACCCATTGGCGCGTTTTTCATTATTGGCGGATCGCATGGGTTTGCCAGTTGCTTCAATTCCTCTTTCTTACTACCGCAATCACAGTTTCTACACCATGAGGACCGATTCGCGAGATCGTTTTGGCACACCATTGGAGCAACGGTTTACCCAAAGTGAAATCGCTGAAATGATGGATGCGGCTGGGCTGGGTGATGTAAGGTTTTCAGATCGAGCACCTTACTGGTGTGCTGTCGGCATTAAGAGATGATTAAAGTTTTAGGGCTAGCGCTTTATGGCTCTTTGGCAGCAAGCACTCGCTATCGACTTGGTCAGTATGTTCAGGGATTGGCCAGTATGGGCATCGATTTGCAGATACGTCATTTGCTGGAAAATGACTACTTACACGCACATTTTAGCGGTGGAGCGCTCCCGATCACATCGATGCTGAAGGCGGGCTTGGCACGCCTTGCTGATTTATGGCATCAAGATGACTTTGACATCGCAATGTTGCATTGCGAATTAATTCCTTTATTGCCGGGCTGGCTTGAGCGTGCGCTGATTCATAAGCCTTTTATATATGACTTCGATGATGCTTTTTATCTGAAATACCGAAGCGGACGAATGCACTTGGCAAGTCCATTTCTTGGCGGAAAGTTTGACACCGTTATATCTGGTGCCGCGGCCGTGACCGCAGGCAATCGTGTTTTGGCCAATTACGCAAGGCAGCACAACTCTCACATACATTTCTTGCCTACGGTGGTCGATACCACGCACTATTTACCAGAGGCTGATAGCCGTGGCAGCAAAGTTTTTACCGTTGGATGGATAGGGTCGCCCTCTACATCCCCTTATTTGAATGAGCTTATCGGTCCTCTAACGACTATAGGTCAGGAAAGTTTGGTGCGATTCGTTGTTATCGGCGGCAAGGCACCAAGAATTCCAAATGTCTCAGTGGTTCAGCTGGACTGGAATCAAAACACAGAGATTAATCTGATCAACTCTTTTGACATAGGTGTAATGCCATTGCCTGACAACGATTGGGCACGTGGGAAATGTGCGTTCAAGCTCATTCAATACATGGCCTGTGCTGTGCCGGTGATTGCGTCACCTGTGGGCGCAAATATTGACTTAGTCAATTCGGAGTGCGGTCTACTGGCTTCTACACCCGAGGAATGGGTGGCTGCGCTACGACTGCTCCGCGATCGGCCAGAAAGGCGTGTTTTGGCTGGGGAAGCTGGAAGAGCACGTGTGGTGCAGCACTATTCACTTCATCAAAATCTGCCGAAACTTGCCAGCGTAATTCACACAGTTGCTAGAGAGAATTAAAATATGTACGCCTGCCCTAGTTTGACCTGATATGTTGGCCTATTGGTTGCTGTTTTTGGTGCCTGCTTTTAATGCAGTGGCTAGTCTGAGGACTGTTTCACCACCTTCTCAATCGTATCGTTGGCCTTACTCTTGGCGCGCAGTAAATGTTATGCTGGTTTTAATGATTGGTCTGCGCCACGAAGTAGGAGGAGACTGGTCAATATACGCTGAGCTTCTAGACAGCATTAGTGACGGATCAACGGCGATCACACTTGAGGTTCAAGACCCAGCTTTTGCCTTGTTCAATTGGATGGCTGCACAGTTAGGCTTTGGGATTTATTTGGTCAACCTGCTCAGTGCAATCTTCTTTACTTGGGGTTTATTAGTCTTCTGCCGGGCGCAACCTCGACCTTGGTTGGCATTGGCAGTGGCTGTCCCGTACTTGATCACTGTGGTTGCTATGGGCTACACAAGGCAAGGCGCAGCTATTGGTCTGGCAATGCTGGGTATGGTGGCATTGGGGCAGGGAAGTACCTCGCGTTTTTTGCTTTGGATTGGTATGGCAGCACTTTTCCATAAATCTGCTGTCATATTGGTGCCACTTGCGATTCTGGCAAACACCCAGCGGCGTTTATTTACTTTAATTTGGGTTGCCGCTACTGGATTTGTATTATTTGCCTTGCTATTGCAGGAGTCCCTTGATTTCTTGATATACGGTTACCTTGAGTCGCAGTACCAATCTTCAGGAGCTATGGTCAGAATAGCGATGAATGCCTTGCCAGGCGCACTATTTTTGTTTTTCCATAAACGGTTTCAACTATCACTGGAACAAAGATCTTTCTGGAGATGGATGGCCTGGAGTGCGCTTTTGTTTTTGATTTTGCTAAGGGTTTCACCCTCCTCCACCGCAGTTGATAGGGTAGCACTTTACTGGATTCCACTGCAAATTTTTGTGCTTTCACGTTTACCTAACGCGCTGGGTCAAAGGGATGGAAATAATGCAGTATGGGTTTATGCGGTGGTGGCATATAGTGCTGCGATACATTTTGTCTGGTTGGTATATGCAGATACTGCATTTGCATGGTTGCCCTACCAGTTTTATCCTTGGGTGTTTTTATGGCAATAGGTTAATGCTATGGCTGCAAGACTTAATCATGCACAACTTTGACTTAATTGTCGTCAGTAGCTCTACTTATTAATATCTGTATCAAATTGAATTCACTAACGATTTGGTAAAAAAGCAAAGTACTCAGCCTTCTACTAATTAAAATAAATAAATAGCCTTGAAACAAACAGTACAACTTGGTGCTCTTTCTGCAGCAAATATAGGTATTTCCTTTCTGTTCAATTGGCACGTCCTTACGCAATTGGGTGCAGGAATGGAGACGGATGCCCTGTTTGCAGGAATGACTGTACCTCAGCTTGTTACGGCCGTTATTAGTGGTACTCTAATGCAAGTTTTAGTTCCGATTCTTGCCGTAAAAGATGCAACTCGAATTCAGCTAGAAGCTTGGAATTTACTGTTTCTTGTTGGGGGATTGTTCGGTGTAGTTTGCATTTTGTTTTGGCTGAGCGCTCCATGGTGGATACCACTTATTGTTCCAGGGTTTGATGAGGCGGGTAAGGCATTGACAGTAGAACTCACCCGCATTCAGCTGATAGGCATGGTGTTTGTTGCCATTAATGGGGTGCAATGGGCTGCTTGCCATGCTCGTCAGCAGTATTTATGGGCTGAGTTAGCCTCGATTTCGGCGAATGCTTTTGCATTACTTTTGTTAATTTTGGCTCTACCCCGCTTTGGTGTGATTGTGGTCGCGTGTATTAGTGCCTTGCGCATGGTTGTACAAACGTTGCTACTCGCGCCAAGTATGGGAAAGTTGGTGGCGTGGCCCAATTTGAGAAGTGCTGTAATAAGCATAGCATGGCAACGCATCAAATTCCTGTTGGTGGGCACCACCTATTACATGACTGATCCAGTTGTAGACCGCTTCTTGTTGTCTACTACCAGCAGTGGAACATTGTCGTTATATTATTTCGTACAGCAAATTTACGGTGCAGTTAGCGAGTTAATTAACAAGTCAATTGCTATTCCCTTGATACCTGTGCTGAGCAAACTGCGTGAGGAAAAAAATAGAGATATTTTATTACACACTTATAATCAGAAGTTATGGCAAGTTGCTGTCCTTAGTCTTTTAGGGCTTTTGATAATTGTAGTGTTGGGTCAAGATTTACTTTCCATCTTTGTAAGATATGGGAGATTATCAAGTCAGAATTTGGAATTACTGTGGTTTGCTATGGTTCTGATGTTAGGCAGATTCGTATTTGGTAATATTGGAATGATAATGACATCAATGTTATATTCATTGGGAGATACTAAAAAACTAACTGAAAATGGGGTTTTAGCCTATACATTTGGAATGGCAATAAAAATTATCCTATTTTATTTTTTTGGTATCCTTGGATTGGCTCTGGGTGTAACTATTCATTACATGATCCATATGATATTGATGTGGAATAATACTCGTGAAAAATATCTTTAAAACCGAATTATAAATAAGTTCTAAATAATCTTCGCAAATGCTAAAGTAGATTGATTAAAGTTCATCAGTTGAAATTGTGTTTATCTAATTCACTCATTTCACTTGCTTTATGCTTGTTGGTTGGTCACTTTGGTTTACCTTTTGGGAGTTTGCCTATGCTGCAGGCCCAGTCATCCCGCTGACCTGCTCCCTACCATCCCTAGAACCAATGGGTTAGATTACCAATTCACGTGAAACATATGTCACCTGATAAAAAAATAAGTGTATTAATGATCACAGGCGTCTATTTACCTGAAATCAATGGGGCTGTGTTTCAGTGCAGTCAGTTGATAAATAACTTAAGAAAATTTATAAACTATTCGATTCTAACTGGAACAAGCAATGATTTAACTTACGGAAGCGATCACACAGATGATGTTTTGGTAACTAGGGTTTTCATGCCGAAGAAACAGAAATTAAAATTCATCTTTGGTGCTGCATGGTTCTATATTCAATTGATTAGAGAGTTAAGAAAAGTCGATTTAGTTCACGTTCATGGATTTTCCAACAGAAACGCAATTGTTATAATCATTAGTTTGATTTTTAACAGAAAAGTTATTCTGAAAATGACATCTTTCGGACACGATGATCCGATGACTATAAAAAGTTGCTCACTTATTAAGTGGAAAATATTCAGCTATTGTCATGCTTATATTGGCTTAAGCCCAGCATTTTTAAGGTCATTTAAAAAGACCGAACTGTTAGAATATAAATATAGTTTTATACCCAATGGGGTAGACTTAAATAGGTATTTTCAAGTCACTCAAAATGAAAAAAATGTGCTGAGAGTTAAATATGGATACTCTGCACAGGATAAGATTATTATTTTTGTTGGTCACTTTTCAACCGAAAAGCGACCAATGTATCTTTACAGAGCTTGGGTTAAATTGTGTGAGCTAAATATTTGTATAAAACTAATATTCATTGGGCATACGAGAAATAATTTTGAGGTGGATGAGAGTATTGTTAAATCAATAAGAAAAGACGCCTTTCAAAGAGGTCTTCTTCCACTTGTTAATTTTGTTGAGGAAACCTTATATGTTGATGAATACATGAAAATTGCAGATACTTTTATTCTACCAAGTATCAGGGAAGGCCTGCCTAATGTTCTATTGGAAGCCATGGCTTGTGCACTTCCTTGCATCGTTAGCGAATTACCGGGTGTTACAGATTGGTTGATTGATGACGGTGTAAATGGAGTATTATTTCGCTCAGATGATCCTGATGTTTTGGCTGCTAAAATCGGTTTTCTTTTTTCAGAGCATGGCCTACGGCAGAAAATGGGATCAGCGGCGAGACATTTAATCGAAAGCAATTTCGCCTCCGAATTAACTGCTCAGAAAATGCTTGACTTATATATAAAAACTATGAATTAAAAATTCGATGCACTTTGAAACTCGCTGCCACAAGACGCTTAGCTGACCTATGTCACCAGTTGTGAATATCTCCGTAATAATTCCAAGCAATCATGATCATCATGAGCTGTTGAACATTGTTCGCTCAGTATGCAGTCAAACGACCAAGCCTGATGAAATTATTATTGTTGATTCATCAGTTGAGTGTGGAACTTGCCCTGTTGAAATTGAGCTGGTGTGTGCGAACTGCGGCATAAAATTGCATTACGAGCATCGTAAGAGTGCACTACCTGGGATGGCAAGAAACATCGGTTTTGGCATGTCCAAAGGAGAACTGATCGCCTTTATAGATGTGCAAACCATTCCGCGTCCGTATTGGCTTGAGGCGTCATTAAGTTTATTAGCCGGTCACAATGCAGATGGTGTTTTTGGGGCGACCTGTTTCATGGCCCAAACTAGGTTCGAGAGGCTGCTGCGCGATGGTTTCTATGGGGTCTCACCCCGAAGGACTCTACCGGGCTCAGTTTTCAGGCGCGAGCTATTTAATAAAGTGGGGCAGTTTATTGATTGGGCAAGGGCTGGCGAAGATACCGAGTGGATTATGAGGCTGGAAGTACACAAAATACTAATTCTTCACTCATCAAACGCCTTAGTCGACTATGTGGGCCTGATCGGGTCCAGCATCAAGCAAATGCAGAAAAGATGGTATCGTAATTATTCTGCATCTCGAGATCTACCGCATCTCTTCCCCCAGAAACTGCTTCTTTGGTTGATTCTCTATCCACTAATCGTTTTGATCGCTTTTAATTGGAATTACCTATTAGCCGATTGGCGCATTGATTCTCCCTTGTATATCGGCCATGTAACTAAGATGGCAATAATTTTGCCTGCTTTTATCTATTTAATTTTGCGAGGGCTTGTGTTGCCCCTTCATCGCGGGGTAGGCATTTGGCGACTATTGCCAGCCCGCTTTTTAGTGATCACATGTGTCTGTTTCATGGGTGATTTAGTAAAGGTTTTGGTGTTTTCGTTGCCGAAGTTCAAGATTGATGCCCTGGTAAGGGAAGACGTCATTAGTTTAGGGGTGATGGAACACAAATTGACGCTAAACAATTCCGGCATTCATAAAAGTCCTGCGCTTTCAATGCCAGATTTTAACGACGTAGCAGACACCAATTCTTTTACCACCGATTTGGACAAATCATTGGTCAACTCGTTGCCCACCAATTCTAAGTTTGGGTGGTTTTTTGCAGCTGTATTTTTTGCGCTCGCAGCTATTTCTTATTGGAAGGAGTGGAGCATAGCAGCAGTGGTGTCTATGGTCGTTGCAGTGTTATTTTCAGTTGCCACGCTAACCGCTCCAAAGGCACTGGCACCATTAAATCGACTTTGGTTCGGTTTAGGGCTGTTGCTTGGAATGATCGTCAGCCCCATTGTCTTGGGAACAATTTTTTTTTTAATGATTTCACCGATTGCTATTTTCATGAGGATCTTTGGACGTGATGAATTAAAAATAAAAAAACGTTCTGTGGATAGCTATTGGGTTGAGCGCTCACAGCCAGCCCCCGCATCTGATTCGTTTAAAAATCAATATTAGGTAATGTATATGGAATTCATTAAAGAGCTTTGGTCATTTCTTTGTGTGCGAAAAAAGATTTGGCTTGCACCTATTATTGGTGTAATGGTGGTTTTAGGTTGGCTTTTAGTGCTTGCACAAGGCTCCTTAGTTGCGCCATTCATCTATACATTATTCTGAAGAGCGATGAAGATAATAGGCATCTCAGCTTATTACCATGATGCGGCAGCTTGCCTTGTTATTGATGGTGAGATCATTGCAGCCGCTCAAGAAGAGCGATTCACTCGAAAAAAGCACGATTTGAACTTCCCAGTTAATGCAATGAACTACTGTCTAAGCGAAGCGAATATCACATATAAAGATATTGACTATATCGTTTTCTATGACAAGCCATTTTTAAAGTTCGAGCGACTGCTTGAGACTTACTTGGCATATGCCCCCAAAGGATTTAAGAGTTTTACCACATCGTTACCGATATGGATCAAAGACAAACTTTATCAAAAGACAGTCATCATTAATGCTTTAAAAGACTTGTGGGGCAAGGACTATGAGTGGGAGGAAAGGCTCCTCTTTTCTGAGCACCACCTAAGCCACGCAGCAAGCGCCTTTTTCCCGAGCCCATTTGAGCGAGCTGCAGTATTGACGATGGATGGGGTAGGCGAGTGGACAACTACTTCACTTGCGATTGGCAATGGGCATGAACTCTCCATATACAAAGAGATCCATTTCCCACACTCTGTAGGCTTGCTCTATTCTGCAATAACCCACTACACCGGATTTAAGGTTAACAGTGGAGAGTATAAGGTGATGGGACTAGCTCCGTATGGTGAGCCTAAATACGCAAATCTTATCAAAGACCATCTAATTGACATAAAAGATGACGGCTCATTCGCATTGGATATGAGCTACTTTAATTATTGCACTGGTCTAACGATGACAAATGAAAAGTTTCACGCTTTGTTCGATGGCCCACCACGCAAGGAGGAATCTACGCTCTCACAGCGTGAGATGGATTTGGCTGCATCAATCCAAGTGGTTGTGGAAGAAGTAGTGCTGAAGCTTGCCAGAAGTGTTGCAAAGACGACGGGTGAAAAGCACCTCTGTCTGGCTGGAGGTGTTGCTCTAAACTGTGTTGCAAATGGAAAGCTTTTAAGAGAAAAAATATTCGATCGATTGTGGATACAGCCAGCCGCTGGAGATGCGGGCGGTGCGCTTGGCGCTGCATTGGGTGCATATCACATTATGCTCAATCACAAGCGCAAAGTTTTAAATGGGATGGATGCAATGAAAGGCTCATATCTAGGCCCAGAATATAGTTTGAAAGACATTACAGAACGGCTGACACGCTGCGGTGCTGTTTTTGAAATACTGCCAGAAGATGAAGTAATTGAACAGACAGCGCAAGCATTAGCAAATGGCCAAGTTGTAGGTTGGATGAATGGACGAATGGAGTTTGGCCCTCGTGCATTGGGTGGTCGTAGCATTATTGCTGATCCTCGCTCACCAGCCATGCAAAAGCTGCTTAATCTGAAAGTTAAGTACAGAGAGTCATTCAGACCGTTCGCGCCAAGTGTGCTTAGAGAGGATGTTTCGCAGTGGTTTGAAATAAACGACGATAGCCCCTATATGCTGCTCGTTGCCGATGTGTTGGCAAACAAACGCCGTCAGATGTCTGCAATGGAACAAACATTGTTTGGTATCGAGAAGCTGAATGTGCCGCGTTCAGAAATTCCCGCAGTGACGCATGTGGACTACTCAGCTCGATTGCAGACGGTCCATAATGAAACAAATCCAAGTTACTACGCGCTGATTAAACGATTCAAAACAATTACAGGCTGTCCGGTTGTAGTCAACACATCTTTCAATATACGGGGTGAACCCATCGTCTGTTCGCCCGAAGATGCATTCAGATGCTTTATGGGAACAGGGCTTGATGTGTTAGTAATTGGAAATACTGTCTTAAAAAAGACTGAGCAATATCAAGCAATAGCAGCAGACTACAAGGTGGAATATGAGCTTGACTGAATCTGACCCTAAAAACCTAACCATTTAAACGGGACGTTTTAAAAGTGAAGTGTAACGTCACTAGTGTCCCAACGTTTACCTACTGACCATACATAGTCGGGCCTGCAATACTCTTGAAACCCGCATGAATAATAGCTTTTCTTGATATTTTCTCTTTCAAAATCTCTCAAAAAACTTTATAATTCTCACACCAACCTGAGAGTTTTATCTGTTTTTTTC
>Ga0214919_10001790_pt1 | contig 34610 bp, 33 predicted proteins | sample LL1503_MetaG_FD_177994 | JGI IMG/M metagenome (GOLD analysis project Ga0214919, IMG submission 177994) | Freshwater microbial communities from Lake Lanier, Atlanta, Georgia, United States - LL-1503 | ecosystem: Environmental > Aquatic > Freshwater > Lake | place: USA: Georgia | collected...
GGTAATGAGCACCCCTTTTCATAGGGTTAGATTTACCCATGCGCTTAGACCATGTCTCATATGTAACTTCCCATGATCAACTAGCCGACACAGTTCAACGCCTAGGCTCACGCCTTGGCTCCACCTTTGTTGATGGAGGTGTCCACCCACGCTTTGGAACACGTAACTTCACACTGCCTCTTCAAAACGGTCAATACATCGAAGTTGTGTGTCCACTCGATCACCCAGCTACAGAGCAGACCCCTTGGGGTAAAGCAGTTAGTAAGAAAGCACAAGAAGGTGGCGGCTGGTTAACGTGGGTTTTTGCCACTGAAGATATTTCAATGGTTGAAGAGAAATTTGGGCGCAGCGCAACCCAAGGTCACCGTACACGTCCAGATGGTACCGATCTTAAGTGGAAGCAGATTGGAGTCAATGAGATCACGGACTCTCGTGAGCTCCCATTCTTTATTCAATGGTTAACTGCAGATCACCCATCACAAGACGGGAAAGCAGTTGCCGCAATTGAGAAGATAACAATTGCTGACACTGATCATTTGTCAGACTCTTGGTTTAAGACAGAAATTCTCGATGGATTAAATGGCACAGATATTGAGTTTATCGACCCGTCAACAAATGAGGGTGAGTCCGGGATAGTTGCAGTTCATTTAATGACGCCAAGTGGCGTTGTGAGGTTGGATTAGAGTTTTTTAATAGAGAAAGTCCAGAACGGCTCTACGTCAGAAAACTTAAGTGTTGATAAATCAAACCCTGCATTCCCAAGCATCTCTGTAATCTCTTTCTTTGAAAATCTTTGTTCTAAACGTGTGCCAAAGCGATCTAAGGCATCATTTTGAAGCATCACAAAAGGCATATTCGCATAGTGGTGTAAGGGGAAATTCAAAACATTCTTTCCTCTTTTTTCAAGTAACTTTGCAGTCCGGGCCAAAGGAAAATAAATCAACGAAGCAATGGTTCGGGCGATGAATCTGCGCAGGGTATAAGGCAGTCGACTGATTACCCAACGAAGTGAATTTGAGGTCCAAAATAACCCACGGTAGTAGAGAGGCTTATTCTCTAATTTGTAATACAGGTAGCAGAGAAAAATTCCACCACTTTTAATCTTGCCCGCGACATCTTTAATAGCTAAAGCAGTATCAGGGATATGGTGGAGGACGCCAAGCGACATTGCTAAATCAAGGGATTCAGTAGGAATTGAATTAACTCCAACTGTTTCTTGGAGTATCTTCATGTTAGGTTCCTTAGAAAATTTATTCTTCAGAACTTTGTTTGCACCATCACTGGGTTCAAGTGCATATAGCAATGAGAAATACGGCAATAGTCGAGAAGCCCAACGACCACTACCTGCACCAAAATCTGCAGCCACTGAGGACTTTGTATTGAACTGACTTAAATCTATTGGTGTGCAATATGCCATGAACTGAGCATCCAATGCCTCATTAGTTTCACTTTCGGCATAATCAAAGGCAGCCCATTCATGACCGAAACTATCAATTACTTGCTGATCAAGGTTCTGGTCTTTTTCATGCTGACTCATGGAACCTCCTGGCTATCTCGGTTTCTACATTCGAAATGCTAGTGGTAGTCAGAATCCATTCACGCATTCACCTGCAGATAAACGGCAGAGATTCAAAAAAGTTGCCCCTAAGCCCTTAGAATTACCCGCATGAGAAAAGTGGCGGTTACCGGTGGAGCTGGATTTATCGGCTCCAACTTAGCAAATCGCCTGATTTCTGCAGGATACGAAGTTGTAGTAATCGATGATTTAAGCACCGGCTTGCTCTCAAATGCCGACCAGGATAGGTCTACTTTTCACCAGATTTCAATCACAGATCCAAAGTCGTTGGTAGCAGCACTCAAAGACTGTGAAACGATTTTTCATCTTGCGGCTCGTGGATCTGTTCCTCGCTCAATAAAGAATCCGGTAGCAACTCACGAAGTGAACGCAACCGGCACACTCAACGTCTTAGAAGTTGCCCGTGCAACTGGCGCACATGTTGTGTTTTCATCATCATCATCTGTTTATGGTCGCAACATGCAGCTACCCAAGGATGAATCAATGTGGCTTGGCCCAATGACGCCATATGCAGCCAGTAAGTTATCTGCGGAAGGTTATGTGCAGGCTTATGCATCTGCCTATAACGTGCCAACAACACTTCTGCGCTTCTTTAATGTCTTTGGGCCACGTCAACGTCCAGATCATGAATACGCAGCTGTATTACCAAAGTGGATCTGGCTTGCAATGCAGGGCAAGCCAATCGATGTCTATGGCGATGGCACAGCCTCACGAGATTTTACATACGTTGAAACTGTTCTAGATATTGCGATGACAGCTATGAGAGAAAAAGTCACCACTGAAGGTGCCGTGAATCTTGCGTATGGCAATAGAATCTTCCTTAACGACACTATTGAGATGCTCAAGAAACACTTTCCTGATTTGCAAGTCAATTACAAAGAGGACCGCTTGGGCGATGTAAAAGAATCTCAAAATGCACCAGGTCTATTAAAGTCTCTATTCCCAACCATAAGCCCAAAACCATTTGAAGATGCTCTTGCTGAGACTGTTATGTGGCTCAAAGAGTTTGGTCAGAGCGTGGCCAACGGCCCTAAGACAGTGGATTAAACAAGCACCGTATGTGTGGAATTACTGGTGGTATTGGACCAAGTGCGCCGCAGCAACTTTTACTTGATACCCAGCTCAAATCCATTGAGCATCGTGGACCAGATGACAGTGGGACATACTTAAATAACGGAATCGGTCTTGGTATGTGCCGCTTAGCAATTGTTGAAATTGCAGCAGGCAAGCAACCAGCTTCAGATGCCGCAGGACAAATTCACATCGTTTGGAATGGTGAAATCTACAACTACCGTGAACTCCGGGCCGAACTTGAAACTCGTGGGATCCATTGCCGAGATTCAAGCGAATCTGAAGTTGTAATCAACCTATATCTTGAGTTTGGCCTAGATTTCATAACCAAACTCAACGGAATGTTTGCAATTGCCATTCATGACGCTCGTGATAGGTCACTTCACCTCATCCGAGATCGGATGGGTAAGAAACCGTTATGGATTTCCCAATTAAATGACGGAACTCTTTTCTTTGCATCAGAAGTTCGCGCATTAATGTTGGCTCGTCCAGATAGATCACTTCGGACTGAGATGATTGCAGAGGTGATGCAATACGGTTATATAAACTCCCCAAACTCAGCATTCAATGAAATAAATCAAGTGCCACCAGCAAGTGTCACAAGTTGGCGCGATGGCAAGATCACAGCATCTACCTATTGGACTCCAGATTTTGATTCTAAAATTGATATTTCTTATGAAGATGCCCTTGAAGTCACTAAAGAGCTAATTGAGGCTGCGGTATCGCGCCGCTTAATATCTGAACGCCCACTTGGTTCATTTTTGAGCGGTGGCTATGACTCAACGGTTGTGACTGCTTACATGGCCAAGTTGATGAATGAGAAAGTACAGACCTATTCAATTGGATTCCATAGCGAGGCCTTTAATGAAGCCCACCACGCAAAGCAGGTAGCCAACTACTTAGGCACTAACCACCATGAAGAGATATTGAGCCCAGATCCTGCGCTAGTTATTGAGAAAATCTCCCAAGTTTTAGATCAACCTTTTGCTGACTCATCAATAGTCCCGACATATCTACTAGCCAAATTTGCCCGTGAAAATCTGATTGTCGCACTGGGGGGAGATGGTGGGGATGAAATCTTTGGCGGTTATGATCGTTACGTAGCAGCGCCGCTATTACAAATGTCTAGTCCATACCTGAGTCTCATGAGGACAAGTTTAAGTTACATTCTCAAGCTTCCTAACATAGATCAAAGAAAATTCAAAAAGTTGCAAACGCAACTTCATTTTGAACCTTCGCTCGCTACTAGATATAGTTCAATCCTATCATTATCTCAACCATACGAATTATCGAGTTTGCTGAACCCCAATATTAATTCAAAAATCGCTGAGATAGAATACTTAAATCAATTTGTGGCAGGCGACATCACTTCTTTTGATCGAATGATTCGATCAGACATTGGAGCATATTTACCTGGTGACTTATTATTAAAGATTGATGTTGCAACTATGGCTAATAGTTTAGAACTACGGTCACCTTTGCTCGATGTTAATGTTGTTGAATGGGGAGTTTCACTACCCCGAAAATACAAAATTAAAGGTTTAGAGACAAAACACATCCTTAAGGATGTTGCACGCGCGCTTGTTCCTCCTGAATTAATAGATAGACCCAAAATGGGTTTTGGCATTCCACGTGCCGAATGGATTCGAACTGGGATGAAAGAGATCGTCATCGAAACCCTTACCGACACTACTGCTACTCAACGTGGCTGGTTTAATTGCGCGGAAGTAGAGAAACTTATTGATACTCACATGGCTGGTGACGACAGGGACAATCTCTTGTGGCCTATGTTGATGCTTGAACTATGGGCTAGGACTTGGCTCGATTAGTTAGGAGTTCCTTATATAGTTCTTCGTGTTCATGCACCAAACGTTGAATACCAAAGTTGGCTAGCGTGAACTTTTGAGCGGCGGAACCAAATTTACCCCGTAATTCGCTACTATTCACTAATTTTTCAAGGGCATCGGCAATCTCTTTAACGTCGATGGAAGTAACTATTCCTGTAACGCCATTTAAAACAACTTCTGGGACAGATCCTACATTTGTAGACACAACAGGCAAACCCGCCATTCCCGCTTGAATCAAACTTAAAGGCATTCCTTCATTATCACTTGTCAGCACAACCATGTCGGCCACTGATAGAACTTTCTCAACCTCGCCTTGCCATCCCAAGAGAGTTACAGGCAATTCTTCGTCAGCTATTCTTTTTCGACATGTTTCTAGTAGTACGCCATCACCAGCCATTAAGAATTCTAAAGGAACACCACGCCTCTTCATCTCACTAGCTACATCTAAAAATCTATCAGGCCGTTTAATCTGTGTTAAACGTCCTATGTATGCACACTGCAGTTGGCTAACTGAGAGACCAAATGACCCCTTAGTTGCATTCTTTACCGGCAAGGTATGAATCGCTAATCCTGGAGGCATTAATCCAAAATTTTCTATCTCACCGATACCCACTTGCAATAAATCTTGTCGAACCTTGTCACCCACTGCCAATAATTGGTCTGTTACAATCGCTAGGGCCCTCTCTGTAATTATAATCAGAGATCGCTTAAAGCTTCCAAAATATCCATTGAGTAAGTGTCCATGAAATGTATGCACACGTATCGACGATTGCAATGAAACTACGGATGCAATACGACCTAAGAAGCCCGCCTTGGCGGTATGAGTGTGAATCACGTGTGGTTTAAAAGCTCTAATTTCTTTTACCAGTGAGATAAATGCTTTAATGTCTCCAGCGAAGCTAACACGTCGTCCAAAACCTTCAATACGATAAGCCTTTACATCAGTTGCCCTAGTATCTAAATAGTCAGCCTCATCAGCTGCGCAATATCCTGTATACAAACGATGATCAAACTCAGCGGCATTAAATCCTCGCATCAACGCTGTTATTTGAACCGCAGGCCCACCCATATTCATTCGTGAAATAATACGCAGGACGCGTATTGGGCTCTTAACCTCTTGGCTCATCCCCCAATCTTCCCGCACATTTGGAACAATTCACTCATCTGATGCCGCATGCACCAAAAACACAGCTAGGGAGTTAGGATTCCAACTGTGGGCGCCCAAAAAAGACAAATTCTGGCGATTATCGGACAAGGCTATGTTGGTCTGCCTTTGGCCATGGCCGCGGTTGAAGCAGGCTGGACTGTTATTGGAATAGATCACTTTGCAGCTAAAGTCGCTCAGATTAACGATGGCTCAAGTCCGGTGGAAGATGTTCCAGATGGAAAACTTCAAATTGCGATTTCAAGAGGTGACTATAGTTCCACAAGTGATTTTTCTCAGGTTTCAAAAGCTTCAGTGGTTATAATCTGTGTGCCTACCCCACTTGATAAAAAACATGAGCCAGATTTATCATTATTGCGAAGTGCAGTAACGGAACTTGCACCTTTTGTATCAGATGAAACCTTGATTGTCAGTGAGTCAACCTCATACCCTGGAACTTTACGCCAGATTATTATCCCAATAATCGAAGCCTTGAAACCCGATAAATCCTTAGTTACATATTTTGCGACTGCGCCAGAGCGCGTTAATCCTGGGGATCCTATTTGGAATCAAAAGAATACTCCACGCCTTGTTGGTGCCATTGATGGAGCTTCTAAAAATAGAGCTATCGATTTTTATCAATCAATTTGTGACTCTGTTATTTCAGTATCTACACCTGAAATTGCCGAAGCCGCAAAACTTCTCGAAAATACTTTTCGTTTAGTAAATATTGCGCTTGTAAACGAGTTTACTCAGTTATGTTTCTCTAGTGGAATCAATGTTAATGAAGTTATCGATGCTGCTTCTTCAAAGCCTTACGGTTTTATGCCATTTAGGCCAAGTGTTGGAGTTGGTGGGCACTGTATTCCTGTAGATCCTCTGTACTTAACTTGGTGGGCACGTCATCATGGCGCTAAAGCCGAATTTATTGAATCAGCGAGTACGATAAATCATGCGATGCCGCAATATGTTGCGCAGCGTGCACTGGATATGGTCGGTAAATCAATAATTGCCCCAAGGGTATTAATCCTTGGTGTTGCATATAAATCTGGAGTTAGCGATATACGTGAAACTCCAGTCGCCGAGCTTCGTAATTATTTAATGAAACAAGGGGCAGAGGTTGGTTGGTATGATCCACTGGTTCTTTCCTGGGAAGGCACGCTCCCAGTTGATTTGGGCTGGCGCTGCGATATTGCGATTCTTGCAACTAAACAACCAGGTATGGATGTTGAGCAACTAATTAGAGCTGGTATTCAGATTTTGGACTGCACAAACTCATTAAAGAACCTTTCCGGAGTCACACCGCTCTAGGCATTCTTCATCATTTCTGCAGAAATATCAGAGATAATCTGCGAGAGATCTCGTTTCGGTTCCCAGCCAACCAACTGGCCAATTAATTCTATGTTTGGTACGCGGCGCTCCATATCCTCAAATCCACTACCATAAGCCTCTTCGTAGGGTATATGAACGATTTTGCTTTCGGAATTTGTTTGATGAATAATCTTTTGTGCCAACTCATTAATTGAAATCTCAATGTCATTTCCGATATTTATCACTTTACCAATCGTATTATCGGAAAATGCAGTTGCAATTACTGCATCAATTACATCAAATACATGGGCAAAACAACGGGTTTGGTTACCATCACCATAAATTGTTATCGGTTCATGATTTAAGGCTGATTGAACGAATCGTGGGACAACCATCCCATATGCACCTAATTGGCGTGGACCAACAGTGTTAAAGAATCTGACAATCCTTGTTTCTAATTGTCTTTCAATAAAATATGCATAGGCTAAAGATTCATCAATTGCTTTCGCTTCGCTATATGACCACCGTAAGGTGACTGGACTTCCAAGAACTCGATCATCAGTTTCTTTAAGCGAATCAGAAATATTCTTTCCGTATACTTCACTACTACTCGTTAAAAAAACGGGAGTATTTCTTGCGTGGGCTACCTCTAGGACATTTTCGGTACCGCGTATATTGGTAATTAAGCTTGCTAACGGATTATTAACAATATTAAATACCCCAACGGCTGCGGCAAGATGGAACACGTAGTCTACATCGCGAATTAGGGGATTTAAGACTCGGGAATCTAGGATTGAACCTTCGATGAATGTAAAATTCTTTGACCCAAGAATACTCGTTAGATTTGATTCCCTCCCGGTTGATAAATTATCAATTGCTGTGACTTCATGCCCATCTTTAACTAATCGCTCGCACAAGTGCGCGCCAATAAATCCTGCACCACCTGTCACAAGAATACGCATCTTCCAATTGTACGATACCTTTTAAATACATATGACAAAATACCCATAATCTGAGGGACTAATCTATTTCATTCTAGTAGACTGCTTTCATGTTAATAACAATACATGCAAGTGAAATCTCCATTAGCTGATGAAAAAAACATTTCAGGGTAAGTTTAAAACTTTTTTTGAATTAGAAAATTCTGATCTTGGCCAAGCATCGTCTTACAACTTAGATAAAATTTCGACTGCTTTTTCTCAAGAGAAATGGTTAATACGTCAGTCAGAGTTTTTTGAGATGTCTCTGAACGGGGAATTGCCGAGGAATTCAAATTTGCCGATATTTACCTTTCTAAATTCAAGAGAGCGTATATTAGATATTGGTGGTGGATCTGGGTGGGTCTCTAATCTTCTACATAAAGACTGCGTATACAGGAATTTAGAAAATAAAGATATCCAAGAGTTTTTTAGTAACCGATATAACATTAGTTCAAGATTCATATCTGACGCTTCTGAAATTATAACTTATAAACCTAGCATGGTTTATGCAAACTCTGTAGTCCAGTACTTTACCAAAATAGCAGATTTTATCAATCTAGTTGTTATCGCACAACCATTACATGTGTTGCTAGATGACCTTTATTTATCTGAAAGAGGGAGTTTTTATAGTTTACAAAGATACTATGAAACATATATCCCAACATTTTTTCCTTTTGCTGAAGAGTTTATAAGTATGTTTAAAGAGATTAGTTATGATGTTGTGTTCGATTTCCCATTTTTAATTACAAATAATAAAGATTTGAGAATAGCAATCGATTTACATGATGAAGAATCAGAATTTCTTGAACCACCCAGGACCATTCTGTTTCGAAAGAACCATTAAAAGTGAGCTTTGAAACTATAAGTTCCCATTATGGAAAATTCTCAACAGAATTTACCGATCAGCACGAATTGAATCACCTAACTTTGTAAAGGATCTCGGTTTGCGTACTTGCAGAGAATATATCTCTTAATAGGGCATAATTAGTTTTTTTTGTCTATAAATAAGAGTTTTGCGGATTTTGCGATATTGTTTATTTATGGATAATGGCCGGTATAAGTGTGATTTACTCATTCTTGGAGCTGGAATTATTGGGTTTTCCATTGGAATTTCGTACTTGCAAAAATTCCCTGCAAAAAGGGTTGTGATTGCGGAAAAAGAGAGAAGCCTTGGAGTTCATGCTAGTGGCAGAAATTCAGGTGTACTCCATGCAGGGTTCTATTATTCGCCAGATAGCTTGAAGGCAAAGTTTTGTCGTGATGGGAATTTTCAATTAAAGAAACTCATCAAGAAGTGGGAGATTCCAGTTCGTGAAGTAGGGAAAGTGGTTGTTGCGAGAAATGATATTGAAAATGAACAATTGGATAAACTCTTCAGTCGCGGCATTCAAAATGGTGTTGATCTCGAGTTAATGGATGAAAATTTCTTAATTGAATTTGAACCGCTTGCAAAAACTACACACAGATTTATATGGTCACCGACCACCTCTGTATCTGATCCAAAGATGCTTCTCACTGCTCTGCAGTCAGAATTTCAAAATCTAGGAGGTAAAATAGATTTTAACAGTTTTGTTCATCTTGGGGTTAAATCAGGTGAAGTTTATGATAGAAGTAATAAATATAACCCAAGCCTAATCGTAAACGCTGCTGGGGCTCAAGCGGATCGCATTTCTCGTCAAATAAATGTAGGACTTGATTACGCGATGTTGCCATTTATGGGTGTATATCGCGTAGCGCAAAGGAATCAGCTTCCTCTACAGCGTCTTGTTTACCCGGTTCCACATCCCGTGAACCCATTCTTAGGGGTTCACTTTACATTGACAGTAGATGGATTGGTTAAAGTAGGTCCAACTGCAATTCCAATATTAGGGCGAGAGCAGTATTCTATAAATGAGGGCTGGTCGATTCCAGATGTGATTCAAGCTTTCAAAGCTTCATCCGCACTTATGAAAGGAACGAGTCATGACTTAGGTGCTATTTTCAAATCTGAATGGCCTAAGATATTTTTAAGTCAGCTAATCGAAGAGTCTGCAGAGCTTGTACCAAATGCTAGAAAAGTGCAAAAATGGGCAAAGAAACCACCTGGAATTCGTGCACAATTAGTGCACCTACCTACTGGGAAGTTAGAACAAGATTTCGTTGTTAAGGATTACCTGAATTCAATTCATGTTTTAAATGCGGTCTCCCCAGGATGGACCAGTGCCTTGCCACTCGGAAAATGGATCACAGATACTTATCTGGGCTGACTTCTAGTATTTCTGCTTACTATTTTCATCACTAGCAGGATAATGTCAAATATTTTTAGATCAACACCCTTGATACCTCTAATTAATGCGTTTTAAATACCCAGATGGATTAAAAGAAGCAATTGACCTTGCAGAATAATTGTTACTTGCAGAAAATTGCGGATTCTTCTTTAGAAACTCCATAGACGCGGTCATTGGGTTGTCGCCGGGCCCCCATGGGCGTTTACGGTGAGTTTGTTCGGGGATAAACTCGACAATCGTGTCTGAGACTATTACATAATTCCCTATCTGAAGTAAGGGAGTCCATAATTCAAGTTCAGCCAAAACATGTTTATGACTATGATTACTATCAAGAACCAAAAGTACATTCGAACCCTTCGGAATTTGCCCTGCAACTTTTGCAAAAGTTTCTGAATCAGATGATGAAGCTTCAATGAGTGTGATTCGCTTTGAAACAGCTGTATTCATAATAGCTCTCCGATTATTTTCCGGAATAGTTATATCAATTCCAAATACATGACCGTGACCCTGTAATTCTTGAAAAGCAGCGTACATCGCTAAGCTTCCGCCCCAAGCAATTCCAGCCTCAATGACAAAATCTGGTTTAGTTTCCCAGAGTAATTCCTGAGTAAGAACAATATCCTCTGGCATTTGAATTATTGGGAGCCCTAACCAGCTCCAATAGTAACCATACTTATAAAGGTCTGAGTGAACAATAAAATCTCTAGCTTTCGAAAACAAAAGAGAATCACCCGCCGCCCTCAATATTTCGGCTTGCTTGTCAGATTCAAAAGCTTCCCTATCAAACACAATATATCTCCTTCGTGACACCTAATCCTATTACAGCTTTTCTCCAATTATGATTGAAATCAGAGTTTTGAAACTAGTTTTTTGTTCTGCCAAACCAAAATTCATTCAATGATACTTGAATTATTTCGAATCCCAAAAAACATTAAAAGAATAGGCAAACGCCATGCCAGTCGTTAAACTTTTAGCCAAAACCTAGTAAATTGAGAATTTCAAGTGGCGCTAACCGGGAAGTTCCTTCTAGAGAGAAATGAGAAATGCTGAACAATATCGACTGTACGGTCATAATTCCACTCAAGGATAATCCATCGCGCACCGTATTTACTTTAGAGAATTCAATTTTTCCCGAAATTCAATACATTTTTGCAGATGGAAGCAAAAATGACTCTAACCAAATGCTATTCAGTAGGTTGAATTATTCAAATGTTTCATATTTTAGGTTCCCATTTGACAAAACTCAGCGCCTATATTCAAAAAAAATGCTGGAGGTTTGCGCATCCATCAAGACGAAATACTGTTTTACGCTCGACCAGGGTGACTTATTATCACTAGAAGGTGTAATTAAGTCTGTCAGGATTTTAGAAAAAAATCCTAAAATCAGTGCAGCATGCGGAAGGATATATACAGGCCACCGTATAGGAATTTTTCTGTGGGATTTACAACAAGTTAATCAAAATGATCATCTTTCAGACATCGAGTCCCATATCGCTCTTTCTTCCCTTGGTATTAAATATGGTGTTTTGTGGTACTCAGTCATGTTGACGGAATATTTCACAGAGATCCGCCGAGATATCTTTAATTATAATTTGAATCACCCATACATGGAAATCTACCCGACGATTTTCTTACTTTCTAAAGGTAAATTCATTTCCCATGGAAGTTCTCAGATTCTGCGAATAACTTATAGCCCATCGCAAACTACCGAGCAAGACGCGTCATTTTCAGATCCAAATGAATTAGCAAATTTTGAGAAGGACGCAATAAATTTTGGGAAGGTATGTAATGAATTGCTTGGAATCACGCCGAGTCTCGCGATAGATGCTGTTCTCCCACTTTTGAGAGTTGTCAAACGTCAGCGAGAGCGCCAATGGCTAGGCCCAAGTTTTATTTCAAAATTAATGCCTAGCAATGCAACAATCACGAAGCTTCCTCGTCTCAGAGACTTAGAATCCAGAGCCAACTACTACTTTAAACTTGTATTTAAAGACAATGCACGGGATGCTTGGTTTAGTGGATTAAGAATTAGCCGGCTAAAAAACTGGTCAAGTGAGGGCAGTCATGATTAGAGACGATGTTTCTTTTAAACCAAAAAACAACTTTTGTCGTGTTTGCGATAAGACTCTCAAATCTATAATTGATTTTGGGAACATGCCAATTGCAAATGAATTCCAGCTTCCAGAGAGTCAAACAGGCTTTCTTTTTCGTATGGTGGCTGCATTCTGTGATTCGTGTGCACTTTTTCAATTAATGGATCAGCCTGAGCCAGAATTGATGTTTCATGACCACTACGCTTTTTTTGCAACAACTTCTAATTACATGAAGTTACACTTTAAAAGTCTTATAGAGGATCACATTTTGGCTTCTGATCAATTAAAAAATGAAACTTTCGTAGTTGAAATTGGTTCAAATGATGGAATTCTGCTCGCGAGTTTAAAGAATGCTGGTATTAGACACTTAGGGGTTGATGCATCAGAGAACGTCGTTGAACATGCAAGAAGTCTTGCGCTGGAATCTCAGGTAGGCTTTTTTGGAGAAGCACTAGCAAAATCAATAAAACTTGAAAAAGGTTCTGCAAACTTCATAATCGCTGCAAATGTCATTTGCCATATTCCCGACCTATTAGATCTGGGCCGTGGAATTGTTGAGTTACTGCACCCACTGGGGGAATTTATTTTTGAAGAGCCTTATGCAATGGATGTTTTGCGACTAACTTCTTATGACCAATTTTATGATGAGCATATCTACATATTTAGTCTTACATCTGTTTCCAGGGTGTTCTCTAAAGTTGGACTTGAACTTATTGATGCTATTCCTCAGAATACACATGGGGGAAGTATGCGATACGTGCTATCACATAGAGGAACAAGAAAGCCCTCTGAAAGATTAATGAAATTAATGGAATCAGAAGAGTCTAATGCTATAGGTAATCTAGATACATACAATAATTTTGCTAAGAATTGTTTTTCGAAAAGGGAAGAACTCCATACTTTACTACAGAAACTTAGAGAAGAAGGAAAGCGTGTGGGAGGTTATGCAGCAACTTCAAAAAGTACGACCATATTAAATTTTTGTGAAATAGGAAGTGACCTCATCGAATTTATCTCAGATTCGACACCAGAAAAAATTGGAACTTTTACCCCAGCTACTAAAATTCCAGTAATTTCACATGAAGATATGCGAAAGAATCCGCCAGAATACTTAGTGCTATTTGCTTGGAATCATGCTAGAGAAATTCTCACCTCCGAATATGCATTGAGTAAGAACGGTATGAAATGGATTCTATTTGTACCAGAGATTCGAATTCTTGACGATCTAGATATACAGGTTCTCATAGAGTAGAATGAACACTCAAACTTATCGAAGAGCCAAGAGCATTTTAATCAAGACAGAAAAGGAAAAGAAATGCAGGAAATTTTAAACTTTGCGAATCCATCAGCAAACTATATGACGCACTCTCAAGAGATTGATTCAACGATTTCACGTATATTGAAAAGTAATAGATACATACTAGGCGATGAAGTATCAAGTTTTGAGCGGGAGTTTGCTGAGTATATTGGTCGAGATTATTGCATTGGATTAAATTCCGGAACCGATGCTCTAGTTTTTTCACTTAAAGCTCTTGGCATTGAGCAAGGCGATGAGGTGATTGTCCCATCACATACTGCCACACCAACTGTTGCCGCAGTGGTACTTGCGGGTGGAAAACCAGTATTTATCGACATTGATGAGTCTAGTTATAATCTTAATCCAGAAAAAATATTGCAATGTATTACGGATAGAACTAAGGCAATAGTAGTTGTCCATCTATACGGACAGGCAAGTGATATGGAGCCAATACTTAAGATTTCTACTGAATACGGACTAGAAATCATCGAAGACTGTGCACAAGCTCATGGCGCGTTGTACAATGGAAAAAAAGTAGGAACTTTTGGTGATATTTCTTGTTTTAGTTTTTTCCCAACTAAAAACCTAGGTGGAATTGGAGATGGGGGGGCGGTAGTAACGAATCGTTGGGACTTGATAGAAAAAATTAAAGCAATGCGCGAATATGGCTGGAATAGCGAAAGAATTTCAAATTCCGTCAGTGGAGTTTCCCGTCTAGATGAGATCCAAGCAGGGATTCTTAGGATAAAACTCAAATACCTAGATGCGTCAAACGCAAAGCGGAGTAAAATTGCATTAAAGTACAAGTCCCATTTGGAGGATTTGCCCATAAGGATTCCAAGGGTTCACAGCAATAGATTTCATGTTTTTCATCTATATGTTATTGAAGTTGAAAACCGCAATAGCGTGCTTACGGAGTTGCAGACTCTCGGAATCAATGCAGGAATTCATTATAAGGTTCCCAATCATAAACACCCAGCCTTTCAAGGGTATCTAAGAAAAAACTCAAACCTTGAAATTACTGAAAGAGCATGCAACACCATTCTCTCATTACCAATGTATCCTGAGATTTCAGATCAGCAGATAATTCGAATATGTAAGGGTCTAAAGGAAGCAATTTTTAAAACCAAATAGGCAAAATATCATGATTGTTTAATAGTGAAATCGAAACCAACTTAAGGAATTGGCTGCATCTTCGATAAAGTCAAATGAGAAGGAAAGTACTCTAATGCCGAGGCTTCTATCATATGTGCACTAAAGGAGTTAGACTATGCACAATATAACGAAAAGAGGGGATAATTAATGACGAATGCCAATCCTTTGCAAGGGACTTTATATAAAAAGCTACAACATTGGAATTCTCGTGCATCACTCAACAGGACTTCAGGAACGGATGATTTCCTACTCCAATATTTGGAAGAAAAGTTAATTCTTGAACAACTAAAAGTGGGTCAGACGGTATTGGATGTTGGCTGTGGAGATGGGCAGTTGACAAGCAAAGCACAAGCCCGCACAGGGGCAGTTGCTGTAGGAATTGATTTTTCACCAGAAATGATCAGACTTGCAGAGGAAAATTGTACGTCAAAGCAAGTCAACTTTATTGTTGGAAATATGCTAGAGGTCAATACCCTAATTAGCCAGAAATTCGATGTAATTATCACTAAGCGATCTTTGATTAACTTAGATAATTTTAATGATCAACTTCGTGCATTTTTGGCAATTTATGATTTACTCTCACCGGGTGGATACATGTACTGCATTGAAAATACTTCGGAAGGTTTATCACGTCTTAATTTGATAAGAGAGTCGTTAGATTTACCAAAGATGGAAATCCCTTGGCATAATCGATATTTTATGGAATCTGAAATTGCGGAACTATCGGCGTCATCTGGTGCGATTGAACACCCTCCTATAGAATTCGCCAGCACTTATTACCTAGTTTCACGAGTCATATACGCCAAGATTGCAAAAGATAATGGTGAAGAATTGAAGTACGATTCGGACTTAAATTTATTAAGTCTCCAATTGCCTTCGATTGGAGACTTAGGCGCTACGAGGATGTTCATTTTTCAGAAACCCCATGAATCGTGATTTAATCCAAACCGAATTTTTACTTAAGGAATGAGAAATACATGAAGCAATTGAGTGAAATTTCAATGTCAGGTCCAGATGTAACCGAAGAAGATATCGCGATAGTAAACGATATGCTCCGAAATGGCTGGTATGGTGAATCAGCTTATTCATATGTCGAGAGATTTGAACATGATTTTGCAACATTTCATGGCCGTAAGTATGCCCTGATGACACCGAATTGTACTAGTGCAATACACCTTGCACTTTCTTCAGTTGGCATTAAGGCGGGCGATGAAGTAATTGTGCCTGACGTTACTTGGATAGCAAGTGCAGCCCCAGTGAAGTATCAAAATGCAACGCCAGTATTTGCAGATGTAAATTCAGAAACTTGGTGCCTCGACGTTAAAAGCATTTCAACAAAAATCACAGATAAAACAAAAGCTGTGATAGTAGTAGACCTTTATGGCAATATGCCAGATTTGGATTCTATTGAGAAATTGTGCAAAGAGAAGGGCATCATTCTAATTGAAGACTCTGCAGAAGCCCTTGGATCAGTAATTAATAACCGACGTGCAGGCTCTTTTGGAGAATTCTCAGTGTTTAGTTTTCATAGAACTAAAACGCTAACAACGGGTGAGGGAGGTATGTTACTAACGGATGATGAGAAATTGTATAATAGATGTAAATTCCTGCGTGACCATGGGCGCGCACCTGGTACATACTTTAACACGGAAGTTACATTTAAATATATGCCCTCTAACCTAGCAGCAGCACTCGGGTTTGCTCAACTTCAAAGAATTGATCAGTTAGTCGGCAAGAAACGGTGGATATGGAAAGAATATTCAAGGTTATTTTCGGATATACCTGAAGTAAAATTGAATCCGGAACCGAAAGGGGTATTTAACTCTGTTTGGTCAACTGTTCTCTTAGCTGATCTTGGTTCAGGGTTGAACCGTGATTCAATAATGAAAGGTTTTACGAGACTCGGAATCCCAACAAGACCATTTTTTTATCCGTTGAGTTCTTTGCCAGCATTTTCTGCTGAGCAGCGAACAAGTGATGAACCAAATTTGGTTTCAATTGCACTATCTCAGCAAGGAGTATGCTTACCTTCAGCGCTAAACTTGAATGAAAGGCACCTTGAGATTATATATAATGGGTTTCTATCTATACTTCACCATAAAGGTTGATTGGCTATTCTAATTTCTCAGTCATTTTAATTTGCATACCTGCAAATTTTCATTAAGTGAGTCCAACTCCCTGAGGCTGCTCAATCCTGTATGATTGATTAATGGGCATTGGGGAAGAATTATCAAATATCAGGAAAATCAAACTACGGTCTTTTATAAAAGACTCCGGAACCCTTTCGATAATTGAAGGAACACGTCAAACGCCTTGGACGATTGCCAGGAGCTATTTCATATCTACAAATTTCTCAGAAGTTAGAGGGGGCCATGCTCACAAGGAATGCTCTCAAGCAATTATTTGTTTATTCGGCGCTGTTAAAATCAAGTGTTCAACCCCAACAAAACATCAAACATATGAATTACTGCCTCACAATGAGTTTTTAATAATTCCTCCAGGTATTTGGGTCGATTTAGAAACCAAGGAGAACACTGTCCTTGCTGTTCTTACGGATCAATTCTACGACGAAGCAGATTACCTGCGTGATTGGGTTGAATACTGCAAGAATTATGACCTAAGATGAGAATTTTTTTAACGGGAGCGTTGGGCCATATAGGCTCTTATTTGTTACATAACTTACCCAGTCATTTGGGAGTAGGTGAGATAATTGCTACAGATAATTTACAAAGCCAAAGGTTTTCCTCACTGTTTAACCTAAAAATTGAGCCCTCTGTAAAATTCTACGAAGTAGATTCGCGTGATTTAACAAGAGAATTTCTAGTCTCAACTGGAGAAATTGATTGTATTATTCACCTTTCTGCGATGACCGATGCCTCAAGTTCAATTGATAAGCGGAGGGAACTTTTTCAAAATAATTTGGAATCGACAACAAATATCGCAAGAATAGCTCGAGAGCTTCAGATTCCAATCATCTTTCCCTCTAGCACAAGTGTTTATGGTTCTCAAGAATCTTTAGTAGATGAAGAGAATTCAGTTTTAAATCCCCAAAGCCCCTATGCTGAATGCAAAATAGCAGAAGAGCAAATTTTCACTGAAAGTCGTCAAGATTGCAAATTTACTGTTTTAAGATTTGGAACCATACATGGCACATCTCCAGGTATGCGCTTTCATACTGCGGTCAATAAATTCTGTATGCAAGCATCTTTGAATCAAGAGATAACTGTATGGAAAACTGCATTGAATCAAAAGCGGCCATATCTCGCACTTAAAGATGCTGCTCGTGCTATAGCCCATGTGGTTAATAAGAAACTTTGGGATGGAAATATTTATAATGTGGTCACAGAAAATTATACCGTCCAACAGATAGTCGACTTCATTGAAGAAGCTCAAGGTGTGCCATGTCGAATTCGTTTGGTCGATAGCCCAATAATGAATCAATTCTCCTATGAAGTTGCTACCGAGAAGTTTGTTAAAACTGGCTTTAGTTTCGCTGGATCGGCATCGCAAGACATTGGAAGTACGCTGCAGTTGTTATCTGGAATTAGGAACTCTTGAATGGAAAAATTCGGGAAGTTATCTAATGCATGGACACTTAAATCCCCTAAATATGATGATCTCCGCGGTTTTTTTGTTGAGGTGTATAGAGAAGTTGACTTTAGCCACCTTGGGATCCAATTTGTTCAGGATGGGCTTAGTGTTTCAAAGTCCGGAGTGAGAAGAGGTATGCATTTTCAAAAGAATCAATATCAGCTTGTAACTTTAGTATCAGGCAGGATCATGGATGTGGTTTTGGACGTGAATCCAAATTCATCAACTTTTGGCCATTTTGAGTCGGTTGTTTTAACCGAAAACGATATTAATCAACTGCTTCTTTCTCCTGGATTGGCTCACGGATTTCTTGCACTTGAACCAAGTACTGTCTATTACAAAACTTCGGAGATGTATGAACCCCGTCTAGAATTAGGTGTGTCGGCAAAATCATCTTTAATCTCACATGTTTGGCCAGATATGAATATACTTGAATCAGACAAGGATAGAAACCTGGGGCTCTTTGAAGATCACTCAATGAGAGAACAACTGACGCACTTCTTTAAGTAATTTCTGGAGATTTTAGTATTAAGGAAATGGTAAATGCGAGGAATAATTCTAGCGGGTGGTTTTGGCACTAGACTGTACCCCACAACTTTATCCATGAACAAACACCTCTTTCCAGTTTACGACAAACCAATGATTTACTACCCATTAACTACTTTGATTTTGACAGGCATCACAGAAGTCACGATAGTCTCAACTGAGGATGGAGTGCGCCAGTTTGAGAAATTATTGGGTAATGGGAACCAGTTTGGAATTAAAATAGATTATAAAATACAATACAATCCTGGCGGGATTGTTGATGGTCTTCAAATCGGACTTGAAGGTAAGTCCGATAGAGATTCGACATTTTTGATTCTGGGTGACAACGTGTTTTTCGGTGAGGGCTTAGGCCGTAAAATAGGGGAGTTGGATTTTGGCGATAATTGCTATATCTGGACACAAGAAGTTGAAAATCCAAGTGAATTTGGTGTTGCCATTATGGATGGTGCAGGGAACATCCAAAAATTTGAAGAAAAACCTAAGAGCTCAGTCAGTAATACCGCTGTAACCGGGATGTATGTTTTTCCTCCAGATATAATTGAAAAGTGTAAAGAGCAGGAGCCATCGGCTCGCGGTGAATTGGAAGTTGTGACTTTGCTTAATGCTTTCTTAGAAGACAAGAGACTAAAAAGCATCGCATTATCGCGCGGCGCATTCTGGGCAGATGCCGGTACTTCGGTAAGCCTAAATGAAATCAGCCAGTTCATTTTCTTAGTTCAAACGCGTCAAGGGAATCTAGTTGGATCACCGGAAGAAGCTTCACGTAGAGTTGGAAACATCGACCAACTTCAATTCAGAGCACTACTCGAAAAAATGCCAACATCAGCTTACAAGAGCCATCTCAATTTATTTGATCAAATCGACTAACTTCTCAAGTTTTTGTGACCAAAAGTTTAATAACACTAGTCAATAACTACCATCATTGCTTCCTGATTTTGCCACTTTCTAGGAAGAGTGTTCGATCTAAGACATTAAGTGCATTGGTGTTGTGCGAAACAAAAATAACAGACATCTCTTTCGATAAATCCTTGAGTACTTCAAGAATAGATTTTTCATTGGTGAGATCTAATGAGTTTGTCGATTCATCAAGAATGAGTAACATAGGGTTTGAATAGAGTGCACGTGCAAGTCCTATTCTCTGACGCTCCCCGCCACTTAGACCCATTTCTGAATTAGAAAGTTTTGTATAGATTCCTTGTGGAAGTAAATTAACAAAATTGAATAGTTGTGCCCTCTTTATCGCAACCCAAACTTGGTTGACATTGACATTTTGTTCTTCTATTCCAATTGCAATATTGGCTACAACCGAATCAGGGAGTAGGAAGATATCTTGTGGTAGGTAACTCGCGCGAAATTCTTCATCTTCTTGAATATGTTGGGTGACCTTTCCGGAAATTGGGGATGTTACTCCTAACAAGATTTCACACAAGGTTGACTTTCCAGATCCTGAAGGGCCAGTGAGACCAATCAGACCCTTAGAAGGAATTTCAAGGTCAATATTCTGCAAAGCAAAGTTCTGACTGCCTGGGTAGCGGAAGCCAACATTTTCCAAAGAGACAAGTATTTCACTTGCTCTGTGAGTGGTGATGAAACTGTCTTTAGGAGCTGCCATAGCTTCTTGCATTTCAACTTTACTTATGTACGTTGAATGGGCAGTTCCTGCGTAGCTATGTATTAGCATCATCGCCTGCTGAATTCTAAGCGCTGATGGCATTACCCTTGCAGATGCAACTAGAAAGATGACTAATGTCGTAAGAGCTTGGGCGGCTGTAGAATTATAGAATGAGACCAGAGTAATAAGCATTCCGCCAAGTAACATGGCGGATTCTATTGCGTATTTCGGAATTTGCTGTAGCCAGTTTAGTCTAGCGTATGATTTGCTAGTCTCTAATCTTTGATTTTGAAATTTCTCAATGAAGAAATCAGTTCTTTTTAGTACAAAAATCTCTCGAAATAGATTCAATACATTTCTAACTTCAAAATTCCCAGCCACGACCCCATCAGATACTATTTCAGCCGTAACATTTATACCTTTTCCTATTCTTAAATAGACAAAAACAGAAAACATACCAAAAATCATAAACATTGTTGCAGCCATAAGCGGATTAACAATGAATAACAGAAGCATAATAAAAAACGCTAAGATTGATTCTGAAACTAGAATTCCGAATTGTCCTATTACTCCAAGTACGCCATATTGCACCCCTTGAGTTAAATTGAATGCGACTCTATCGATATTTTGTGTACGTACCCATGTGTAAGGAGTCTGAAAAAGTTCCTTTAGTAATCCTGAAGAAATTTCAGAAGACCATACAGCCATTTTCTTGAGCATTTTGGCGTTCAAAATTAGCGTTAAAAAGGTTCGTATAAAGAACATCATGAAGGCGATTAATCCTAATGTGTAAACAGTTTTAACTTGGGATTGGAAATTGAACTGCATGTTAAGCGGCATAACAATTACTATAGATTTATCAATTCCAGAAATAATGGCCATACCCAAAGTCGTGACAAGGCCAACAAGAATCAATGCCACCATATCAAGCAGGGATATGAGAATTTGAAGAGCAACATAAAATTTTAGGTAAATTCGCCCTTGATGCGGTAGAAATTGAATAGCATCCCGAACAACTTCAATTAATCCCACGCTTGATAGTCTCTTCACGGTGCGCATAGTAGTATCATACGGAAGTGATCGAAGTTAAGCGTAAAGAACGGATGAAAAATTAAAGCTGTTATTTTGGCTGGAGGCCTTGGCACTCGCCTAGCAGAAGAAACTAGTATTCGCCCTAAACCTATGGTGGAAATCGGCGGTAAACCGATGTTATGGCATATTATGAAAATTTATGCTGATCAAGGTGTGACTGAATTTATAGTATGTCTTGGCTATAAAGGCTTTCAAATTAAGGAATATTTTAGTAACTATTTCTTACATACATCGGACATCTCATTTAACTTATCCAATAATTCTGTAGAGATACATTCTACTTCTAGCGAAGATTGGAAAGTTACCCTCATTGATACAGGAGACTTAACACAAACTGGCGGGAGACTTAAACGAATCAAGAAATATCTGCCAGAAGGAGATTTTTACATGACCTATGGTGACGGGCTGGCAGATGTGAACTTAGCAGATTTAAAGAATTCACACGTTTCCTCTGGGGCAATGGCAACCGTTACGGTAGTGCAACCCAAAGGGCGGTTTGGAGTAATCGACCTAGAAGAAGGAAGAATTCGGGGATTCCAAGAGAAGCCTAAAGAAAATTCCGCTCATGTAAGTGCTGGTTATTTTGTAATTTCTACGGCCTGTTTAGATCTTATTGAAGATGACCACACTAGTTGGGAGGAGTTAACTCTTCCGCGTCTTGCTTCTAACAATCAACTTAATGCTTACTTCCATTCTGGATTCTGGCAGCCCATGGACACTTTGAGAGATAAGAATTTATTAGAATCGCTGTGGAACGATGGAAAGCCGCCGTGGAAGAAAAAATAGACAATTTTCTTACTTCGAATTTCTCAAACAAGACAGTTTTAGTCACTGGCCACACCGGATTTAAAGGGTCTTGGTTAACAGCCTTACTATTAGAGTTAGGTGCAAATGTTTGCGGCATAAGTTCAGCCAATGTCAAAAATACAGAACATTTTGAATCACTAAATTTTAAAATTCCTAGTTATCGTTTCGACATCTCAGAGCAAGACCGCTTTAAAGAAACCTTTGATAATATCAATCCAGATATGGTTTTTCACCTTGCAGCTCAACCATTAGTTCGATACTCATACGCATTTCCAAGAGAGACTTGGGAGACAAATGTGCTCGGTACGCTTAATCTGCTTGAATCTCTACGTTTATCGGAAAAACGGATTCCAACCCTGATAATTACCAGTGATAAATGTTATAGGAATGAAAATAAAGAGCATGTCTTTGTAGAAAACGATCCCTTAGGTGGAGATGATCCTTATAGCTCATCAAAAGCTGCTGTTGAAATTTTGGTTCATTCTTATATGAAATCATTTCTCAATTTAGAGTTAAATAAGGGACCAATTGCGACAGCCAGAGCCGGAAACATTGTTGGAGGTGGCGATTGGTCTGAAGACAGATTAATTCCTGACATTATCAAAGCGACTACTTTGGGCTCAAGTTTAGTCTTAAGAAATCCAAGCGCGACACGGCCCTGGATGTATATTTTGGACGTGCTTACGGGATATTTAAAACTAATGAGTCTAATGGTGGAAAAGGGTGACGAATTTTCGGGAAGTTGGAATTTTGGCCCCAGTAGTTCAGAAACAGTTTCGGTTTCTGACATTGTGGCATTATGGGGAGTGAAATTTGAAGTTCCTTTAAGTAACTCATTTGTTCTGCCAGAAAAGTCCTATCTAATGCTTGATTCATCGAAGTCCAGAGAATTACTACACTGGAATCCGATTTTAAGCCTCGCTGACTCAATTAATCTTACAAAAAATTGGTATTCCGCTTATTACGCTAGTAATGAAACGCAAACAATAACAGAGATTCAGCGGTACCTGGCGATTTTGGCTACGCAAGAAGGTGATTTCTAGTGGAAATCCAAGAAACAAGGATACCTGGTCTATTTATTTTGGAAGACGATAATTTCAGTGACAGCCGAGGTAGTTTTCGTCGTAAGTATTGCGTCAAAGATCTCAAAGAGCTACTTAAAGAGCGAAATATTGTACAAGTAAATCAATCCGATAATATTTTGGCAGGGACAATTCGTGGTTTACATTATCAAATTGAAGAGTCTAAAGAAATTAAGATTGTTTCATGTGTTCAGGGTTCGGCCCTAGATATAGCTGTCGATTTGCGTAAAGGTTCGAAAACTTTTCTACAATATGAATCCCTTTTGATAACGGCAGAAAATCACCGAAGTTTCTTTATACCCGAAGGATTTGCACATGGATTTCAAACATTAGAAGATCATACGTCTTTAATCTATTTCACAACACAATTTTATTGCCCAGTGAATGAAAGTGGAATAAATTATTTGGAGCCTTCTGTTGGAATAAAATGGAATCTTCCCGCTTCCGTGTTATCTTTGAAAGATCAACAGATACCCCTTCTTAATGTTAATTTCAAAGGGATATAGAAACACATGTTGATTTTGCTGACGGGCGGGACAGGCCTGTTAGGTAAATCATTTTTGGAGCAAATTACAAAGATTAATTGCTCAGTTTTTAACATCACCAGAACTGATAAAGCGAGTAGCGAGTCAAACGGCCTTGCAAGTATACGCGACATCAGATATGACATAACGTCTGAAAATTACGAACTCTTAGATGAACTTCCAACACCAAACTATGTTATTCATTTTGCCTGGGGCGGTTTACCTAATTTTCAATCGCGCCAGCACTTAGACATTGAGTTTCCGGCACATAAATCGTTTTTACAGTACTGGATCAAGAGAGGCGTAAAAAAAGTTATTGTTCTTGGAACCTGTTTTGAGTATGGATTAGTCGAAGGAGAAATAAGTGAAGACACGGTTTGTAAGCCGATAACTCTCTACGGTCAAGCAAAAAATAGTTTGCATGCCAGCCTAAGAGCTTTTATTTCAAATGGTGACTATGAGAGTCAACTCATATGGTTGCGAGTCTTTTATGTGAAATCTGAGCATCGTGGGATATTCGGTGCTTTAAGCATGGCGATTCAAGAAGGTCATATAAAATTTCCAATGTCAAATGGGCAACAAATAAGGGACTACCTAGCGCCTGAAGAGATAGCAGAAAAAATAGAGATAGTCATGTCAGCTCAAAATCCTGATCCGATCTATAATATTTGTAGTGGTCAGCCAAGAAGACTTATAGATTTGGTGGAGGAATTTCGCCGGGGCAAAGCATCTAAAATCGAATTAGAACTAGGAGCATTTGATTATCTTGACTATGAACCACTAGAGTTTTGGGGAAGTGTCCATAACTTTAATGCCCTCCTGAGTAAGAAATGAAGGTTAAGCACCTATGAGTGATTTTGAATTAGAGCGAGAGGCAAGAATTAGAGCCTACAAAGGGAGTAAGTTGGAAATTATCTCACAAGATTTTCTACGGGAGAGTGTGCCAGCAAAGTACTCATATAATTTTTCATGGCTTGGTAGGCCAATTATTCAATACCCTCAAGATATCGTTGCGGTACAAGAGTTGATATGGCTAACAAGACCAACTCTAATTGTTGAAACGGGAATAGCTCACGGAGGGTCACTTGCACTCAGTGCTTCGATGCTCGCTTTACTTGACCTGTGTGAAAGTCCACAAAGTTTGCGAGGAGTAAAAAGAAAAGTTATTGGGGTTGATATAGATATTCGAAGCGAAAACCTAAGAGCACTTACAGAGCATCCACTAAATGATTATATGAGCATGATTCAAGGTTCTTCATTAGATCCACAAATCCAGTCACAAGTGGCTTCTGAAGCACGGCAACACAAAAGTGTCATGGTTCTTTTGGATTCAAATCACACACATGAGCATGTACTAAGTGAATTGAAATTTTATGGACCACTGGTGACAAAAGATAATTATCTTATTGTTTTTGATACTTTCGTTGAGCATATGCCTGCAGACGCCTATCCTGATCGACCTTGGGGCCCTGGAGACAATCCGCACTCAGCAGTCAAAGTATATTTAGGTGAATTAGAAAGAAGCAACATCATGGACTTAAACGGCGAGAAGGTAAGTTTCAAAATTGATCACGCTATGGATCAGAAACTACTTATTTCAGTATCACCCGAGGGGTATTTAAGGAGGGGTTAAAATCGTTAGACTTTCAATAGGTTTACCCGTTTACAATGGAGAGAAGAGTTTAGCAAGCGTATTTGAATCTTTGCTAAATCAAACTCATAAAGATTTTCAACTAGTGATTTCCAATAATTGCTCCACAGACCAAACCAGTAGAATCATTGAAGAATACCGTGAAAAGTTTGATAATGTCATTGTTGAAAACCAAAATCAAAATATGGGTCTGCCTTGGAATTTTAATAGGGTCGTAAATTTATCGAATGGGAAATATTTTATGTGGGTTCCACATGATGACTTTCATGAACCCTCATTCATAGCAGAGACTTTGAATTTACTGGAAAGCGATGATAGCGTCGTATTGGCAATGTCCCTTTCTAAAGCAGTTTTAACTTCGACTAAAGAGACACTTTGGGTTGCGAGCTTAGATAGCTTTAGGCATTGCGTGACGCCACTTCAACGATATAAGGAAGCCACTCAAAATTTTCCAGCTGTGGCTATGTATGGAATTTATAATCGCGCTGCGATGTTGCGTGCGGGCTTGTTACCTGGGATTATAGGCGGTGACTTAGTATTTATCAGAGCATTGTCCCTACAAGGGCATTTTCGGAGTGGTGACAAAGTTCTTTTCACACGAAAAGCAAGAGACTCTTGGAATACAAGAAAAACCGACAGATTGGTTTTTCTTGGGAAGAAAGCAAATTCTGGTGGCCTTGTAGTACCCGCCGGGTTGCTAGTTCTCAGAAAAGACCTGAGTAATATTGCCTCAGCGAAACTTGATGTAGTTACAAAAACTAGGTTATCTACACATATCATTTATGTTTCAATCGGTAAGTACTCGAAGCGAAAAATTGCACAAATGCTGATACTTTTGCAACCTATTGATAAGCGAAAAGCTGTAGCACTTCAATTGTATAACTCGTGGTTTACTAGCCCCAATTTAGTGGAATACTCAAGTGAGAATTTCTATAAAAGAATCATAGTTCCGAGTTTGAGATTAATCAATAAACTCTGAAGTCTAAAGTATAAAGCCATCAGGAGCTACTTGCTTTATTCGATTATTCCACTTCTCTAGCTCTTGATACCACTGCAGAGTTTTAGTCCTTATGTCAGGAACCAGATCTCCCTTGTCAAGAGCCTGAGAAATTTCCAAGGCCGCAGACTCCACTTTGTGTGTGGTTTTAAAATCAAGAACTCGTGCGATCTTTTCGAAGTTTACTCTATATGATCGAACGTCCACTTCCCCATAGAATTCGTATTTCAGAGGCTTCCCCAAACCTTTTGCAACTAATTCGGCAAGTTGTAAAATTTGAAAGTTTTGTGCGTCTGAGCCAACATTAAAAATTTCTTGATTAACTATTTCCCTTTTGGCATCAAGCACTTTCAAGAATGCTTTAGATGTGTCTCGTACGTGCACAAAAGGCCGCCACTGACTTCCATCCCGCATTAAGGGTATTACTCCATCTTGGTAAAGTCCTAGAGTCATCCCATTGATTGCTAAGTCGAATCGCATTCTAGGACTGAGGCCATATACGGTGGCCTGCCTCAGAATGGTGATGCACATGTCGGTCCCCTTTTTCGCAAGAGTTAGAGCTGCTTCTTCGGCGAGTAGATTTGCACTTGCGTAAGTCGTTAATGGATTTACTGATGCAGTTTCATCGAGTACGCCATCTTGAAAACCGTAGACACTACAAGATGACGCCAAAATATACTTTGAGACCTTATTGGATGACGCAAGTTCTTGAACGCGGCGCCTTGCACGGTAATTAATATCCAAAGTTTTAGTCGGCATCATCTCACCAGAGGGGTCGTTGCTTAGCGCGGCTAAATCCAAAACACCGAAGACATTTGAAAAGAGATTCTCCGGAATGTTTCTAACGTCACCTTGAACTGTTGTTAGATTTGGGTGCTGACTGAAATTATTACCAAAAAAGAATCGATCGTAAACGCAAACCTCGTACCCAGCCAAAAGTAACTCTTGGACCAAAATACTTCCGATATACCCTGCGCCACCTGTAACCAAAACCTTGCGTGATGTCATTTTCAAAGCCTACAGAGTAAGTGAATGAAAATCCATGAACTTTCCCAAAAATACTAAAGAGTCGAATGGGGACTAGTCTTTGGGCAAAAATCAACTCACTGGCAAATTTAAGCCTTAATCATCTACTCCTAATGTCCGACTTGACTGTAATCTGTGTCTGCTGGTGTATGTTAAAGGAATGACGTTCAAGCTGATACTAATTACGTTACCCCGGTTTATCTTACCTGAAAAGATTTATGTAAAGTATATAGAGATAGCCACTAGAGTCTGGTTGACAATACGTGCCGAACAGCGTCATTTTGCAATAGAAGAAACTACCTTTGAAAAGAGTAACCGAAGTATTCGATTTTGGAATGTAATTTCTGACAAAGAAATTGTTGTGACACCATCAGGTTATCGTGTAAGCCGTTTTTTAAAGGGATTTGACCATGCGGCAGATCGCCAGTGGGACAGATATGGTGTCGATCAACTTACAAAAAGATGCCAGATTGATTCAGTTTTGGACGTAGGCGCAAACATTGGTGAGTTTACAAAAGCCTGTATAAATCGAAGTGTTGGCACAGTTTATGCATTTGAACCCGACGAAGTTCCATTAGCCTGCCTAAAAGTTAATATTACGAGTGATACGGTCAAGATTTATGGTTTTCCCCTTGGGGAAGTAAATGAAACCAGGTTGTTTTATTCTGCGCCAAAAAATGCCGACTCTAGTCTAATCAAGCCCAGGACCAAGAGCAAAAAAAAATTAATAGACATTTATACGCTTGATTCCATTCCCTTTAGTTTTGGGGAGAGTAATTCTGTTCTCTTAAAAATGGATGCCGAAGGTGCCGAACCGGAAGTTCTAAAGGGAGCAACTTTAACTCTCGCCAAAATTAAATGGGTTGCGATTGACGTTGGTCCTGAGCGCGAAGGCAAGGGCACTTACAGGGAAGTTCAAGAGATTCTAAAACAGAGCGGTTTTAAAGTTTGGAAATACTCTACATGGATTGTTCACGGGGAAAGACAGTAAGGGTGTGATGTAAAGATTTTTTCAAAAAGTTGATCTCTTGAGGCATAAATATTAAATTCAAAAAAATCGAAGATAACAAATTAGCTGATTTGCACGCATAAAATTTAGATTTGTACTCAAGTTATATTTAAAATTAGCGTTAATTGGTTAAAGTCAGTTCAAGAGGATTATGGTTTAGATTCTTTGTAAACCTCCAAGAAGTCGGCATCATATAAATTCTAAAGAAATTAAACTGGTTTACGCACTAAATTCTTATAAATAGCGAATTGTTTGCGTGCTATTTCTTCTGGGCTTGCTAAGGAAATTGCTTTATCACGCACACTAGTTCCCATTTTGATCCTTAACTGACTATCTTCAGATAGTTGCAAAATGGCAGCCTCCATGGCGGAGAAATCTAAATCGGGGACTAATATGCCTGTAACGCCAGGGATAACAATTTCACTGTGCCAATCTACGTCAAATGCAATAGTTGGGACACCGCCAAGACTGGCTTCCAAAAGAGATCTGCCACACAAAGGCGCAAGATTGATGTCTGCAAAATTCAAAGCTCCAGCAATCCATTCTTGTGTGCGGTTGCCTGCAAAAATCACTCGATCAGTAAGTCCTCTTTCCTTGGCAAGTAATTTCAAATTCTCCAATTCACGGCCATCTCCGATAAGTATAAGCTTGAAATTAAGGCCAGCCCCTTCAAGATTTTCACAAGCTTTAATTGTACAATCGATGTTTTTCAATAACTCTAATCTAGATATACAGACAAGAACAACTGAATTCAAAGCATTCCATTTCCTAAAATCGGGCTCCACATTCATGCGCGATTTCGAATCGAGGAAGTGAGATTTATGTATTCCAATGCTAAGTTCAGTAAGGTACGTTTTTTTAGACTCGACACCAAAACCGAGAGCATAGCCTAAATTTTCCTGATTTTGCGCTAATACTGTATGAGCTCTACGGAGAATGAATTTTTCTAAACGCTCTTCACTTTTTATACTCGGGAAAAGTCGTGGCATAATTGGTCGCTTATTCAAATCGCGAAGCCGCCCAGGGTTTCCCCACACACCGATTACGAGAGGCTTTCTTAGGAGTCTTGAAAAGAGAAATCCATATAAACCATTAAGCCTTGGATCTTCTGCACGCACCAATTCAACTTCATGAAGATTTCCATGCTTAATAATTGCGAATAGGAGGAGCACTTGAGCTATCAAGAAATCCAATAGCGGGAACCGTTTCAAGGACCTAAAGCGAGAAATCTTACCTTCTATAATTAAATTTTTTGAATCAAGTGTGAAAAATTCGGGACCAGTAAAATTACGTAAATCTTTTTCACTATATTGAAGATTCGCAATTGGACTCACCGTCAATACTTCATTGAAGAAATTCCCTGCATCCCTACTCTCAACAAAAATTTCTAATCCATGGTCCCTTAAAAAGTCATATGTATAGGCCGAGTGGAACACAAGCATTCTGACTTTTTTGCTTTCAGATTTCCGAGATTTGATTTTCAAATCTAAATAACCATACCAAAATGATTAACAACTTCTATAACTTGCTTTACTTCCCAACTTTTTTGTCCAGGAAAAATGGGGAGTGACAATGTCGAATTTGATAGCCATTCTGCGTTATCCAATGATGAAGCAACTCGCACCTTTTCCGAGTAAGCTGCTTGCTGGTGAATTGCTTTTGGATAGTGCAGTCCAAACCCTATCGATGCTTCCCTCAGGGCGGCACTCATCTCATCTCTCTTCTGAGTGTGAATTGCGTAAATGTGATAGACGTGGGATGCGCCGACTTCAAGTGCATTCATAAGTACATCGGAATTGAGTTCCTGGTTGTAAGTATTGGCAATTTGCTGCCTCTCAATTGTCCATTTTCTTAGCTCTCTCAACTTGATCCGCAAGAAGGCGGCTTGTATAGACTCTAAGCGGAAGTTGCCGCCCCAGACTATGTGATTGTATTTTTCACTAGCTCCCCAATCACGCATAAGTTTAATGGACTGGCTTACTTCAAGAGCATTAGTGAGAATAGCTCCCCCCTCTCCAAGCGCTCCCAAATTCTTGCCAGGATAGAAGGAGAGCGTAGCGGCATCACAGTAATTGGTTTGAGATTTGAGATTGTGCATACCTAAATGTGATTGTGCTGCGTCGATGATGAAGCGGATGTTTCTCTCTTTGCAAAGTTCCTGAACCTCTTCAATTCCTTCTACGCGACCATGAATTGTAACGAATACAACCGCCTTAGTCTTTTTAGTGATTGCCGCTTCAATTAAATCTGTATCCATTAGGCCACTAAACCTATTAATATCAACCAAAACAGGAGTAGCACCAGTTTGTAGAATCGCAAAGCATGTGGCGACAAATGTAAAGGCTGTAGTGATCACTTCGTCATCATGGCCAATCCCAAAGGCCCGGAGAGCTAGCTCAATTGCGCTTGTTCCACTATTAACTCCAATAGCATACCTACAATCTTCAGCACTTGCGAGTTCCCTTTCAAAAGCGTCAACGTCTTCACCTAAGACCAAATTTGATTCCTCAACAATTCTCGATAGCTCACTTTGAAATTGTCCGAGTAAAGGAGCATGAATTCGCGTTAAATCATTGAATGGTATTCCAAATGACTTACCTAACATATTGAGGTTCCCCTCTCAATTGGTCTGAAATCCTTAATGCCTCAATTACGACCCAAACAGAGTAGGCATCGGCAATAGTAGAGACAGGATCTCTTTGGTCGTTTGAACTTAGAATCCTGCCGATTACATCAACTTCTTTTGCTAGTGCTTCGTACATCTCAACCTTTGGAGCTATGACCTCTCCCATAACATAGCTTACGTTTCTAGTTATCTTCTCTGAATTCGTCAAGTGTTCATAACTCTCGCCCTCGGGTTTAAAATGCACTATTTGAATTGGCGTTTCCCGATTCATCTCTTCAATCAAAATTGCCTTATTCTTTCCAATCAATGACATGAATCTAACTTTCTTAGGAGAGTTCCAACTTACATGTATTGAAGCAGTAAAACCGTCTTCCCAAGTCAGCCGTAAAATTGCAGAACTCAAATTACCTCTAGCAGGGTGATTGGTTCTTAGGCAACTAACTTCCAAGGGAGGTGAACCCTTTAGCAACTGCAAGATATTTAAATCATGTACAGCTAAATCTGCTAACACATCTGTATCTGCCTGAATAATTCCCAATGAGGTACGGTATGAAGTAAACTCGTGCATTTCTTTAACTATCTCTTGCGCAAGCGGATTTTCTTGGAGGAATTTCACTAAAGGCGAGTAGAAATAAGTGAAGTCGCTGAAGACTCTTACAGCATTTCTTTCGGCTGCGATTGCAATGTCGTTAGAATCTTGTGAAGACAATCCGCAAGGTTTGGTTATTAGAATATGACAACCTAAATCAATGAAATATGTCGCAAGGACCCTGTGACTTCCCGGTCTCGTGCAAATAATTACCAAATTTATTGTCATCTCTAAATCTAATTCCAGGTGAGAGCCGAAAACCTTTACCCCAAAGGTCTCTTTTGCCTTTTCTTGGCGCTCTTCATCTTGGTCTACTATCGCAAGGAGATTGAAGTGAGGATTCAAAGCGATATTCCTTGCTAAATTCGGACCCCAATAGCCGTACCCAATTATTACAACGCCAATTTTCTCCACTTAGCTCTTCTTCCTAACTTTAAGTTAGATCTGATGATACCAACTGTACAATGCCAATTGGGATTCATCGAATACGTATGGGGTTAACGCGTTGTATCAATTCTCGTAGAGTTCTAAATATTGAGCGCTCATACGGACAACCGAGTATTCGTTGTAAGCGTGCAAATATTGTTTTTCTGCTAGTTTTTTTGCCATTTCGGAATCAGTTAGAATCTCAATCACCTTTGTAGCGACAGAATCTAGGTCTGTTGCTGACCAAATCCAGTCTGAATCTGAAGCCAAATATGTCCTTGAGAGCTGAATTCCGACAACAGGTATTCCAAATCGAATTGCTTCGAGACCCGCGATTCCAGTCCTATGTCCAACATTTAGTGCTACGTAGACATCAATATTTTTTAAGAAATCTTCGCTATTCTTAATTAACCCAGCAAAATTGATTCTATCTCCCTGATGTGAAGCTTCAAGTCTCCGCTTAAGGGAGATTCCCTCTGGACCATCGCCAGCTATTGCAAAACTAGTATTTTGGGATTTGTCGAGATTCGAAATTTTGCTGAATAGATCGAGAAAAATCCAAGGACTCCTTTCACGACTAAGTCGTGAAATTGTTCCAACAACTTTCTCTGTTTCACTTTCTATTTCCGAATGTCTTCTTACTATCGTTGAATCCGTAAAGTTAATTCCATTAGATACGACACTAATTCTCCTCTCGCCAAAAAAAATGAATTTTTCCCAAAACTTATCTGTTGCCATCAAAACAAAATTATCAAATATGCCAATCAATGCCACATTTGCAATTTTCACGATTAAAGGTGCATTCATGCCAACGAGATGGCACGTGAATACAAATTTTGGCCTGTGGCGAAAAATCATTAATCTCATTAACAGGGCAAGAATTAGTCCATCATTTAGGTGACAGTGGATCACATCGTAGGACTTTATGGTTTTCCTATTATGTACAACCCAATCTAGCATTTTCAAGTACATAGCAATTCGAGGCAATTTCTGCAATGCGAGATGTTGGATTGAAATATTTGCATTTAGAGAATTCTCATTGAGCTCAGGATCCACTTTGCGACCCACTAAAAGCGACACTGAGTGACCGCGACGATCTAGCTCGTTGGAGATTTCAACAACCATACGCTCTGCACCGCCTTTAGATAGTGCAGAAATAAATTGAAGTACTTTCATGTTTTTGGATTTACTTGTAATCATTCCAAATCAGTCTAAACTTCAAAAGAATTTTTGGTCGATTGATCATTACGCCAACGCCTTGAAAATGATTGCAGTTCGATTTTGTCTTCTTCTTCCTTCTTGAAGAATTCTACATGTGATACCAACTTTGAAGGAATTGTCTTACAGTCTAGGTCTACAATATATTCATCCCAGAAGTCATAATTATCGATACCCAGTTTTTCTAAAGAGAAGATATTTGGCCCTTTTACCTTAGCAGGCGTGCCAAAAGCTAAACTTCCTGGCGGTATATTTCTCGTAACTGTAGAGTTCATTCCAATCATGGTAAAGGCCCCAACGACGGTCCATTGATGCAAAGTCGATGACAGCCCAATATTTGCAGCATATCCAATCGTCGTATAACCGCCCAATTGAACTGCATTTGTTATTTTAGCTTTACTTTGAATTTTGCAATCATGAGCGATATGAGAGTATGCCATGAGAAATACGTCATTGAATATTTCTGTTGTAGAAGTTTCACCTCGGTTAATTGACACGAATTCCCTAATTACATTATTGTCACCAATACTTATAGATCCAGGGCTAATTATCTCCCCAGAGAATGATGAAATATGCTCTTTGACTGAAATTACATCGTCTTCTGGTGGCGTGCCCACCACACATTGGGCGCCAAAAAAATTATTGTTACCTATGGTGATAGGTCCAACAATCAGACAACCTGGACCAAAGTAGTTTCCAATACCCATTTTGACTTCACCAATTAAAAGTGCCGTGGGGTGGACAAAATTTTCTTTCATGTTCTCCAATCTATCCCCACTGCCTTCGCTTTAGAAGTAGGACAAAGTCTATTCAATTCCAGAGTCCATTTTTGTATGTCCCAATCTGTGGCTTGGGCCGGGATCGAACCGGCGACCTAACGATTTTCAGTCGTTCGCTCGTACCAACTGAGCTACCAAGCCAAACAAGGTTTCAATGTCATTCACCTAAAAGGCATACGACACCAAAACCTTTGCGACCCGGACGGGACTTGAACCCGCGACCTCCGCCGTGACAGGGCGGCGCGCTAACCAACTGCGCTACCGGGCCTTAAGTGAAACTAATAAACATAAGTG
>Ga0214919_10001792_pt1 | contig 34587 bp, 30 predicted proteins | sample LL1503_MetaG_FD_177994 | JGI IMG/M metagenome (GOLD analysis project Ga0214919, IMG submission 177994) | Freshwater microbial communities from Lake Lanier, Atlanta, Georgia, United States - LL-1503 | ecosystem: Environmental > Aquatic > Freshwater > Lake | place: USA: Georgia | collected...
AAAAACAAATTTTTCAAAATACCATATTTCCTGATGGTTTGGTATACGATTCAAAAAATGACCATTATCGAACCCCAAAAGTAAATTCAGTAATTGGCTACATCTCTGAAATAGCAAGGGATTTAGAGAATAAAAAAAGCCGGTCTTTTAAAAATTTCTCTAAAAAGACCGGCCCCGTACCCGGGACGGGACTTGAACCCGTACATTCGTTAAAATACAGGATTTTAAGTCCTGCGTGTCTACCAATTCCACCACCCAGGCATTAAATGGCAATTCTAATTAAAAAAAGCTGCCTTAAACAGCTTCTTTCGAGCGAAAGACGGGTCTCGAACCCGCGACCTTAACCTTGGCAAGGTTACGCTCTACCAACTGAGCTACTTTCGCTAATTTACTTAGCGAGCGTAAAGTTAAATAAAATTTTATAACCCCCAAAAAAATACTATAAATATGTTTAATTAATTTTTATACTGTTTAAACCCATTCATAGGCATTAAATTAGATTTAGTTAAATAATTTAAATTTTAAATGCCCTCTTTATCTCATTTAGTTTTAATAAAGCCTCAACTGGAGTTAATGTATTAATATCAATTGCTAAAATATCTTCTTTAATTTTATTCAATATAGGATCATTGAGTTGAAAGAAACTGAGTTGCATGTCTTTATTATTTTGAGGCGTTATACTCATGCCGCCACTCACAGTTAAATCATCAATTGTCTCTAATTCAAAATCACGATTTTTTTCTAATTTTTTTAAAATCTCATTTGCTCTATCAACAACATAATTAGGCATACCAGCCATTCGAGCCACATGAATACCAAAACTATGCGCACTTCCACCTTCAGCTAATTTTCTTAAGAAAATAATTTTGTTTCCGCTTTCTTTTATCGTGACATTATAATTTTTAATCCGTAAAAATAAATTAGCCATGTCATTTAATTCGTGATAATGTGTGGCAAATAATGTTTTTGCTCTATTAATCGGTTGGTTATGGATAAATTCTGCAATACTCCAGGCAATAGAAATACCATCGTAAGTAGAAGTGCCACGGCCAATTTCATCTAACAAAACTAAGCTTCTGGCACTTAAATTATTTAAAATACTTGCCGTTTCATTCATCTCTACCATAAAAGTAGATTCTCCAGAACTCATATTATCAGTGGCACCCACACGCGTAAAAATTTTATCAATAATACTTAAGTTTGCCTCTTCTGCAGGAACATAACAACCTATTTGTGCCAATAATACAATTAATGCTGTTTGTCTTAATAATGCTGATTTTCCACTCATGTTTGGCCCAGTAATCATCATTATTTGAGTGTTATCATTATCTAAATAAACCGAATTACTAACATAATTAATTCCTATTGGTAATTGTTTTTCAATAACAGGATGTCTACCCTCTTTAATTTCAATTGCAAAGCCCTCATTTATTTTTGGGCAATGATAATTGTTTTCAATAGAAAGTGTGGCAAAACCGCATAATACATCTAGCTTGGCCAGCAAATTTGCATTTAATTGAATAGGGGCAATGTACTCACTTATATCATTAACTAGTTTTTCGAACAGTTCTTGTTCGATGGACATAATTTTTTCTTCAGCACCTAAAATTTTTTCTTCGTATGTTTTTAATTCTGGAGTAATATATCGCTCAGCATTAGTAAGAGTTTGTTTACGAATCCAATCTTGTGGCACCTTGTCTTTATGCAAATGGGTAACCTCTAAATAATATCCAAAAACGCTGTTAAATGCTACTTTTAATGAAGTAATTCCTGTTTTTTCAATTTCACGTTTTTGTATTTGAAGTAAATAGTCTTTACCATTAAAGGCAATATTTCTTAATTCATCTAACTCAACATTAATACCTTTATTAAATACATTCCCCTTTAAAACAGAAATTGGCGCATCTTCATTCAGTTCGTTTTGTAAACGTTCACAAATGATTTCGCATGGATTTAATTGTTCGGCAACACTTTGTAAAGTGCTATTGTTTGATGTTTTAATTTGAGTTTTAAGTTTAGAAATAATAACTAATGATTTTTTTAAGTGAACTAATTCTCTTGGGCTAACTCTTAAAGCGGCAACTTTAGAAATTAAACGCTCTAAGTCGCCAATCTCTTTTAAAAAAGAAATAAAATCAATCCTTTTGTTTTCATCACTCACTAAAAAGGCTACCGCATTTAATCTTTCGTTGATTGCGTTTATGTTTTTAAGAGGAAGTGCCAACCAACGCTTTAATAATCTTGAGCCCATTGGGCTTACTGTTTTATCAATAATATCGATTAAACTTTTTCCGTTTTCATGATTGGTTTGATATAATTCTAAATTTCGAATAGTAAATTTATCTAGCCAAACATACTTGTCTTCTTCAATACGGCTAATTTTATTGATGTGTTTAAGTTTATCATGTTTCGTTTCATTTAAATAATGAATAATTGCCCCACATGCAGAAATTGCTAAATGTTGTTCTTCAATTCCAAAACCTTTTAAAGATTTAGTTTCAAAATGATGAGTTAAACTTTCGTAGCCAAATTCATATTTAAATGCCCAGTCGTCAATTCCAAATGAATAAAAATTATCAAGTACCAGATTATTCAATTGATTTCGTTTGTTTTTTTCAAATAATATTTCGTTTGGTTTAAAGTTCTGTATCAGTTTTTCGATATAATTTAAAGAACCCTGTGCTACTAAAAATTCTCCTGTCGAAACATCGCATAATGCTATTCCAGCTTGCTCTTTTTCAAAATGTACAGAAGCTAAAAAATTATTTTGTTGATGATTTAATAATTTATCGTTAAAGCAAACGCCAGGTGTTACTAATTCCGTAATCCCTCTTTTTACAATTCCCTTTACCATTTTAGGATCTTCTAATTGATCGCAGATTGCCACTCTGTATCCGGCCCTTACTAATTTAGGTAAATAAGTATCTACTGAGTGATGAGGAAAACCTGCTAGTTCAATATGAGAGGCCGATCCATTGGCCCGTTTTGTTAAAACAATGCCTAATATTTTTGATGCTTTAATTGCATCTTCTCCAAATGTTTCATAAAAATCACCAACTCTAAACAATAATATCGCATCAGGGTATTTTGCCTTAATGGTATTATACTGTTTCATTAATGGCGTTTCCTTTACCTCTAATGTCTTACTCATAATTTAATGCCGAAATAATTTTCGAAATCCTAAGCTAATATACATTTTTCATCTGAAATTAATTCATATTAATTTTAAACAGAAACCCAATAGTTATTCATGTCAAATTTTAAATAAAAAAAAATAATCGAGCTAATTCCAAAAATCATCCTCAAATAATCACATTTAATTTTTTTATTATGTTTTTTTTATTAACTTAATGTTTTCAAAATTCTAACAATTAAATCATTGCTCATGAAAAAAAATATAATTTATTTTATTTTAATTTTTAGCTTTAAAATAATAGCTCAGGCTCCAGGCTGGTTATATAATCAACCAATTTCTATAACCAACCCCAATTTGCAAAATGCTGTAAATTATCAAATGCAGTTAACAATTAATACTCAGAGTTTAATTAGTGCAGGGCAAATGTCCCCTTCCGGAAACGATATTCGTTTTACAGGAACTTGTACCGGAAATATTTTTTATAATTATTGGATTCAAAGTGGAATTAATACGCCAACAACAATAATTTGGGTTAAAATACCCCTAATTGCTGCCAATACAACAACTACTATTTTTATGTCTTATGGTAATCCAGCAGCAATAGCTCAATCAACAATTCAGGGAACATTCAGAGGCCCAAATTCTGCAACTGATAGTGTAAGTGGAGGAACTTCTGGTGGCAATTTGGTTTGTCAAAGAGGGTTTCGTTTTCAGCCTACCCAAAATTTATTAGTAACCCATTTTGGTAAAAATGAACCTACTGGCTCAACTCGTTATGTTACCTTATTTAATTATGGTAATCAAGCTATTATTTCTCAAACTCAAGTTGCTGGCCCTTCTGCATCTTATACTTATGGTCCTATATCTAGTCCAATTTGGTTAAATCCTGCCACTCAATATGTCCTTCAAATTTATGGTTTAGCAAATGATGGTTATTATTATGGTTCAAGTTCTCAAATCGGACAACATCTTACATACTATGATATGCAGTACTCAAATGGAGGAACACAAAATACCTTTCCTACTAACGTCTTGTCTAATTATCACTACGGCTATGGCGATTTTCTTTATTATATAACTAATACTTTGGCAATTACACCTTCTTATACACTTGCTGGAGGATTAATAAATATTTCTGGACCTTCAAGTATTTGCGCAAATAATACAATTACTTTAACAACTAATGCTACAGGTACATATTCTTGGAATACAGCTGCTACATCTTCTTTTATTGTTGTTTCGCCTTCTATTACAACTTCTTATTCTGTAGCTCAAACGAATACTATTGGTTGTAATTCTGTAGCTTTAATTACAGTAACGGTTAACTCAACTGTCCCCATAATTAGTATTAATAGTAGTACTAATTCAATTTGTCCAACTAATACCGTTATTTTAACTGCAGCCGGGGCCATTAATTATACCTGGACAGGTGGTGTTTCTAATGGTGTTGCTTTTTCTCCTTTAGCTACGTCTAACTATACTGTTAGTGGATCTAATGGATGCGGCACTTCAACTGCATTAACATCAGTTACCGTAACTCCTTTACCTGTAATCGCAATTTCTTCCTCATCTGCTGTTTGCGCAGGAAATACAGCTACATTATCCGCCGGTGGAGCCTTAACTTATACTTGGATGCCCGGAAATATTCTCGGACCAAACATTATTGTTAGCCCATTAGTCTCTATCATATATACTTTAACAGGAACTACTCCTGTTTGTGCTGGTGTTTATACTCTTTCATTGATTGCAAAACCCAACCCAACAGTAACAACCTCTGCAAGCAATTCACTTATTTGCGCTGGAGCACAAGTAACGCTAACCGCATTTGGGGCAAGTACTTATACCTGGCAATCTGGTCCAACAGTGAGCTCTTCTTTAGTTGTTAGTCCAACAGCTCCTACAGCCTATCAGGTAAGCGGAACAAACTCTTTAGGTTGCACCTCTAATTCTACTCAAGTGGTAATTGTAAATCCAAGCCCTATTATTAATGTAATAGCAAGCGAGACCTTAATTTGCGCTGGAGGTTCATCAACATTAACAGCTTCTGGAGGCAGTAATTACACTTGGAATTTTGGACCTACCACAGCTTCAGTAGTCGTTAGCCCAACTGCAAATACAGTTTATTCAGTTACAAGTATAGGAGTAGGATGTAATACCACCCAAACAATAAGTGTAGATGTATTTACCCAAACCTTAACGGTAAGTAATTCAACTGCCATTTGTTTGGGAAGTTCAGTTACCTTGAATGCATCAGGAGGAACCACCTATTTATGGAGTAATGGCGGAACGGGATCAAGTATATTTGTTTATCCAAGTGTAAGTACATTATACACAGTAAGTGCTGTAACAGTAATTAATAATATGTCTTGTAATAGCACAGGCTCAGTTAATTTAACAATCAATCCAAACCCAACTGTAACAGCGGTATTAACTAGAAGTGTAATTTGTAGAGGCGAGTCTACGATATTAACTGCCAATGGGGCAAATACCTATGTATGGAATAATACAGCAACAACCACTAGTTTTGTAATTAACCCAATCATCAATACGAATTACACGGTAACAGGAACCAATTTAAATGGATGTAAAGGAACTGGAACTGTTCAGATAAAAGTAAATACATGCACAGGCATTAGCGAATTAAACAATCAAAACGGATTAAAAATTTATCCTAATCCAACTAATGGAGACTTTACTATTGAATCACAGGTAAATATTAATCTTGAATTAATAAATGAATTAGGCCAATTTGTAAGATTGATAAAATTATCAGAAGTAAATAATCGTAAAATTAATATTTCTGAATTATCAAATGGTATTTATTTTTTAATTGGAAAAAAAGATAATTTGAAAGTGAAACAAAAAATTATTGTAACGAAATAAAAATGATTAAAAAATTTATTAAAATAAAAATTATGGAAAAAATTTGCAAATCAATATTATATGTAGTTTTTATTAATTGCTTTACATTAAGCGCTCAATTTACTACATATACTTTTACAGAATGTGGGGCATTAGGGCCAATAGGCCCAACTCAGGCGCAAATTAACGCTGCTTACACTGGAACCAATACCTTATCTGGACAAGTAACTACTACCAATGGTATTCAACAATGGACAGTTCCAAATAGTGGTCTTTATCGAATTCAATCTTGGGGAGCTCAAGGAGGTTGTAGCGGTGGATTAGGTGCATTTGCTCAAGGAGATTTCACATTAAATGCAGGACAAGTACTTTTAATCGTTGCAGGTCAAACAGGATCTATAGCACCTAATCAAGTTGGTAATGGTGGCGGTGGCGGATCATATGTTGTTATATCTCCAAACACACCTCTTTGTATAGCCGGTGGAGGTGGAGGAACTGCCCATAATTGCTCTAATGGTAATTACTCAAATATTAATGGAACAATTACAACTAGTGGTTTAGTAGGTCAATTTGCTCAGGCAGGAGCTGGTGGAATTGGTGGAGGTGGAGGAGGTTTTAGTACTTCAACAGGAAATAATACGCCAAATGGTGGTGGTGGTGGCGGTTTTAGTGGCAATGGTGGCACTTCAGGAAATGCACAAGGAGGTATGGCATTTTTAAATGGTAGCGCAGGTGGATCTTCCACTGGTGGATTTGGTGGAGGAGGAGGTTCTAATTTATTTGTTTATGGATGTGGCAGTAGTCCTCATGGTGGCTGCGGCGGCGGCGGTTATTCTGGCGGTGGAGCTGGTGGGGCTAATTGTAACGGAGCCGGTGGTGGTGGTGGATCTTTTAATATTGGAACTAATCAAGTTAATTCATCAGGCGTAAATACTGGTAACGGAAAAGTAGTTTTTACAAGGCTTTGCTCTATTAATATTTATGCTAACACACCAAATGCTTTTGGTTCAATTTGTCTTGGAAGTTCAATAACACTAACTACTAATGCTGTTAGTGGCATTTTATGGAGCACAGGCGGAACAGGAACATCTGTTGTTGTTTCTCCTTCGGTAACAACTTCTTATTCAGTTATTGGGACTAGCAGCGCTAATTGTGTTACTTCTGCAAATATGCTTATTACAGTTCAAAATTCTTCTATTAGTGCATCATCAACAACTAATTCAGTATGTTTTAATGGTACTGTTGCTTTAACAGGCGCCGGTGCTAATACTTATACTTGGTCTGGAGGTATTTCTAATGGTGTTGCTTTTGCTCCTCAAGCGACTACAATTTATACTTTAACTGCAAATAACGCCTGTGGCACGTATTCAACAACTCAAACTATAACGGTTTCGGCTTTACCAGTTGTCGCCATATCAACCTCATCGGCAGTATGTGCTGGAAATGTGGCTACATTATCAGCAGGCGGTGCAACCACTTATACTTGGATGCCAGGAAATTTAGTTGGACCAAATATTATTATAAGTCCTTTAGCCACTACAATATATACTTGTACTGGAACAAGCGGCCCTTGTGGCGGAGCTACTAATATTACAGTGGTCGCAAATCCAAATCCTACAGTAACAACAACGGCAAGTAATTCACTTATTTGCGCTGGAGCACAAGTAACGCTAACCGCATTTGGGGCAAGTACTTATACCTGGCAATCTGGTCCAACAGTGAGCTCTTCTTTAGTTGTTAGTCCAACAGCTCCTACAGCCTATCAGGTAAGCGGAACAAACTCTTTAGGTTGCACCTCTAATTCTACTCAAGTGGTAATTGTAAATCCAAGCCCTATTATTAATGTAATAGCAAGCGAGACCTTAATTTGCGCTGGAGGTTCATCAACATTAACAGCTTCTGGAGGCAGTAATTACACTTGGAATTTTGGACCTACCACAGCTTCAGTAGTCGTTAGCCCAACTGCAAATACAGTTTATTCAGTTACAAGTATAGGAGTAGGATGTAATACCACCCAAACAATAAGTGTAGATGTATTTACCCAAACCTTAACGGTAAGTAATTCAACTGCCATTTGTTTGGGAAGTTCAGTTACCTTGAATGCATCAGGAGGAACCACCTATTTATGGAGTAATGGCGGAACGGGATCAAGTATATTTGTTTATCCAAGTGTAAGTACATTATACACAGTAAGTGCTGTAACAGTAATTAATAATATGTCTTGTAATAGCACAGGCTCAGTTAATTTAACAATCAATCCAAACCCAACTGTAACAGCGGTATTAACTAGAAGTGTAATTTGTAGAGGCGAGTCTACGATATTAACTGCCAATGGGGCAAATACCTATGTATGGAATAATACAGCAACAACCACTAGTTTTGTAATTAACCCAATCATCAATACGAATTACACGGTAACAGGAACCAATTTAAATGGATGTAAAGGAACTGGAACTGTTCAGATAAAAGTAAATACATGCACAGGCATTAGCGAATTAAACAATCAAAACGGATTAAAAATTTATCCTAATCCAACTAATGGAGACTTTACTATTGAATCACAGGTAAATATTAATCTTGAATTAATAAATGAATTAGGCCAATTTGTAAGATTGATAAAATTATCAGAAGTAAATAATCGTAAAATTAATATTTCTGAATTATCAAATGGTATTTATTTTTTAATTGGAAAAAAAGATAATTTGAAAGTGAAACAAAAAATTATTGTAACGAAATAAAAATGTTTTTTAGTGAATTATTTTGCATGTCGTTTCATAATTGAAGCCACTATAAATGCCGAACTAGTACTTATTAAAATTGCTGAGAATAATTTACCAGTTGTTGATTTAAATGAAGAAGCGTTATTTATTTGCTCAGCAATAATTTTAACATAATCCTCGACTTTTATTTTACTTTGACTTTTCAAATAAATTAAAAATTGCTCACTTTTATAATAATCTATAGCTAATTTTTTGCCGAAACACTCAAATTCAATGTAATTATAAACTCCTGTAATTATTGCGCTCAGCCCAAAAATTGTCAGCAATAGTTTAATAGAATCTCTTCCACTAATTACACCTTTATAATCTCTATCACGAATGTGTTTTAAAGCAATAAAATAAAAAGGAATGATTAATAAAACACAACTAATATTAGAGAAGTAATAGCCAAATTTATTAAGAGAATATCCGCCTAATAAAACGGTTAGTTTGATTGCGATAAAAGTTATGCTATAAATTAAACCATAAAAAAGGGCTTTTTTATTCATATTTATCCATTCATACTTATTAGAAATTCTTCGTTAGTTTGGCAGCGACGCAATCTATCTAATAAAAACTCCATGGCTTCTTGAGGATTCATATCACCTAAATGTTTTCTCAATACCCAAAGTCGAGTTAATGTTTCTTTGTCTAATAATAAATCATCGCGGCGGGTTGATGAGGCCAGTAAATCTATGGCTGGGTAAATTCTACGGTTAGATAATTTTCTATCTAATTGTAATTCCATATTACCTGTTCCTTTAAACTCTTCAAAAATTACTTCATCCATTTTTGAACCAGTTTCTGTTAATGCTGTAGCAAGAATAGTTAATGAACCTCCATTTTCTACTTTACGAGCTGCACCAAAAAAACGTTTAGGTTTATGTAAGGCATTTGCATCAACACCACCTGTTAATACTTTCCCACTGGCAGGCGATACAGTATTATAAGCACGCGCTAAACGAGTAATACTATCTAATAAAATTACCACATCATGTCCACATTCAACCATGCGTTTTGCTTTTTCTAAAACAATATTGGCAATTTTTACATGTTTTTCGGCAGGCTCGTCAAAAGTACTTGATATAACTTCGGCTTTAACACTTCGTGCCATATCTGTAACCTCTTCTGGTCGTTCATCTATTAGTAAAATAATTAAGTAAATTTCAGGATGATTAAAAGCAATTGCATTTGCAACATCTTTTAAAAGCACAGTTTTACCAGTTTTGGGTTGAGCAACAATAAGTCCTCGCTGACCTTTACCGATAGGTGAAAATAAATCCATAACACGGGTGCTCATATTTTCTTGAGGATGACCAGTTAATTTAATCTTTTCAAAAGGAAATAAAGGAGTTAAGTAATCAAAAATAACTCGATCACGAACAAAAGAAGGATCTCGACCATTTATTTGGTCTACTTTGATTAATGGAAAATATTTTTCTCCCTCTTTTGGAGGTCTAACACCACCTTTTACAACATCACCGGGTTTTAAACCAAATAATTTTATTTGCGATTGAGATACATAGACGTCATCGGGCGAATTTAAATAATCATAATCAGAACTTCTTAAAAAACCATAACCATCTGGCATAATTTCTAATACACCTGTAACAAATACAATGTTATCAAAATTGTAATATACTTTTTCAGGCTTTTTTTGAGGTTCCGTTTCAGATTCTTCAGGAGGCATTCCTTGAATTGCACTTGCTTCAGATTCAGAGTCGAGTGTATTAGATTCTGGTAATTCCTCAGTGAAAATAGTTGGTTCAGCAACGATGGGGTTAGCTGTTATTTCTTCAGCCACAGAGACTGTTTCTATATCTGTTAATTCTATCGAAGGATTTTGTTTTGGTTCTTCGTTTATTAGATCCAATTTAACTTTTCGTGGACGTTTTTCTTTTTGAGCACCAGCTCCTTTTTGGTTTTTTAAATCACTTGAATCAGTCATTATTTTTTTTATTTTTTAATTTGTATTAATGCATCGGCTTAATGCTTAATTAAATAACTTAAAATTTTGATAAGGGAACCTAATTTTTTTTGATTTTTAAATTATTTTTTTTGATAGATTGATGCAAGAATACTCATCAATTATAATAGTGAACAAATTTAATAAAAATTAATTAAACAAAAAAATATATTAATTAATTGTTCTGTATAATTTTTTTTAATGTTAGTTTATATTCTATAATTCACAAAATTTATCTAAAAAATAATAATAAACAGTATATTTAAAAAATAAACAAATTATTATTTCTAATTTTAATATAATTAAATATTTGATAATCAGGCCATTGTGCTAATATTTGTAAAATCCGATTTTATATTTTAAATTTGATTTAAGCTTAATAAGTAAGTGATAAAAAATAAAGTTGAGTCATCCCCTTTTTCTCAGCTAAGTTTTATTAAATAATTTAAAAAGGGAAATAAAAAAATAAATTAAAATGGAAAAAGGCACAGTTAAATTTTTCAATCAAGCAAAAGGCTTTGGTTTTATCAAAGTTGAAGGTTCAGGAAAAGAAGTATTTGTTCATGTATCTGGAATTAAAGAAGAAATTCGAGAGAACGACGAAGTTGTTTTTGAAATTCAAGAAGGTAAAAAAGGATTAAACGCCGTTGACGTAAAGTTAGCTTAATTCTTTCGGTTAATTAAATTATTGCGATTTCTAAAACTATATATAGCTTAACTTTTAAGTTCAATTTTTAAAAATAAATCACATACTTAATTTTAATTAACAAAAAACCCGACTTAATCGTCGGGTTTTTTAATTACAAATTAATTAAATGGTCATAATTTCTTTTTCTTTTTGTTCAATGTGTTTGTCAACTTTTAAAACGTTAGCGTCAGTTAAATTTTGGATTTTGGTTTCGCCATCTTTTGCCATATCTTCTGGCAAGCCATCTTTTTGTATTTTTTTAATATACTCCATAGCTTCTTTTCTTAACGAACGAATTCCAACTTTTGCATCTTCACCAAAACCTTTTGCTGTTTTAACTAATTGTTTTCGACGTTCTTCAGTCAATGCCGGAACCATGATGCGAATAATAATCCCATCATTTTGAGGGTTAAATCCGAGATTAGCCGCCTGAATTGCTTTTTCAATAGGGGTTAACATACTTTTTTCCCATGGTTGAATAATTAATGTTCGAGAATCTTGTGAATTAATATTTGCAGTATTACTTAAAGGTACTTTACTTCCATAATAATCTACCATAATATTTTCTAACATGCTGGGACTAGCTTTTCCTGCCCGAACTTTTTGTAATTCAACTTCTAAATGAGCAATGGTTTTTTCCATTCCTGTTCTTGAATTTTCTAATATTGTTTGAATATCTGACATAATTTTTAATTTATTTTTTTAGTAAAAATTTCTTTTAATACTTCTATCACAGAATCTATTTCTTTTTTTGTATTGTATTTGCAAAAACTAAATCTAACAGATGCTTTTGACATATCAATTCCTAAGCCCCTCAAAACATGGCTTCCCTGATTACTTCCGCTGCTACAAGCGCTTCCGCCGCTAGCTGCAATACCAGCAATATCTAAATTAAATAAAACCATTTCTGCATCTGGGTGATGAGGAAACCTGCAATTTAAAACTGTATATAATGATTTATCGTGAGAAGTTTCTCCATTAAATTCAATGCCCGGAATTTGGAACGTTAGTTGTTCGCGCATATAATCTTTTAATTCCATGATTGTTTTTTGATGTAATTCCATTTCTGAATAGCAAGTTTCTAATGCCTTGGCCAAGCCAACAATACCTGGAACATTTTCTGTGCCACCTCGCATATTTCTTTCTTGAGCTCCGCCATTTATAAATGGGGTAATTTTAAATTGATGGTTAACATATAAAAATCCAACTCCTTTTGGCCCATGAAATTTATGAGCAGCACAGGTAACAAAATGAACTTTAGTTTCTTTTAAATTAATTGGATAATGTCCCATGGTTTGAACAGTATCGCTATGGAAAATCGCATTGTATTTTTCGCATAAATGGCCTACTTCATTAATAGGTAAAAGAGTTCCTATCTCATTATTGGCATGCATTAGAGAAACAAGACTACGAGGATTATTTTTCAATAATTCTTCTAAATGATCTAAATTAATATTTCCTTTTTCGTCATTAGAAACCCAGCTCGCTTTTATTTTACCTGCTTTTTCAAGAATTTTAATGGTATGTTCAACTGCATGGTGCTCTATTTGACTTGAAATTACGTGGCTAATTTTAAAAGTGTCTATTGTTTGACAAATAGCCATATTGTCAGCCTCCGTTCCCCCAGAGGTAAAAAATATTTCGGCTGGAGAAACATTTAATAGTTTTGCAACACTTTTTCGAGCAATTTCAATAGCAGATCTTGTTTTCCTGCCATAACCATGAATAGAAGAAGGATTGCCGTAATTTTCAGTAAATAAAGGCATCATCGCTTTTAATACATCTTCATCAAGTTTTGTAGCAGCAGCGTTATCTAAATATATTTTCATTTATTGCAATTAGTTGCTGTAAATTTAACTAAAACCTTTTATAAAAAGAATTGTGATTTTAACTAATATTTATTTGTGTTTTTTCGTTTAAAAATTTCTTAGATACTTCAAATCAATTGTCACCAATTAGTAAATTTTTATATTCGATGGCTTTGATATAATATTTATTAAATTTGTAATCAAAATTTGAAAAGCTAGTGAAGTTAAAATTTATTTTTTTATGTTTATTTTTTATAACTACTTTTTTGATTTTTTTTCAATGTAGTAGTAACAAAGTGGTTCCTAATATTTGTTTTAACAAAGATATTTTACCTATTTTTATTTCTAAATGTACAACAAGCGGATGTCATTCTAGTTTAAATGGACAAAATGCAAAAGGCGGGGATTTTACAAGCTACGAGGGAATATTAAAAAAAGTAAAGCCATATTATCCATTATTTAGTGATGTTTATACTGAATGTAATGGAGAAAATCCGAATATGCCTCCTGCACCAAATACTCCTTTAACGAGTAAAGAGTTAGATTATATTAAATATTGGATTCATATAGGCGCCAAAAACACAATAGATTGTGGGGGTTATGAATGCGATACTATAAATATTTCTTTTTCGAAACGAGTTCAACCATTATTAAATACATGGTGTCTTGGTTGCCACAATTCTAATAATCCTGGCGGCGGTTTTGATCTATCGAATTATGATGGTGTTAAAAAAACAATTACCCCAGATAATCGTTTAATTGGAAGTATATTTCAATTAATTAATTTTGATCCGATGCCAAAGGGAACAGGCAAATTAAATGATTGTGATTTAATAGCTATAAAAAAATGGGTAAATGAAGGCTATCAAAATAATTAAAAAATAATAATTAAATGAGAATAATATATTTTATATTTTTTAATGTTTTAATTTCAGTCTTATTTAAAGCACAAGATAATCCTGAAGATTTATTAAAAATGGTTGAGGAGCCTCAAAAAAAAGAATTTACCAGTTCAACTTTCAAAACAACCCGATTAGTAAATTTTCATACAAGTGAGGTGTTAAATCGTCGCAGTTTAGATTTTAGAATTGCACATCGTTTTGGGGATATTAATTCAGGGGCCTATAATGCATGGGGTATTGATGGAGGAGCTAATATCCGTTTAGCATTAGAATATAGTCATGACGGTCGTTTTATGTTTGGCATAGGAAGAACTTCTTCAAAAAAGATTGTTGATGGTTTTATGAAGTATCAACTTATAAGGCAAACTACTGATCATTCAATGCCAATTAGCCTTACCCTTTTTTCAGGCGCATATCATACTTTCGAAATAGCCCAAATTAGTAGCTTTAATAAATATCAACTCAATATAGATCGTTTATCATATTGTAATCAATTAATTGTGGCTCGGAAATTCAACGCTAATTTATCTATTCAGCTAAGCGCTTCTATGATTCATTTTAATTTAGTTGATAATTTAACTGATGATAATACTGTTTATATAGGAGGAATTGTAGGACGTTATAAAATAACTTCTCGCCAAGCAATTACTCTAGAATATGGTTATCGAATCAATAAATATAGTACTAATTCGTATTACGATAGTTTTGCAATTGGTTATGATTTAGAAACTGGAGGACATGTGTTTCAGGTACATTTAACAAATTCTTTTGGCTTAACAGAAAATGAATATTTTATGTATACCCGGTCTAGTTGGTCAAATTTAGGAGTAAGATTAGGCTTTAATATCTCTAGAGTATTTAGTTTACAGAAATGAGCAACAGTTCAAAAAAATATATCATCTTATTTTTATTAAGCTTACCATATATAGTAAGTGCTCAAATATATATCGGACAAAAATGCAGCATTTCTTTTTTTAGTAAGACACCACTAGAAGATATAGATGCGATTAACACCAATTCTAAGCCAGTTTTTAATTCTAAAAATGGAATGTTTGTTATTAAGGCTGCTCAAAAAGATTTTAATTTTAAATCAGGTTTAATGCAAACTCATTACAACGAAAATTATGTTGAAAGTGAGAAGTATCCTTCGGTTACTTTTTCTGGAAAATTAAATGAGGTTTTAGATTATACTAAGAATGGAAAATACAATGTGAAAATAACTGGAAATCTTGATTTGCATGGAGTGTCTTTATTCAGAACCATTATTGGTAAAATTGAAGTAAGAGATGAAAAAATAATAATGGAATCAAAATTTGATATTAAAGTTGAAGACCATAAAATTTTAATCCCCAAATTATTATTTCAAAAAATAGCTGAAATTATTCATGTTAGTTTTAGTGCCGAATTAGTTTTAAAAAAAAATTAACTTACTACTTCAATTTTTAAGATTTTACATCGTTCGTTGCCTTTATCTTTTTTCATTTTCTGATTTTTTAATTGTTGAACTAGATCATTAAAATTTTGATGTTTTTCAAGTTCTGCTTGAGTGATTTTTTGTCGATTTAATTTAAACTCTGTTTTCATAAGAAATTTTATATTTTGATAATTCAATTTTTAATTTTTCTAAAATTCTAAACATTTTTACTTTGGCATTAACCTCAGTAATATTTAATATTTCGGAGATTTCTTTATAAGGGCGTTTTTCAAAAAAACGCATTTCAACCAATTGAAGATCATTAGACTTAAGTTTTAGAATCAATTTTTTAATTATGGGGATGTATTCCTCAAAAAACAATTCATGAGTTTCTTCACAAATAAAATGAAGATCACCAATATCTGCATTAACCATGCGATGAGTTTTATTAGTTCTAAAAACTTGCATTAATTCGTTATGAGCAATACGAAATAACCAACTTGAGAAAGGTACGCCCATATAAATATATTTGCTCAGATTAGTCATAGCTTTTAAAAATACCTGAGAAGTAATATCAAAAGCTACATCTTTACTAGCCATACGATTATAAATATAATTAAATATTTGCTCGTAGTATTTAGTATACAAAGGCGCAAATTGGTTTGGATTAATTTTAGCAGCTTCAATAATTATTAATTCTTCTTGTAACTGCTCGTTACTTTGATGAAAATTTAAGTTGATTGCCATAATTCCTAAGTTTTAAATGATTATATAACTTATAATCAAATTAAACTTAAAGGTTTCGCCGAAATGTCAAATAACGTTTAAATCATAAGTAAGTACTTGGGAATCAGTTACATTATTTTTGTTGAAAATGAGTGAATAGTGTGTTTAAATTAGTGAAATATGGTTTTAAATGAGTGAATTGAATTTTTTCATTTTAAAATATGCTCATTTTTAAGACTGTTTTCGAATAATTTTAACGAAATTATCAGGCCATTGATTTTATAAATTATATTTTTAATGCTTTTTAATTTTTAGATTTAATACAACTAAACTTTTTTAAAGTTTTGTTAAAAAATGAAATCAGACAAAATAAATTTAATGATTTTTTAAAAGAAGACATTATAAATGCAAGGATGTTTTTTTTGCTAATAATTGTTCTTCGTTTTCAATTTGATCTTCGTCTTTGATGCAGCAATCGACAGGACAAACTGCTGCACATTGAGGTTCGTTGTGAAACCCTACGCATTCTGTACATTTATCACTTACAATAAAATAAACATCCATACTTTTTGGAATTTGTGGATCATTAGCATCTACTTCTATGCCACTATTTCGGCCTTTATATAAACCTTTTACGCCACTACCGTCAGCATAACGCCATTCGGCTCCACCTTCATAAATGGCGTTATTAGGACATTCTGGTTCGCAAGCCCCACAATTAATACACTCTTCTGTTATTTTAATTGCCATTTTTTTACTTAGTTTTGTTATCTGTATTAAGTAATACAAATATACGACCAAAATTTATGACATTAAAACAAAGAATTAGTGCTTTTGTTCAACTCGGTTTGTTTATAAATCGCTATGCTTCAAACAAACCTTTGAGCAGCGAAATTAAGTTACATGAAGGTTTAGATGAAATAATTGAGGTTTCTCATCTTCATAATAATTGGTTTACCCCTGCTTTTATTAAAGAAGCCATAATTAATTTGAGTGTTTTTTTAGATGAACACACATTAGTATTATTTACGTCTAAATATAAAGAAAAGGAATCCAAAACAATTGCCTTAATATGCGCTGGTAATATTCCATTGGTATGTTTTCATGATTTATTATGTGTTTTATTGAGTGGCAACAAAGTTTTAATAAAGTTATCGAGCGATGATGATGTTTTAGTGCCTTTTTTTTTGAAACTACTAACACATTACGAGCCGCTTTATGAATCTCAACTTGAGTTTGCATCGGGGCGCTTGAGTAATTTTGATGCCATTATTGCTACAGGAAGCAATAATACAGCTAGTCATTTAAATTATTATTTTGGTAAATACCCAAATATTATTCGTAAAAGTCGTACATCGATTGCTATTTTAAAAGGAGACGAAAGTAATTTAGATCTTAAAAAATTAGGAAAAGATATTTTTCAATATTTTGGTTTGGGTTGTAGAAATGTAAATAAATTATTTGTTCCAAGAGGTTATTCATTCGATTTATTTTTTGAATCTATTATTAGTTATGGTGAAGTGATTAACAATAAAAAATATGGTAATAATTACGATTACCATCGAGCTATTTATTTACTTGAATCGATGCCTTTTTTAGATAATAATTTCGTAATGTTGAAAGAGAGTTCTGATTTGCACTCACCAGTAGGAGTAATATATTTTCAATATTATGATTCGGAATTAGATATCGAATCTTACCTTAATAATAACCAAGAAAATATACAGTGTATTGTTGGACAAAAATACATTCCATTTGGATATTCACAACAACCTGTTATAACAGAGTTTGCAGATAAAATTAATACCTTAGAATTTTTAGTAAATTTATAATTAACAACAAACTTAATTCAAAAAACAATTTATTATTTTAAGCGTCAATAACATATCTTTTAATTATTATAATCAACCTTATTTTAAAGGCATACAGCAAGTGTCTTTTCAATTAAAAGAGGGCGAGATTTTAGGTTTTGTAGGTAAGAGTGGGAGTGGCAAAACAACTTTATTAAAATGTGTTTATGGTTTAGAAGATATTCAAACTGGTGAAGTGTTTTTAGATAAAAAGAAGGTATTAGGGCCATCTTTTAATTTAATACCAGGTCATGAAGATATGAAATTAGTGAGTCAAGATTTTTATGTTTTAGAAAATCATTCGGTAGAAGAAAATATTTTTGATAAACTGATTGGTTATAAGAATGAGTTGAAACAAAAACGGGCAAATAAAATTTTAAAACTAATCGAACTTGAATTTTTAAAAAACACAAAAGCCAAATATTTATCTAGTGGTCAAAAGCAGAGGGTAGCTATTGCAAGGGCATTAGCAATTATTCCAAAGGTGTTATTGTTAGACGAGCCTTTTAGCAATTTAGATAAATTATTAACTGAAAAATTATTTTCGTTTGTTGTAAATGAAGTAAAAGAAGGTAATACCTCTGTAATATTAATAACTCACGTTGCAGAAGAAGCATTAAAATATGCTGATAGAATTGCAGTGGTTGAAAATGGAAAGATCTTACAAATTGGAAAAAAATGGGATGTTTATTATAAGCCAAAAAATAGTCGCTTAGCTGGTCTTTTGGGAGATTATAATAGAATTAAGCAGAAAGATTTGCATTCTAGTTCAACTCTGAAGATTAAATCTACATTATTCTTGAGGCCAGATAAAATAAAGTTGGCTTCTTCAAAAAAACAATATGATATTATATTGCGAATTTTACATTGCAGTTTTAATGGAAAATGCTTTGAAGTTTTAAGTGAAACAATAAATAATAATTCAATAATTATTTATTCTAATAATGAAATAGAAGTAAATACTGAGCAGATGTTTTATTTTGATTTTTAGTTAGTTCTTTAATTTCATTTCGTTTAATAAATAACCTGCCCCTGCATATTTATCTAGTACCCAAAGGGTGAATCTTATATCTAGGCTTATGTTTCGACAAAAATCTTTATTATACATGATGTCGCTCATGGTACCTTCCCAATTGCGATCGAAATTAGTTCCAATTAATTCGCCTTTTGCGTTTAATACCGGACTGCCACTATTTCCTCCTGTAGTATGATTACTTCCAATAAAAGCTGTTCTTAATTTTCCGGATTTGTCTGCATATTGTCCAAAATCTTTTTTATTGTATAATTCAATTAATCGTTCTTTTACATAAAAATCTTCTTTGCCAGTTTTGTTTTTTTCAATTAATCCATCAATAGTAGTATAATGCAAAAACTTAACACCATCTTTTCCTTCATAGTCAGATACTTTTCCATAAGCAACACGTAAAGTGCCATTTGCATCTGGATAAAATATTTTGTCTTTGATTGTTTCTTTTAGCCCTTTCATGTATTCTTTTTGCAATTCGTTAATTTGCCTGTCGTAATAATTTATTTGAGGGATAATCGTTTTTTGATAGTGCTGAAAAATAGAAGATGCTAATAAATAAATTGGATCGTGCTCATATAAGATTGATTTTTTTTCAAAATCTTGAATCATAAGTGCCGCTTTATTATTATCAACAAAGCTAGAATTGTTATATAAAAAATCGCATAGTTCAGTTATGTTGCCCTTATAAACATTAATTAATGAGTCTAAATATAATGGGCGCAGAGTGGGTTCTATATCTTTTATAAATATATTTAATAATGCGATACATAATTTTTTATCTGTTTCTTTATTGAAATTTTTAAATGGTAAAATCGGCTTAATATCATTAAGCAAACTATTAAATTTATTTTCTTTACCTGCTTGTTTCTTTTTTAATTCATTAAAAACATTAGTAAAACTATTTGCCATTCTAAACCCATCAATACCCCATAAACATTCAGAAAAATAATCGTATTGTTTGCTTAATGGCGCATAGTCGGCATATATTTTTTCGAATTGTTTTAACAGATTAGTATATTTTTCTTTTTTATTAGGATCATTTAGGATTAAGTTTAAAAATTTAGATTCAAATGCTTTCTTTTTATTACTGGCATCTGATTTTTTTAGTCCAATCATTTCGCCAGTCCACTTTTTATATCCATTAGCAACTCCAGCATATCTGTTAGTATACATTAGCCTAATAGTATCGTTTTTTTTCATGTCAACTTCCATAATATTTAAACGAGTTTCGCGTAATTTTACTCGAATTGGATCTTGTTGATTCATTAATAAATCAACTGCATAGGAAGTTAAATATTCTTGTGTTTTCCCAGGAAATCCATAAACCATTGTGAAATCTCCATTTTCAGAACCTTTCAGAGAAATAGGAAAAGAGTAAAGGGGCTTGTATGGTAAATTATCTGCACTATATTCTGCGGGTTTATTTTCTTTATTCGAATAAATTCTAAACATACTAAAGTCTGCATTATGTCGCGGCCAAACCCAGTTATCTGTTTCGCCTCCAAATTTCCCAATACTTTCTGGAGGAGCGCCAACTAATCGAATATCTTTAAAAACTTCAGTAATAAATAAATAATATTCGTTACCATAAAAAAACGGCCTGATAAAAGCTTCGTAATGATTTCCACTTTCGGCTTTTTCTTCTAATAATTTGCAATTTATTTGAATGGTAGAATCTTTTTGTTTTTCAGAAAAGTTTGATTTTATATTTGCATTTACTTTAGTTGTTACATCTTCAATGCTTTTAATAAAGGTTACATTAAGCCCTTTGCAATAAATTTCTTCTTTTTCATTCATGGCAAAATATCCATTTTTTAGATAATCTTTTTCAATTGAACTTATTGCTGCAATAGAAGAAAAACCACAATGATGGTTAGTAAGAATTAAACCTTTGTTAGAAATAACTTCGGCGGTGCATCCACCACCAAAAATAGCCACCGCATCTTTCATGCTCGCTTTATTTATACTATAAATTTGTTGAGCAGACAGTTTAAAGCCATTTTTTTTCATGTCTTTAAAGTTTAATGCATCAATTAATTGAGGCATCCAAATTCCTTCGTCTGCTTTTGCAATAATTGAAGATGCAATTATTAATATTAAAATATGTTTTTTCATTGATTAGTGAGTTAAATTCTAATAGATTTAATATTTAATGTAACCTGACATTTTCATAGCATCTAATTTTATGGCGCTATCTAATGAGATTTTATATTGTAAACTTTTTTCTGTTGCTTTTTTTAATAAAATAGGTGCATCTCTTATTTGTTTTGCAAAGCTTTGAATTTGTTTATTTTTTTCTTGCTTTTCATAAAATGTTTTTGGTGAAGTATATAACTCGTAAGCATTATCAATAAAGCTATTTCCAAACATTGGTAAATTACCATCTGAATATAAAATCATAATAATTTGATTGCTTTCAATTTCTTTTTTAAAATCAAGTTCCCAAACTTCTACTTTTTCTCCTTGGCGAGGAGATGGCACTACTTTATTGCAGTAATACCAAAACTGGCCACCCGCAAAACAATTTTGTCCAACACCCATATAAACAGGACCATACCAATAGCTATCTGAAATAGTTAATACTCGAGTAGTATTTTTTAAGCTATCGTCTTCAAATTGAATTTCGGGGTAAGCCAATTTCATATTTTGATTAGGGTTAGAAAGTAAATTCATACTTTTTAATACATCAGCATCTCTTCCTCTTGCAGAATCAACTACTTCAATATTATTCCAAAATAAATCAGGTAGGTCACATGAGTGGAGTTTTTCCATGTGTTTTATAATGGTGTCTACTGCCAAACATTCTGCATAATTACTCCAATGATGGCCATATTTTGGAAATAAAGGGTGAGGAGAAATAGATTTTAATTTTTCAAAATATTTATTTAAATCTAAATAATTTAAACCTAAACGTTTACTGATAGAAATGTATAAATTCAGATTAGTATTCTTAAAATTGTGTTTGTATTTATCTTCGATAAATTCTTTACAAAAAGATCCTTTTCCTGGGGCGTAAACGAGCAGTAAATCGATTCCTTTTTTCTTTAAACTATCTTGAACTATTTTAGCTTTTTGTAATTGAGTTATAACTTTTTCTTCTTTAATTAAATCGTCGCCAAAGGCCGAAAAAATATAGCTTTCACTAAAAACATAGTTGTCTTTCCCAATTACAAATCCGTTTACTCTTATTTGATTAAAGGCCTTGTAATAAAATTGATTATTAAGCCTAACTAATATCTCTTTATAAGCCCAGTGGTCATTATTATAATCTTCACTTAATTTCTGATAGCTCCCATCCATCCAATTAACTAGAGAGTATTTTGGTTTTTCGTCGCTAATAACTATTCCAATTAAATTAGGTTTGTTATAATTTATATCAGCCTCATCAGTTTTTGATTGATACTTGATAAATGAATAAAACATGGGTAAACAAAGTGATATAAAAATAACTAACAAATGAATAGAATATGTTTTATGTTTAGAATTCATTAAAATCTAAAATATATAAAAGGGTTAAAATCTAAAGCAGATATAAAACTAAGAGAAATATAAAACAAGATAATGCCAGCAGAAACCGCTAACCATTGGCTTGATTTTGAGAATTGCTCGCCATAAACCTTTTCTTGAAAAGAACGAGTTGTTTTTGTTATGGTAAAAAACGAAAATAATAATGCTAAGCTCGCCATGAATAAAAAGTCGTTGTTTAAAGCAAACTTCCCATCAAAAAATTGAAATGAATACAATTGTTTTATGATATAAAAGCCTTGATTAATATTTTCATTTCGGAACAAAACCCAACCTGTAATAACGATAATAAAGGTTAAAGGTAAAGAAAACCAATTGCCTATTTTTTTATAAAACTTAATTAAAAATAAACGTTCTAAAACTAAAAACAGTCCATGGTAGGCGCCCCATAAAATAAAATTCCAACTTGCACCATGCCATAAGCCTGAAATTAAAAAAACAAAAATAAGATTGCGATAAAGTTTAAAATTATTAACTTGATTTCCGCCTAAAGGGATATATAAATAATTTTTCATCCACGTTCCTAAAGTCATGTGCCAGCGTCTCCAAAATTCGGTAATGCTTTTAGAAGTGTAAGGATTATTAAAGTTTTCTGGAAATTTAAATCCCATCATTTTACCTAGGCCGATAGCCATATCGCTATAACCGCTAAAATCAAAATAAATTTGAAAGGAGTAGGCTAAGGCTCCAACCCAAGCGGCAATGGTATCAATTTGTTCGGGAGGGAGCTTAAATACTGCATCGGCTTGAATCCCTAATGTATTGGCAATAATTGTTTTTTTGGCTAGGCCAATACAAAAGATTAAGAAGCCACTAAGTTTAATTGATGATGTGTAATTTTTTTCGCGATTAGTTATTTGATCTGCAATTTCGTGATATCTAACAATTGGGCCTGCAATTAATTTTGGAAATAATAAAATGTAGGTTTGATAATGCCAGAAGTTTTTAAGAGGTTTATGAATACCTCGATATACATCCAAGACGTATGTTAAACTCTCAAAAGTATAAAATGAAATTCCAATTGGGAGAACCACTTCTAACCAAGTTATTTTTGTTCCAAAAGCCGCATTAATATTATCAATAAAAAAATTACAATATTTAAAATAAAATAGTAAACCTAAATTTAAGCATAATGAAATAATTAAAAATCTAGTTTTTGCTGATTGTGTCTTTTGATTATTCATAGCTTTAACTAAAAAATAATCTAAACAAGTAGTCCCAAGAATCACTAAAATAAATTTCGGGCCACCCCAACTATAAAAATAAATACTAGCAATTAGAATTAGTGCATTTTTATATTTATGTGGCACCAAATGATACAACAATAAAAAAATAGGAAGGAAATAAATCAGAAAAGTTATGCTGCTAAAAACCATAATTTTAGAATAACAAAATTAAGATTATTTACTAATTTTCATAAAGAAAATAAACTCCATAAGATGATTTTAGTATTCAATTAATAATTTTGATTTTATTATAACATTATAAGTAATTTTACATCAATATATTTATATGATATTAAGTTTAATCAAAAAGGAATTATTGTTAGAATTTCGCCAAAAAGCAACTATAGGAGGCGTTTTGGTTTATATTATTGGAACTGTTTTTGTTAGTGCCCTTTGTTTTAAAGGAAAATTAGATAAACCTACTTGGAATGCCTTATTTTGGGTAATTACCTTATTTACTTCAGTAACTATTAGTGGAAAAAGTTTTTTTAAAGAAACTGGTGGACAGGCCTTATTTAATTTTTTACATTATACTCCTCAGCAATTTATTATTTCTAAAATCATATATAATATGCTTTTTATGCTTTGTTTAAGTTTTATTACGTTTTTCTTTTATGTTTTTTTTATTAAAAATGAGGTCGAGAATATGGGCTTGTTTGTTATAATTTTAATTTTAGCATCAACAGGATTGGCAGGTGTTTTAAGTTTAATGAGTGCAATAGCGAGTAAAGCAAGCGGCAATTTTGCCATCATGAGTATTTTAAGTTTCCCGGTATTATTGCCTATTATTTTAGTGGTTATACACTTGAGCAAACAAGCTATAGATGGCATTGAGTGGGCAGGATTAGGGTTTGACTTTTTAGTTATTTTAACAGCTTTAAATATTTTAACAATTGCACTTTCATTTATATTATTTCCGTATCTTTGGCGCGATTAAATTACGTGTTGGATTTATGTGTTTTTTATGACGAAAACAGCATAATTTTTATGCATTCTTCCAATTCTTAATGATTATGAAACATTTGTATAAAATAATTTCGGTACTCATAATTTTTTACACATTGGTATGGGGTTTATTGAATCCGGTTCCACGTTTAGATATCTTAAACGAAACTATTCGTAACGTTTATTACCACGTGCCCATTTGGTTTGCCATGTTATTTATGATGTCAGTTTCTTTAATTTATAGTATTAAAGCTCTTTCAACAAATAAATTAACAGATGATATTAAAGGTTACAATGCTGCAGTGGTAGGATTTTTTTTTAGTATCCCTGGTTTATTAACCGGTTCAGTTTGGGCAAAATTTACTTGGACTACCTGGTGGACATTCCAAGATCCAAAATTGAATGGGGTTGCTATTAGTATTTTAATATATTTAGCCTATTTTATTTTACGATTTTCAATTATTGACGAATTAAAAAGAGCACGTATTTCGGCTGTATATAATGTATTTGCTTTTGTGATGATGAATGTATTTATTATGATTTTGCCCCGCCTAACCGACTCTCTTCATCCAGGAAACGGAGGCAACCCTGCTTTCGCGAAATATGATTTGGATAGTAATATGCGAATGGTGTTTTATCCAGCTGTGATTGGATGGTTGTTATTTAGTTTTTGGTTATTTCAAATAAAAAATAGAATTAGTTTTTTAAATAATAAATTAGATGATTAGAAATATTTTATTTTTTTTGTTAATATTTTGTTCGATAGCTTTAAACGCTCAAGAAAATCAAGGTCCTAATATGGCCGATACATTCAGGAACGATGGTAAAATATATGTTGTAATTTCTGTAATTTCTATTATTTTTTTCTCTATTGTTCTTTTTTTGATATATCTCGAACGAAAAATAAAACGTTTAGAAGATAAATTAAATGATCATTAATTTTAAAAATAATTTATAATAAAAATGAAAAAGTTTCATATTCTTGGAGTTTTAGTTATAGGAGTTGCCATTGGTGTTATTTTAGTTTCTTTAAAAAATACAAGCACCTATGCTGATTTTAATGAGGCAATGCAAAGTCCAGATAAAGAATTTCATGTGGTTGGAAAATTAGATAAACTGGCTTCTCAGATATATGAACCTAAAGTAAATCCTGATCAATTTTTGTTTAGCATGATTGATAATAAAGGAGTAATTAAACATGTTGTGTTGCATAAAAGCAAGCCACAAGATTTCGAAAAAAGTGAACAAATTGTTTTAATAGGAAAAATGAAAGGCGATGATTTTCATGCCAACGATATTCTAATGAAATGTCCGAGTAAATATAGTGATGGGAAGCCGCAAATAAATTAGTTTTGATGTATACAATCGATTATGTTGGAGAAAGATTGTGGATAGGCCATATTGGAAATGGTTTTGTTGTATTATCTTTCGTTAGTGCTTTATTAGCCTGTATCCTCTTTTACATTTCGGCTAAAAACAAAAATCATTTAAATTTTGCAAGACTTGCCTTTAATTTGCATAGTATATCAGTACTAGGTATTGCTGGCACTTTATTTTTTATGCTTTTCAATCATTTTTTTGAGTATCAATATGTTTGGCAACACAGCAATACCGATATGGATATGAAATTTATTCTTTCATGCTTTTGGGAAGGGCAGGAGGGAAGTTTTTTATTGTGGACATTTTGGAATATTGTATTAGGATTGATTTTAAAAAAACAACTTAAAGATGGTTTGTGGGAAATTCCAGTGATGACAATTTTTGCTCTAGTTCAAGTGTTTTTAGCAAGCATGTTATTAGGTATTTATTTATTTGATTTTAAAATAGGAAGTAATCCTTTTTTATTACTTCGACAACATGCCGAGTTTAGTAATTTGCCATTTATTCAAAATGCTAATTATTTAGCCAAGTTAAATGGTCGTGGATTAAATCCATTATTAATGAATTATTGGATGACTATTCATCCGCCCACTTTATTTTTAGGATTTGCTTCAACGCTTATCCCTTTTTCCTTTTCTATCGCTGCTTTATGGAATAAGCAATATACTAAATGGCAAGTTGTTGCTTTGCCTTGGACTTATTTTGGCATTTTGATATTGGGTGTTGGAGTTTTAATGGGCGGTGCTTGGGCTTATGAAGCATTAAGTTTTGGTGGTTTTTGGGCTTGGGATCCAGTCGAAAATTCATCTTTAGTTCCTTGGTTAGTATTAGTTGCCGCTGGGCATACCATGATAATTAATAAAAACAAAGGAGGGTCTTTGTTTACCACACATTTTTTAGCAATTGGAAGTTTTTTATTAGTACTTTATTCTACCTTTTTAACGCGGAGTGGAGTATTAGGTAATGCCTCTGTTCATGCTTTTACTGATTTAGGAATGACAGGGCAATTAGTTATTTACGTCTTAGCATTTGTTCTAATTACGGTTGCTTTATTAATTAATAATAAATTATTTAAAATTACATACCTAATCCTTTCTTTTTTAATACTGGCATTTGGAATTATTTTTGGATATAAAAAAGTATTATTAATGTTTTGGATTTTGTCTTCTGTAATAATTACCGTAGCCGCTTATTATTTATATTTTCCAAAAGAGAAAGAGGAAGAGGAATTATTTTCGCGCGAATTTTGGATGTTTTTAGGTGCATTAATTTTGATTTTATCAAGTTTAATTATTACTTACTTTACTTCATTACCAGTTATAAATAAATTATTTAATACCGATTACGCTCCACCAAAAGTGCCAGTTTATAATGTCTGGATGGTTCCTTTTTCTATAATAACAATGCTTCTTATTGCTTGCGCTCAATTTTTAAAATATAAAAAATCAAACCCTAAACAATTTATTAAAAGAATATCTTATTCATTTTTAGTTTCAGTTATTTTCGGATTAGCCTGCACGATACCACTGTATTTTATGTCTAATTTTTCTACTGCGAGTAATTCCGATAAATGGAATTTAATAAGTTATGCTAGTTTATTTATTGCAAGTTTATTTGCTGTATTGGCTAATGCCGATTATTGGTTGATTATGTTAAAAGGTAAAGTATTGAAAAGCGGTGCCGCCATTGCACATATTGGTTTTGCATTGATTTTATTGGGGGCTTTAATTTCAACCTCAAAAAAAATAATTCTTTCTAAAAATACCGCACAAAGAAAAGTATCTGGCTTAGGAGCAGATTTTGATGATAAAAAAAGTATTCTATTAACTCAAGGAGATACCTTACCAATGGGTCCATATTTAGTAACATATACAGGAAAAAAACGAGAAGGTATTAATGTTTATTTTAATGTTAATTATTTAAAAGTTAATAAAAATGGAAAGCCTGAATTTGATTTTACTTTAGTCCCTCATGTTCAAGATAATCCTCGAATGGGTAAAGCGCCAGAGCCTGCTACAAAACACTATTTAAATCGAGATATTTATACTCATGTTACTTATGCGGATTTAAATATAGATACAATTACAACCAATAAAAATGTGTTTGCAACTGCTAAAAATTACATTGGACACATAGGTGATACTATATATTCAAGTAATGCAATAATTATAATTGATTCTTTAAAAACTAATATTAATAAATCAGAATATGAAAAAAATGATTCTTTACTCGAGGTAACTGCTGTATTAAGATGTCTAAATATTAGTTCAAAAGTTTTTTATGCTTACCCTAAATTTATTATTCAAAATAATGTTGTAATCCCCAAAGAAGCTATTGTTGATCAGTTAGGATTAAAGCTTGTGTTTTGGAAAATAAATCCGGACGAAGGAACGATAGAAATTACCATGAGTGAAAAATTAAGTAATAATAAAGATTTTATTGTGATGGAGGCTTATGTTTTTCCTTTTATAAATATTTTATGGTTAGGCTGCTTAATTATGGCAGTTGGAATAATAATTGCAATCATTGAAAGAATTAGAGTCATAAAAATACAAGCTATTAAAGCATAATTATGTTAAAGAAGAAACATAAAATCGTAATAATTGGTTGCGGTAATTTGGCTTGGCATTTAGCAAAGCAAATAAATAAATATAATCTTTTTGATATTTTTATTTATAATCATCAAGCTAATCCTAATTTAAATGAATTTAAATCTAAATTAAAATGTCATACAGAAATTGGGTTTAAAAATTTAATACGCGATGCCAATTATTATTTCATCTGTGTTTCTGACGATTATATATCCAGTGTATCTAAAATCATTTCGCCAATCTATTCATCTTCAATTGTTCTGCATTGTTCTGGAAGTTTACCTATAAGTGAAATAAAAACAAGGAATATAAATAAAGGCGTTTTTTATCCCTTACAAACATTTTCAAAAGCAGACGAAATTAATTGGCAGCAATTACCTATTTTGTTAGAAAGCAGTAATGCTTCAACTAAGAAGAAACTAGATGTTTTTACTAAAAACTTCAGTAGAAATGTAAGTCATGTTGATTATAAGCTTAGACTTAAAATTCATTTAGCAGCCGTTTTAGTAAATAATTTTACTAACTCTTTATTTTTAGCTGCCTCAGATTTAATAAGTGATACCAGTAATAACCAAAATTTTAAAATATTTTTACCTCTAATCAAAAAAACTTTTAAAAAATTAGAAAAGTTAAATCTTCGTGAATCTCAAACCGGGCCTGCTAAAAGAAAAGACTATCTTGTTATAAAAAAACATTTAAAAGTTCTTGAACAGAATAAAGATTTGAAAAAAATTTACAAACAATTAACCAAACTAATTATTAAACAACAAAAATAGTAACATGCTTAATTTTAAACAGCGATTAAATAAAATCACTACTCTTATTTTTGATATTGATGGTGTATTAACAGATGGGAAGGTCTTAGTTTTTGAAAATGGTGAAATGATAAGGAACATGAATTCAAAAGATGGTTATGCTTTACATTTAGCAGTTAATAAAAAATATAGAATAGTAATTATTAGTGGAGGTAATAATTTGGCAGTTAAAAATGCTTTGTCGAAAGCAGGTATAACTGATATTTTTATAAGTCAACACGATAAATTAGCATGTTATGAATCTTATCTTTCTGAACATTTGATCACCGATGACGAAGTGATGTATATGGGCGACGATTTACCTGATTTCGAAATTATGAGTCGAGCAGGAATAGCAGCTTGTCCAAATGATGCAGCTATAGAAATAAAAAATATCTGTCAATATATTTCTCCTTTAAAAGGAGGCGAGGGTTGTGTAAGAGATATTATAGAACAAGTTTTAAAAGTTCAGGGTAATTGGGAAATAGTAAAATGGTGAATTTATTAAATAATAAATTTATAGCTTTCCTCAAACTAATCAGGTTTGAAAACTTGCTAATGATTGCATTTACTCAAATTATATTACGAAATTTTGTTCTACAAAAAATATTTTTACAAAATGGCATTAAATTAGAATTAAATAATGGTTTATTTTATTTAATTGTTTTCAGTACAGTTTTAATTGCAGCAGCTGGCTATATAATTAATGATTACTTTGACGTTAAAACTGATCGAATAAATCATCCAGATACAGTTGTTGTTGATAAAATAATTAATAGACGTTTTGCAATTATTTTTCATTTTATATTTACTTCAATCGGATTATTAATTGGCACATTCACTGCACTTAAAACCGGATACCTTCGTCTAGCAATTTTTTATTTTGCTGCAGCATTTTTATTATGGATATATAGCACTCATCTAAAGAAAATGTTATTTATAGGTAATTTTGTAGTGTCATTATTAACTGCCGCTATTACAATTATGCCTTTTATATTTGAAATATCTATTCTTTATAAAACAGATCCGAATTTTTTATTATTAGGAAAGCATGCTATATATAGTGCACTTAAGGTTAATATTATATTTTCTGTATTTGTATTTTTAATAAGTATGGCTCGTGAAATTATAAAAGATATTGAGGATTTTAAAGGAGATAAAGCTACCGGTTGTAATACAATGCCAATTGTTTGGGGCATTCAATCAAGTAAAATTATTGTTTTTTTTATTTTAAATATTTCAACTTTACTTCTTTTTTTCGTCTTATATAATACTATTAAATTTCAACGTATTTTTTTTACCATTAATAATGTTTATATTTTTCTTGGACTTATTCTTCCATTATTTTTTTTATCAATATCAATTTTAAGATTTAATAAATCTGTTCATTTTAAGAAATCAAGTATGTTCCTTAAGTTAATTATGCTTTTAGGCTTGTTTTATAGTTTTATTTTCTATTTTAATTGAAGATTAAAAAATGCATTTAAATAAATTTTTTTTTAATATAATTTTAGGATCTTCGTCTCCTCGAAGAAACGAATTATTAAAAAGTTTAGGATTTGATTTTGTTATAAATCCTTCTAATGCAGATGAGGATTACCCACTTAATTTAAAAGGGTACGAAATCCCTGTTTTTTTAGCTGAAAAAAAAGCATCATCATTTAACGGTGTTTTAACCGAAACTGATCTTCTAATTACTGCTGATACAATTGTTTGGTGTGAAGGTGAAATATTTAATAAGCCTATTAATTTTGAAGAAGGAAAGCTAATGTTACAAACTTTAAGTGGAAAAATGCATGAAGTGTTTACTGCAGTTTGTTTAAAGAGTGCTAACAAGCAAATAATTTTTTATGATGCAACTAAGGTTTATTTTAAAAAGTTCACTAATGAAGAAATAGAGTACTATTTAAATAAGTATAAACCATATGATAAAGCAGGAAGTTATGGAGTGCAGGAATGGATTGGTTATATTGGAATTGAAAAAATTGAAGGTAATTTTTATAATGTAATGGGGTTACCAGTAAAAAAATTACACGAAGAATTAATGAAATTTTAATTCTTTATGTTTTTTATCATTTCGTTTTTTTAAATATGAATTTAAAAATATTACAATAAAAATTATTATTACTCCAATATAAAATGAAGGTTTTACTTCTTTATTTTCATTATAAAGTATAATTGCCCATATAATCCCATAAACTGTTTCTAGGTTTAAAGTTAATGTAATGGTATATGGACTAATATGTTTTGATAAATCTACGGCAGCAATAAATGGAAACACCGTACAAACTATACTAAGTAATAAAATCCCATTTAAAGAGGCATTATCTAAAATAAAAAATTCTGCATTGAGGTTTCCAGTTAAAATAATAAATATACTTAATCCAATTAATGCAGCGCTTAGTTCGTAAAAACTAATTATTCCAGATTTTAATTGATGAGTTAATAGCCCATTAAATACTCCAAATAAAGAAGACGTAAAAGCAGCAATTATTCCAAGTAAAATCCCTAACCAAAATTCACTTTCAATTGAAAAAATTAAACCAATCGCAGCAATAATAATTAAACCAATAATAACTTCATAATATCGGATAGCTCGCTTATAAATGATGGGCTCAATAATAGAACTAAATAATGTACCTGAACTAAATGCAACCATTGTAACGCTTATGTTTGATACTTTAATTGCATGATAAAAGGCTAACCAATGAATTAAAATTATAATTCCAATTCCACTGAGTTGCCAAAAATGTTTAAATGAAACCTTAAATTCATGTTTAGTAAACTTTAAATAAATAAACATAACTAATAAGGCAATAAAAATTCTATACCAAACCAATTGCCAGGTGTTTGCTGTAATATACCGGCCTAGTACTGGAGTAAAGCCCCATATAAATACAAGAATATGTAGTAGAAAATAATGTTTATTTATAACTTTAAACAAATTAGTTAAGTAAATAATTGTGGTTAAAAGTAACAAATTAATTTATTTTGATTTCATATTTTTTGATTAAAAAAATACATATAACTAAATTAAATTTTATATACAGTAAAGTTATTTAAATAAATAAATCAAGTAGATGTTTAATGTAAATGGTTATTATATTTGATTTTGCTTATTTTTGCTTAATAAATGATATCCTAATCAGTTTAAGCCTCAATTAATATTTTGCAATTAAAAAAAATTCTCATACTTCGATTTAGTTCTATTGGCGATATTGTTCTTACAACACCCATTATTCGCTGCGCGAAAATACAATTAAATGGAACCCAAATACATTTTGTTACTAAGGATCAATTTAAAAATGTAATTATCAATAATCCTTACATCGACAAATTATTTACTTTTAAAAATGATGTTTCAGAACTTTTTGAAGAACTTAAATCCGAAAATTATGATGTAATAATAGATCTTCATAAAAATATAAGAAGCTATAAATTAAAATTTCATCTTAAATCAAAAAGCTATTCTTTTAATAAGTTAAATTTTAAAAAGTTTTTAGCAGTTATCTTTAATAATAAAAATCAGTTACCAAAACAACATATTGTTGATCGTTACTTTAAACCCATCTCAAATATTGGAGTTTTTTCTGATCAAAAAGGCTTAGATTATTTTATTGACAAAGCAAGTGAAGTAAATTGCACTAATTTATTTTTTAATAATTTAATAACTAGGTTTTTAGTAATAGTTATTGGAGGTTCATATTTCACCAAAAAAATCCCTTTAAATAAATTAATTCAAATTTGCTCATCATCAAAATATCCCATTATTTTATTAGGTGGCCCTCATGATGTTGAAGTTTCAAATAAGTTAATTAAAATTATGCCAAATGTTATTGATGGGTGTGGTAAATTTTCTTTTAATCAAAGCGCATCTGTAATCCAACAAGCTGAATGGGTTATTACATCTGATACTGGATTGATGCATGTGGCTTCTGCTTTTAATAAAAAAATAATTTCAGTCTGGGGCAATACAATTCCGCAATTCGGTATGGAACCTTATTTGCCAAATAATCAAAATATCATATTAGAAAACAACAATCTTAACTGTCGTCCTTGCTCAAAATTAGGTTACAATAAATGTCCTAAAGGTCACTTTAAATGCATGGAAGAAATTGATTTTTCTTTTGTATCAGAATTAAAATAATTTTTTTATTTATTCTAAAATTAGTTTTTTCCTAATTTTTTCAATTCCAATTTCAATCTCAATAAAATAAATTCCTTTTTCAAATTGATTCATATCAATTTTAATTTGATTTAAATTATTTGTTACTTCCCTTAACAATTGACCTAGGCTACTAAATAACTTATAATTAAATGATCCCATTTTATAATCAACAGTTAATTCATTTTTTATTGGATTAGGAAAAACTATTAAAGATTCAACATTAAATTCAGATTTTTTTATTCCAACACAATAAGAATTTAAGTTTCCAATAGAAAAAATATTATTAGACTTACAACCATTAATATCTGTAGTAATTAATTGATAAAGGCCTGCACATAAGCTATAGCAAGGCAGAGCAGAACAACTTCCATTGATTAAGCTATAGGTATATGGCCCCATCCCTAAACTCGTTGTTGCAGTTAATATTCCTGTACACGTATTTTCGCAATAAGAATTAGTGGTGCTAAGAATACTAAATGGATTTATATTTATTTGAATAGTTACTAAACTGCTTGAATTACAATTTCCTATACTGCCAGATGCAAAGATTGTATATGTTGTGTTTGTTGAAGGGGTAACAGCTATGGTCGCATTATTCGTATTAGAATTTGCCCAAACAAAATTTGTGTAATTTCCTAAAGCCGATAAAATAACGGTGCCTCCTAAACAAATTGTATTTGATGGCTGAACAGATAAACTAAGATTAGGGGCTTGCGTAATAGATATTGTAATAACACTGTTTCCATTGCAATTACCTGTATATCCTGTTACTGAGTATGAAGAAGTAACGGTTGGACTTACCACAATGTTAGAATTTAAA